>FWWL01007737.1_pt1 | contig 14377 bp, 12 predicted proteins | sample 2228331 | NCBI WGS metagenome assembly FWWL01 (sample SAMEA103939775, study PRJEB20133) | metagenome
TATTGAAGGCAACGGGCGTCAGTATTGCCCGTCTGCCAATCGAGGCTGGGACGAGAAATACCCCACGATGTTCCGGATCACCGACGGAACGGTAGGGACGCACGTCCTTGATGGAATGGGCCTGGGCTTCGAGCCGCTTTCCTGGAGTAAGGAACAGGTAACTTCCTGAAAAGGGAGTTACCGCTGTCCGGTGCTACTCACGAGGTGGCAACAATTTCCGAAGGGTGGGTTGGAACCGTGGGTTCTGGCGGGGCGTTTTCGATCGTTGCCAGTCCGACCTCCAGCGCAAGGGGACCCCAATCTGAAGAGAAAGGGATGCAGATCGGCGTCACATTGGAGGGAAAGTGGATTTCATGATCTTTGCCCGTAACAACGTTGGGCAGACTGACAACGAGGGAATACTCTTCTAGCTCTGCCTTGGCCGCACCCGCGACCATATTGGCCAATTCCCCGACGGCATCGATGACATCCTCGTTGATTTCCGAGAAATCACAAAGGAGCATCGCGGAAGCGGCCTTTAAGGCGACCGGCTTGGAAAGCGTTAACACAACAGCCCCTACTGCGCGGCCTGTGAGCCCGATAACCCCACTGATCTCGTGGGAGGTTTTTGCACTGGATTTGAGGCTTAACTGTCCCCGTTGCACCGAGCAATTGAGCATCGTGGAGAATGTTTTGTGAAGCGAATGGATGAAGGGATTGATGAACTCAGCCCGCATAGCACGTCCTTCGTTGCGACAATAAAGATCCTTCGCCAGAACGCTGCCCGTTAACGCCCGGTTTTTCGATCCTTGCGAAACTCATCAATAGGTTTCCTGATCGTCGCTCCTATCGTGTTCCCAAGCCGCGAAAGGGGCTTTCGGGGCTATCGGGGTTACTCAATTCTAGCCCAAAAAGAAGGAGACGGCGGACCACCACTCGAGCGCGGGCAATTTTTGCCACCTAGAGATGGCTCAAATACTTTTGCGAAAGAGGCCTGGAAGCAGCATGGTTCGGTTTGTATATTATTTTTTAGGCCTGTTGCGTGTGTCGGTGGTTTCGACCGTCCGCCTCCCCGCGGCCGAGACCGGTAGGACCGCGCGACAGGCTTTTTCACTATACATCAACTGCTTGGCCTCTCACCTAGTTAAGGTTCTCATCGCATTTGTGCGCAGAAAGTCCTACACGGGCAAGAAGGGGTTCACTGGTTCACTTATTGGGTGGCACGGAACGATTTCCCAAATTGATCTTTTCCAAAATCGAAATCTTGGCCAAAATGCGGCCTACAGGGTGCTCGGTGGCTAGATGCAGGGCAGCAACCTGCTCCTTGTTGGTTGTGAGGCCAATTCGATGAACATCTGCATTTTCCTCCCCAATTGGTTGGGGGATTTGGTGATGGCCGTTCCGGCGCTGCGAGCCATCCGCGAGGCAACCGGATCGTCCGCACACGTGGTTGGTATCACACGTCCCAATTTGGCAGGTTTACTAGCCGGAAGTCGGTGGCTTGATGAAGAATGGTATTTCGATCCACGTGGTGACGATCCGCGGTTTGGGACCGCAGTGCTCATCGAAAAACTCAGGTCCGTCCATTGGGACATGGGGATTCTTTTCACCAACAGCTTTCGCTCGGCCCTTTTGGCCGTCGCCGGTGGAATCCCCAAACGGATCGGATATTCCCGTCACGGCCGTCGTCTCCTACTAACCCACCCAATCAGAGTCCGCGAAGTCCACGGAACGGTGCGTTATGTCCCAATGGTGGACTATTACCTGGCCCTGGCGAGAGTGGCCGGGTTCCCCTCACAGGACAGGCGACTGGAACTCCCATTGTCTCCATGGGGAACGATATGTGCAGACCGCATATGGCGGGATCTTTCCCTCGACTGCTCAGAACAAGTTGTGGCGATGCATGTTGCCGGGGCATACGGTGCATCGAAGTCTTGGCCCTTCTCGCATTTCGTCGAGTTGGCACGCATGATTGCCACTCACTCGTCGGCCTCCGTTCTCTTCGTCTGCGGTCAGCGGGAACGCACAACCGTGCAGAGAATAACACGTGAGGTGAACCACAGGCGAGTTGTCTCGATGGCCGACCATCCGCTGGACCTCCAGACACTCAAGGCATGTCTGGCCCGGTGTGATGTTATGGTTTCCACCGATAGTGGTCCCAGGCACGTGGCCGCCGCATTTGGAAAACCGGTTATCACACTCTTTGGACCGACTTCGCCCATTGTGACTGCGAATCCCACCGTGCAAAGCATCGACCTTCAGGTCCCTCTCGATTGCGCTCCCTGTGGACGTCGAACATGCCCCGAGGGACATCACCGCTGCATGAAGGACCTTTCCCCCGGGCTGGTGTTCGAGCACCTTCAACCTTTTCTCATCCGGCGAAAAATGCTGGGGGCAGCCTGACACTCATATAAAACTAAAACAGGAGCCGCGAGTCATGCCTCGACCGCCATTAAGTGTCGTCATCCCCTGCAAGGACGAAGAACATCACCTGAAAGATTGTGTCTTGTCCGTTGTGGACTGGGCCGACGAGGTCGTCATCGCAGACAGTGGCTCCACGGACCGCACATTGGCAATTGCCACAAACTTGTGCGAAAAGTTTCCCGCAAAGTGCCGCCTCGTCCAGCGCGAGTTCATCAACTTCGGTAGTTTCAAGAGCTGGGCATGCCAACAATGCCGTTACGATTGGGTCTTCGTCCTCGATGCGGACGAGCGGATGACCGAACCACTCTCGCAGGAAATAGACACAGCATTGTCGTCTTCGTCGGCAGATGCCTATATTGTGCCATTTAGGCACTATTTCTTGGGACACCCAATTCGGTTTGGCGATTGGAACCGCAAGGGTGTCATAAGGCTGTTTCGCCAATCGCATTGCTATTATGATTCCCGCGAGGTCCATGAGAAGGTGATCGTGCCCAGTGGCCACGTGCAGCAACTTTACTCTCCGTTACAGCACTTTACATGCACCTCGCTCGATCGCTGGTTTCACAAGAAATACAGCTACGCGAATTACGGCGCAAATGAACTGGCAAAGCGTGGACGGAAGGCCAGATTCAGCGATCTGCTTTTTCGACCGTTGGCCCAATTTATCAGGGGATACATTTTTCGCCTCGGCTTTCTCGACGGGGTAACGGGCCTCATTGTCGCTATTGACGGCGCCTTTTCCACATACCTTAAATATGTAAGACTCTGGGAAATTCAGCAAAACCGGAAAAGTTCACCTGCTCGCCAGAATCCACAACTCCTACCGAACCATCAGAAACAAGCTGCGTGAACGAACTGTGCGAGACTGAGGCCCAGGTCGAGGATAGGCTTGTTTCATTCCTTGTCGCTCTGCCACGTCCTTCCGCCCGGTAGTTTTGGTCGAAAAATCGCTCACAACGACTCGCCAATTGACGTCCCAACCCGATGAGGGTCATCCCTCCGCCCCGCAATCTTAGCAAAGACGGCACATCCGGAACTGCGCGGTGAGATTTGACGTTGTTTTCTGCAACCTCCTACGGATCGCTTTTCATTCCATTCCCAATATGCTGACGATGAGAGCAAATGGCGTTCTACCGGTTTTGCCGTGTGTCTTTGCGGTAACACCTTTCAGGGTAATGTCGGACGGAACAGAAGGAGCGAGAGACACCGGATTGCCGACTGATCGAAGTGCGGGCCGACGTCACTCGGAATTCATCCGCAAATGGGGGGATGGGAATTCTTAACTGCCGCAATGCCTTAATTAACAAACGGAGTGAAGCGATGAAAACGAGTGTTTGGTTAACCGTGGTTGTTGCCATCGGAATAGTTGCCCCACCCTGTTTTGGACAGGGACTGACCGAGGAGCGACTTCGACAACTGGAGCTAGAAACACAAAGATTGCGGGCCGAACTCGAGTCCCTCCAAGAATCGCGGCCTATCGCCTTTCCGCCCATCCAAGTTGACCAAACGGGCTTTGTGGCGGCCCCGCAGGATGCGGTGCAAGCTCCGAGCATGGACGAGATTCGGGCGGAGATGAAAAAGATCGCGTGGACCAAAGGCGATATTCAGATCATCCCTTATGGGTACCTTTGGGCCACGACGGCTTATGAGACTTCCCGATCGCAGGTTGGTGACTACGTGCTTTACGTGCTTTCGAACACCGACCAAGGCGAGTCCGCGTGGCATGTGGATGCCAAATCCACCCGTTTGGGAATTGACTTTGTCGGCCCCATGTTGCCCAACTTTGGGTGCGCCCAGACAGGAGGAAAGGTGGAAATTGACTTCCAAGGTCAGTATCAGACGGAGAATAAGGGCACGGTCCTTTTGCGACACGCCTATCTGGAAGTCAAGAACGAATACTTTCGTTTACTCGCCGGGCAAACCTGGGACGTCATCTCGCCTCTGCTGCCGGGGACGATCATGTACTCGGTGGGTTGGGGGGCGGGTAACTTGGGGTACCGGCGCGCTCAATTTCGGGCTGAACGCTATTTCCACTTTTCTGACACGCTGTTGGTAACCACGCAGGCCTCCATCAACGGCGATATCGTTTCAGAGTTCGCCGGGAACGTCATCGGGGACCATGCTGACTGGCCTGTGATAGAGGGTCGATTGGCCTTCACGCTTGGCCCGCGAGGTAAAGGTTCCCGTCCGGTGGAAATTGGTATTTCCGGTCACATCGGCGAACAGGTTTATGATTTTCTCGCGGCCCCGGCCCAGGATGACGTGGAGTTCCGCACTTGGTCGTTCAATGTGGACGCCAAATGGCCGATCACCTCACGCTTTGGTGTCCAGGCCGAATTCTTCACCGGGGAAAACCTCGGTGCCTACTTGGGTGGAATTGTTCAAGGAATTAACCTGACACAACGAGACACCATCCGTTCTACCGGTGGATGGTTCGACATCTGGTACGACTGGACCAGCCGACTCCATAGCCACGCCGGATACTCCATCGACGACCCGCTCAACGGCGACCTCAGTCCCGGGCAGCGGAGCTACAATCAGTTCTACTACGTCAATCTGACGTACGATGTGACCAAGAAATTCGTGTTGGGAATGGAAGTCCAGCAATGGAAGACAAATTGGGTTAACAAAGAACCCGGTGACAGCTATCGCTTAGAGCTGATGGCCAAATACGGATTCTGACAACCCGAGCGAATGGCCGTTTTGGACAACCGTGGGATTACCTCCCGTGTCATCCCACGGTTGTTTTATCTCTGATCAACGATCGTTAACCGTTGGGGCATCCTCCGGGACAAACTTCAGAGGCGACACCGTAGCGAGGACATAATTGCGAAAGTACTCCCGCGCTACCCTTTTGACATCGTCGAGTGTGATCCCCTGGATGCGTGCCTCAAACCCACGGTCGTAATCAAAACCAAGCCCATACAACTCGTCGAGGACGGCCTGTTGGGCCTGTTCTTCGATGGTCGTGTTTTTCTGGGCATGATAGGCAATTAAAAGCTCTTTGGCACGTAAGAACTCTTCCTCGCTGATCTCTCCCCTCTTCGCCTTATCGACATTGTTGAGAATCCGTGTGATAACCTCCTTTTGGGCGTCTGGCCTCGTTTGGGCAATGATCATGAAGTAACCTGGGACGGGCCCAGTGAGCTGCAGAGCATGGACCCCATACACCAATCCTTCCCCCCGTAGTTCTTCGTGAAGCCAGCCACCCGGATAGTCGTAGCCCGACATGATCGTGTCAAGGACCATCATCGCCAGATAGTCCTTTTCGTCGCGGAGGCCCGGACCGGGATAGCCCATCACGATAACACTCGTGGGCTTTTGGATTTGCTTGTGCCCCGAGATGATGCGAGGAATTCTACTACCGCGATCGAAATCAATCTTTGGCGGACTGGCAGGTGGGCGAAGTCCCCCAAAAAGCCGGTCCACGAGTTCCACGGCCTTTTCCGGATCATAATCGCCATAGACGGCAACAACCATCCGTTCCGGATTGAGTATCTGCTCGTGAAGTCTTTTGAGGTCCGCTATCGTCATTCGTTCCACCGTTTCCTTCTTGCCACCGGTGACAATGTGATAGGGTGAATCTTCTGGCAACAGGTCGGCAAACAATTCTTGGGCCTCGGCCTGCGGATTGGCCGTCCGCTGCGCGATCGCATCGAGGGCTAGGACCTTCACTTTGGCGAATTCATCCTCCGAAAAGCGTGGCTTCAGCAAACATTCCGCCAAAAGCTCTGCTGCCGGAGTGAACGAGTCTTTGAGGATCGACAGCCCCGCCAGCAATGTGTTGCGACCTGGGGTGAAACTGACCCGCGCATCGAGATCATCAAACATTTCTGCGACTTGTTCTGCCGTCAGTCGCTCGGTGCCCTTATCGAGCATCATCGCCAGGAGCGAAGATCGGCCGGCAACTTCCGGCGTGTCAACCAGGTTGCCACCGAGAATAGCAATTTGCATGGTCACAATGGGAAGCCGTGGCTGGTGCTTAACAATCACGCGGAGACCGTTTTTGAGACGGACCAACTTTGCGGGCGTTTCCTCGCTGGTTTGATCCGCCTTCACCGTTGTGGGAGATCGCCCCAATGGCGCAATGACGACTTCGTTCATCCGTTCCGGCTGAAAATACTTTCGGGCAACTTCACGAATCTGCTCCGCTGTAACCGCTTGGATTCGCTCCGTATATTGCTTGTCAAAGAGGGGATCGCCCGTGCTGATAAAGCTGCGGGCCAAGCTTTCAGCACTCGCCTGGACACTTTCCCGCTCAAAGACCCAATCGGAAACCTTCTTCTTTTTGGCCCGTTCGAGCTCGGCCTCCGAAACGGGTTCCTCAGCTAATCGGGCAACCTCCTGCAAAATGATGTTGCGGACTTCTTCAAAGCGATCCGGAAGGCAACGAGCCATCACGCCAAACCAGCCCCGGACATATTCAGGTGTCGCGCTGACCGCATCGACTTGCAAAGCAAGTGGTTGCTCTCGCTGGAGCCGCCGAACCAATCGAGAGGAATCACCCCGAGACAGCAAATCGGCCGCGACGTCGAGTGGGTACAAATCGGGGTCGGAGAGTTTCACCGTCGGCCACGCAATGACGAAATCAACGACGTCGCCTTCCATTTCTCGGATCACCCGCCGGGGTGTCAATTGTGGCGGTTCTTCCTGGAGCGGTAGGTACGTCTCGGGGGCTCGCATCGTCCCTTGGTACTGCTTGGCGATGTTTTTCACAATTTCATCAGTCGCAACGTCGCCGACAACCACAAAAACCTGATTGTTGGGAATGTAACGCGACTTGTAGAAATTGATGATCGCCTCGTTGCTTGTTCGGCTTAATACGTCGAGATACCCGATGACGGGATGTCGGGCAGGATGCTGGATGTACAATGTCTGATTTAATAGTTTCCACAACACGCGCGAGCGATTGACCTCGCCGTCGGCCAGTTCCTGCTTGACGACCTTGAGTTCGCGTTCAAATTCCGAAGGTTCGAACACCACACGTTGCATGGCGTCGGCAATTAACTCGATCGCCTCGTTGACATTCTTGGACGGACAGTCGATGTAATAGCACGTAAAATTCGTCGAGGTGTAGGCGTTCGTCTTGCCGCCAAAACGGTCGATCATGGCAGCAATCTCGCGCTCGGTTCGCTTTGTGGTCGTCCCACCAGAGACGACATGTTCCAGGACATGGCTCAGGCCGGCCCCCAGGTGTTCCGCTTCGTAAATGCTGCCGGTGTATTTCACGTAACAACGCACGGTGGCCACTGGAACCGAATGATTCTCCTGGACAATGATGGTCAAGCCGTTCGAGAGCTCAACAAGGGAGACCGCATCCGGCAACTCCAGCCGCTTTACGACAGTTGGTAAGCCTTCTAACGAGGAACCCTCTTCCGTGTTGCTTGCCATACCTATACCCATCGATCCTATTACCGCAAGACACCCTAAGAGACAAAGGACACGCACTCCGTATAAGCTATGATTCGACACTCTCCTGAGCATTGCGGAACACTCCCTTTTTATTCCTTTGGCAGCGTTAATTGTGCTGGTGATGGTCTGATCAACGACGAATCCACGCGACTCGTGGTCCCTGTCCACCAAAACGTAGCTAGGAATGGCCCAGCCGCGCAAAGAGTAGGTCAACACCCCTTGCTGCTTAGCCATCTGAAACTCAGTCATGTAGCTTCACTATTATGGCAATTCTCAACAGATGGTCCAGAGGGTAATGTGTTCACCGAATAGCAACGTTGGGAAAAGACTACCTGATCCGCCAATGGCGGGAGAAAGAGGAGAATTCAACGTGACACATTGCAGAGCCAGCAATCGGCCGACCTTGTGATGCATCCCGGGCCGCAGCAATGTGTCAGAAGCCCAGTTTCGTGGCTCCTGCACCGATCCTAAAAACTACGCATCTTTTACAAGTCCCAACCGCTTTAGCTTCTCCCAGCACTCGTCTCGTTCCCGACAACGTGACAGTCCCTGCCAGCTTGGATCCTGAGCTTCGTGAAAATCCTTTTCGCTGGCCGGGAGCGAGCCCTGAGCCACAAGCCGAGCAATGACCTCGCAGTCCAAGCGTGATAGCACCAGCCCCTGCAGTCTGTAGTCCACAAAGGCTTCCCAGGTTATCGGGAATAGGGGAGCGACGATCTCATAGCCGATTACCCGTGCATACTGGGCAATTTCCCATTGGGCATGTCGATCCATCCGCAATTCCAGAAAATGGAGCAAATTATGCAGATCGATCTTCCAGTAAGCCTCGGTATAGGTCGAAAGCGGCAAGTCTTTCCTCGCTTGTTCCCGCGCGACTCCCAAATCGAGGCGGTGTTGATACACCTGCCGGGCCTTTTCCTGGAGCTCCCTTTCCTCGCGGCTAAGCTCCTCCCCGATTTGCGGGTCCAAAAATCCTTCACTACCTTGACGGTTGCTTGTGGACTGCTTTCGCCACTGATCCGGCGGCGTTCGGTGGGCGGTGTCAATGGCGATGGAATACCGCGTGCTGTATTCATTCACCGATGCCGTGCGATGGCGGATCCATTGACGCCAAATGTCCATGGGCACCCGCACAAGGAGTTTGATCTCGGCCATTTCGAACGGCGTCGTATGGCGATGCCGCATCAAATACCGAATCAACGTTCGATCGTCGGAAACCTTCTTGGTCCCCGCACCGTAGCTAACACGGGCTGCCTGGACAATAGCCGAGTCGTCGCCCATGACGTCCACAAGGCATACAAAGCCGTCGTCCAATACCGGCAACTTTCGCCATCGCAATTGTTCGACAACAGAGCTATTCGCGGACATACTCCTGAGTCTTCTTTTGTTGGTGATGCAATCCCGAGTAAGAAAGCCATGCCGCGAGTGCGGGAATGGTCTCTCACTGGACATCACGACCGGTCTGAAGTTCTTCCAGCAGCCTGGCAACAAACTCCGGGTTATCGGACTTCACCAGGTGCTCGATCCTCGCCTCTGGGATGCTTAGATTTCGAAGTGCCGCGGTGATCCGCTTCCAAATACGCGCCCTTGCCTTTCCCTCACTCAGATAGAGTTCGCCCACGAGATCTCCAAGCTTCTGAATCATCAGATTGTCCCGGTTCTCGTAATACCGCCGAATAATTCCCTCTTGGTAAGGTGTACGATTGACAGGAGGCCGCGGCGTCTTGTTGTTTCTCATGCTTGCATTACTCCCCACTCAAAGGAAGGCGATCCCGAATTTACAGTTCGTCACTGCCACCATACGTACTTTCCATTATCGTCACAACGCCGCGACATTCTTTGTCGTCAATTCTCTGGGAACTCATTGCAACCCAAGCCAAACCGCCGATTTTCCTTTGGGTTCATTATGCCTTTTGCTCGTCGCACCTGAAAATGGGTCCCTTGGAGCGTCTGGGGGTACCCAGTTTTTCGCAATTTGAAGCGGCCACGACGACGAGGCGGTCCCCGTGATGAAATCTTTGAAGGGAGACTCGCCATGCCGTCTTAATTTGGAGGGATGCACGCCGCCACGTCCGCCGACGTGGCAATTGATCATCCATTGTCCTTCACGGCCACGACGGCGCGTGGTCACCCAGGGCAGACCATGGATTTTGCCCCACCGACCGCGGATTTGCGGTTGACCGCGTTGCTGTTGAGACGATTGAAACGTGCGCCAGGGTTACAAGGTTACAAAAAGTGGATAAAGTCCAATTTGGAGGATCGCTGTTGAGACCGCTCACGAGATGATAAACTTAACCGTTTGGCGACGGGTGTGCGATTTCTGAGATGCGGCTTAAGGAGACGTGTGAGGGAAGTCATGTGGCGAGCTGGAAGTGCGCCGCCTGGGTGATGGGCCAGAGCGAAAGAAGATTATGAAAATCGTCATCGCGATTGTTCGACCGTTTGTTGCCGAGAAGATTCTCGAGGCCCTCAAGTTGGCACCGGTCGAGGCGTGCACGGTCCGAGAAGTCAAGGGTTTTGGCCGGCAGAAAAACTATTTGGAGGAATACCGCGGTGGAGATTATGCCTTGGCGTTTATTCCCAAAGTGCAAATCACCATTTGGGTCGATGACCTGCGGACCGAAGAGATCATCCGCCTTATTGTGACAAATGCCCGAACCGGTCGGATGGGTGACGGAAAGATCTTTGTCCTTTCGGCAGACCTGGCAGGAATTGAGACGATCGGCCTGGCGCGCGCCGGAGAAGACAAACAAGACGAGGAGCTGCCTGAAGACGGGTTCACTGGCTTCTTTGGGTGAGCTTCAGCGATCATCTGGAGAATACGCATCTCGGTAGTAGCTATATAGGATCATTGACAAGGGAGATCTCGCGACCGTCGTGGGATGCTGTGCTTGAAAGGAGTGCACTCTGTGTCCGGTAAGAGTTCAGAAGTCCGCAAGTATTTTTCGCGACTGATTGACGAACTGAACCGGCTTGATCCGCAAGAGCTCGAGGACTTTTCCCAAGTCCTGTTCGAGGCATGGCTGCGTCGCCGGTCGGTATTTGTTTGCGGGAACGGGGATTCGGCCGCCACGGCAAGTCACTTGGCACAAGACCTTGCCAAAGGTACGATCCGCGATGCCGATTTGCTTTCGTATGCCGTGCCAAGGTTTAAGGCCATAAGTCTCGTGGCAAACATCAGTTGGCTCACGGCTTTAGGCAACGACCTGGGGTACGAGCAGGTCTTTGTTCAGCAACTGGCGAACTATGCCCAGCCTGAAGATGTTCTTATTGCCATCAGTGGTTCGGGGAATAGCCCTAACATCTTGGCGGCGGTCAATTGGGCAAACAACCACGGCCTTGTGACGCTCGGCATGACAGGGTTTGACGGTGGACGATTGCGTGTCATCCAGAAAAACGGTATCCACGTTCCTTTAAACGATATGGAAATGGTGGAGAGTATTCACTCGTGCATTTGCCACTGGTTGGTCAACGACCTGCGCCATCGCATTTACCAGGTCGTGTCCTCTTTAGCCACCGATGAATCCAAGTAGCCCTCGCATAAAACCGTAGCATGGTATCACGGAAGGGCCAAGAGAGGGTCGGCTTTTTCCGGAAGTCAGTCGGCTGCGGGATCACTCATTCGACCGCCACGGAGCCCTTGGCCCATTCCCATTCCGCGTCCGCCCCCGCGGCCATACCCTGGCCCGATGCCCCCAGGCCCCTCCGGAGCACCGCCGTCAGGTCCCCGAAAACCCTGTCTTTGTCCCGGCGGTGGGGTTTGAATGGCCTTGAGAGACGGAAAACGTTCCGCCATGGCGTCGAAGACCTGACGAGGGGATATCCCTTTTTGGGCTGCAATCTCGGCAAGCGTGTTTGAACTCTTCACATCGTTCACACCAAGTGATCGCACGAAATAGAGAATTTCCTCTTTGGGCACTCCGGTCAATTGAGAGATTCGCTCGAGTGTGAACTCCTCCAAATGCGGAATTGCTGCGGGCGGTGACCGTCTTTCCCAGTAATCCTTAAAGGCCTCTCGCCAGGTCACAAACTGAGAAAACGGCGGCACGTGGTAAAGCGTACCCCCATAAAGGAGTCCACCAAGAATAAGGGCCGCCAAAAGCTCAAGACGACCGCGAACGACGCCGACGATGCCTCGCTTGAGATAGCCGAGTAACATTTTCCAATTGAAAAGGAGATGGATGATACTGAACACCACGAAGCAGATCGTGGCGTTGATGTGGAAGGCCGCCCAAGAATCCTTGTCCCAGCCCCAGACTGTCCATTGTCCCCAATTGGCGACCCGGCCACGCGGGGAGATGTAAAGAATGGCGCCGGAGAGGGCAATCATCAGAAACAAGACAAGAAGAGAGAGGGAGGTAAACACCTGGAATCGAAAAATCGGGTCGCGCCTTTGAACCTCTTTCGCGTGATTCAAGGCCGTGTTGTCTAAAGACATGGCTAACTCCTCTTGCAGTTCGGCGTTTTTTGACCGACAAAGCCCCTTCGTAATATCACCACCGCAAAACTGGTACCACATCAGACTAAATCCTAAGTCATTACCTAATCACCTTTTATGAGCACCCTGTCAAGGAACGGCACGCCATCTGCGCAAGAATTGCACACCGCTCCCCGTGGCAGTGGCTACTCTTGTCATACATTTACCCTACCAGGGAAGACGAGCTGATCCCGGTTGCGGAGCTATGCACCATGGGCGATCCTAGTATGAGGCTTGGAGTTACCCAGTTTTTTTGTGGTTTGATATGGCCAGGACGGCGGTGACCGCTCCAAGATGGGTTATGGTCCAACATCATAATTGGAGGGACGCGCGCCGTCGCGTCCGCCGACGTGCCGATTGATGACCCCATGTGATCCGCGGCCACGACGGCGCGTGGCCCTCCAAATGTTTTGTTTGTACCACCGCGTGTGGCCCTCCAAATACTTTGTGTGTACGACGGCACGTGGCCCTCCAGGGCAAATATGGATTTTGCCCCATCAAACGCACATTTCCACCTGGGTCGCCTTATTGTGCAAACGTTGGAAGCGTGGCACGGTGGCCCAAAAAGTGGGTAAACTCCATGTCTGAGGCACATTGAACGCGTATCTCTTTCCCATTACATTCGGTGTAGTCTTGAGTCTAAGTCGTGGACCTCCGCAATCGTTAGGAGTCAACATTTTTGGGGAGGAAAGGAATATGGTTAGCTTCGAACGGCTTTGGTTCACCCTGGGGGCGATTGTATTGGGATTTGCCTGGAACGCAACGACTGCGGTGGCCAGCCAAGATAGCCCCCCAAACATCGTGTTCATCTATGCCGATGATTTGGGATACGGCGACATTGGCTGTTACGGGGCCACCCGGATCCCTACACCCAACTTGGACCGGCTTGCCAGAGAAGGCCTGCTCTTTCGGGATGCCCACTCGCCGGCTGCGACATGCACCCCCTCCCGCTTTGCCCTGATGACCGGGCAATATGCCTTTCGGAAACCGGGCACCGGTGTTCTTCCAGGAAACGCCGACCTCATCATCGAACCCGGTCAGTTGACTCTTCCACTGATGCTCAAACAAGCCGGTTACGCAACTGCTGCGGTAGGCAAATGGCACTTGGGGCTGGGGCGGAATGGTTGTGATTGGAATGGGACCATTGCGCCCGGTCCGTTGGAGATTGGCTTCGATTATGCGTTCATCATTCCGGCCACCGGCGATCGGGTCCCCTGTGTGTATGTGGAGAACCATCACGTAGTCGGTCTCGATCCAAACGACCCCATTCAGGTGAGTTACGGTCAGAAAGTGGGTGATGAACCCACGGGGCGCGAACACCCCGAGCTTCTCAAGTATCCTTTCAGCCACGGGCACGATGGAACCATTATCAACGGGATCAGTCGGATCGGCTTTATGGCCGGCGGCAAGAGTGCCCGTTGGGTTGACGAAGACATGGCCGACGTCATCACACAAAAGGCCGTGTCGTTTATTGAATCGCACAAAGAGCGGCGATTTTTCCTGTATTTCGCCACGCATGATATTCATGTCCCCCGTTTGCCTCACCCCAGGTTTGTGGGGAAGAGTCAATGCGGTCTGCGAGGCGATGCGATCGTGGAGTTCGATTGGTGTGTTGGCCAAATTCTTGAGACGCTCGATCGCCTCTCCTTGACCGACAACACCCTGGTGATCTTTTCCAGTGACAATGGACCGGTGGTGGACGACGGGTACCATGATGGTGCTGTAGAACACCTGGGCGATCATCGGCCGAGTGGTCCGTTCCGCGGGGGAAAATACAGCGCTTTCGAAGGCGGGACGCGGGTCCCCATGATTGCCCGCTGGCCCAATAAGATTCCCGCCGGGGCCACAAGTGATGCCCTCGTGTGCCACGTCGATTTTCTGGCATCATTCGCAGCGCTTGTCGGCCAATCGTTACCCAAGGACATTGCGTTCGACAGCGTCAACGTGCTCCCGGCCCTGTTGGGCAAGAGTCAGGTGGGAAGAACGGAACTTGTCGAACAAGCCGGTGGATTGGCCCTGCGACAGGGGAATTGGAAGTACATTCCACCGCGAAAGGGAGCCGCAATCAATAAGAACACCAATATC
>FWWL01004538.1_pt1 | contig 14372 bp, 10 predicted proteins | sample 2228331 | NCBI WGS metagenome assembly FWWL01 (sample SAMEA103939775, study PRJEB20133) | metagenome
GATCACGACCTGTGCGGCCTTTTTATCCTTTGCCCGGCACCCGGCTGATTTTGTACTGCTCGAAGTCGGGATGGGCGGACGGCTTGATGCCACCAATGTGATTGAGAAGCCTGCCCTCACCGTCATCACCCCGGTGTCAATGGATCATCAGCAGTATTTGGGCGATACGCTTGCTGCCATTGCCTTTGAAAAGGCTGGGATTTTGAAGCGCGGTGTGCCGTGTATCGTTGGCCCGCAAGAGGACGATGCACGCGGCGTGATCGAGCGGCAGGCGATGCGGCTTTCCGCACCGCTGGCGGTCTATGGCCAGCATTGGCAGGTGTGGGAAGAGGACGGGCGACTTGCCTATCAGGACGAACACGGGGGCCTTGGCTTGCCACGGCCAAATTTGCCGGGGCCGCATCAGATCGCGAACGCGGGCATGGCGCTTGCGGCCTTGCGCCGGCTGGGTGTGGGCGATCCCGAAGCTGCCGTCACCCGCGCTGAATGGCCCGCGCGCATGCAGAGGCTCAAGCGCGGGCCTCTGGTGGCAGCTGCGCCTGAGGCCGAAATCTGGCTTGACGGCGGGCATAACCCGGCTGCGGGGCAGGTTTTAGCGGCGACGCTTGCGGCACTGCCGGCAAGGCCCACCTGGGCGATTTGCGGCATGCTGAACACGAAAGATGTCGCGGGCTTCATGAAGCCCCTGCAAGGGACGCTTGCCGGCCTTGTGGCCGTGGCCATCCCAGGCGAGACCAACACCCTGCCGGCCGAGGTCACGGCACAAGCCGCGGCCGAAGCCGGCATCCCTGCCGAGACTGCGCCCAATCCGGCCGCAGCTTTGGCCCGCATCACCGCGCGTGATCCCAAGGCGCGGGTGCTGATCTGTGGCTCGCTTTATCTTGCCGGCCGGATCTTGGCCGAGAACGGCTAGACCCCAGGACGTGAACCGTTCACCAAGCCCATGGGCGTGCGATCGATCCGCACGGCCTTGTTCCGGCGGGGGCTGCGGGCCAAGCGACAACGATGGTGCTCCGCGCGCCGATCGAGCGCAGGTGGCGCTCTCGGTCTTCTGAGGGTGACCACAACGCCGACGGGGCGCGCCCGACCACGGTGGGCGCAGAGCGCGCCCGCCTAGGGGGCAGTGGGCGTGTCTGCGTCGCTGTCGCGATGGGGCGGGTCAACGCTTGTCTCCATGACGGGTAATCCGCGCCGCCCCATCAACAGCTAAGAGCATTTGAATTTTCCCAAAACCGGCACTCGGCCCCTGCTGGCGGACGGGTGGGGACGATTTCGTCGGTCCGACCGAAGCAAGCGGAAAATCGTTTCAAACTGATCTGCGCAGATCGTACGGAGACGCCTTAACGAATGGAAACAAAGTGAGAGGGCACTCCGAGCGATGCTGCATCCAAAGGAGCACGCCGGCGGTCAATCGAGCCCGCGCGCGGCTGAGCGCGGGCTCAGAAGCCCCTTCTGAACCGCCAGCACCAGCGCTGCGACGCCAAGCCCGATCGCATCTGAAATCCAGCCGCCCGCGATCATCCCGAGCGCGCCGAGAGCCGTGACGAGCCGCAGCACAGGGTTGAGGGGGCCAAACAGCCAGCCCTGCACCGCCGAGGCCATCAGGAAAACGCCGACGAGCGCGGTGACCGTGACATGCGCGATCGCAAACCACGCGCCTTGCATCAGCATCTCGCTCGAGAAGAAGAACATAAGCGGCACGATGAAGGCCGCAAGCCCGAACTTGAAGCTCTCGACCGACGTACGAATCGGATCCGATTGTGCGATGGCCGCGCCGGCGTAGGCGGCTAGCGCCACGGGGGGGGTGATGGCGGAGATGACGGCATAGTAGAAGATGAACATATGCGCCGTCAGGACCGGCACGCCGAGCTGGATGAGACCCGGCGCGATGACCGCCGCGGCCACGGCATAGGCGGCGGTTGTTGGCATGCCCATCCCAAGGATGATGGCCACGAGCATCGCAAACAGCATCGCGATGATCTGGTTGCCCTGGGCGAGGGAGAGCAAAAGCGCCGAGAAGCGCGTGCCGATGCCCGTGAGCGCGATTACGCCCACGATGATGCCGGCCGCAGCACAGACGGCGACAAGCTGAAGGCTCATCCGCGCGGCGATTTCGAAGGCATAGAGGATTTCGCGCACGAGCATCCGTTGCGGGGTGAGCCAACTCACCACCGCCGCTGCGGCCATGGCCAGCGTCCCCGCCCGGATGACCGAATAGCCCGCAAACAGCGCGTAGATCAGGATCAGGATCGGGATGAACAAAAAGGTCTGGCGGGCAAGGCGGGAGAAATGGGGGAGCTCCTCGCGCGGCAGGCCGGTCATGCCAGCCTTGAGCGCGGCCTTATCGACCATGAAATAGACTGAGACGAAATAGAGGATCGCCGGAATGATTGCAGCGATCACGATCTCTGCATAGGGAATGGCGGTGATCTCGGCCATGATGAAGGCGCCTGCCCCCATGATCGGGGGCAGGATCTGCCCGCCTGTGCTGGCTGCGGCTTCGACGCTTGCGGCCGTCTGCGGGCGGTAGCCCACGCGCTTCATGAGCGGGATGGTGAGCGAGCCGGTCGAGACGACATTGCCCGCCGAGGTGCCGTTGATTGTACCCATGAGCGCCGAGGCAAAGACCGCCACCTTCGCGGGGCCCCCGCGTGCCGCACCTGCCACGGCGAAGGCGAAAGTGACGAAATATTCCCCCACCCGGCTTGCTTGCAAAAAGGCCGCAAAGGTGATGAACAAGATGATATAGGTCGAGCTGATCGCGGTTGTTGGCCCCAGGATCCCGTTGTCGGTGTAGATAAAGGCAAAGAATCGGGCAGGGGCATAGCCGCGGTGGTGCAAAACTCCGGGCAGCCAAGGACCAAGAAAGCCATAGGCCAGAAACACCGCGCAAATGATCACAAGCGCAAGCCCGGCAAGCCTGCGGGTGAGCTCAAGGATCAAGAAGATCCCGGTAACCGCGGCCCACATGTCGTTCGGATGGGGGAAGACCTGCGCGCGGGTGCGCAGGAAGTCCGCATGCACGATGATATAGGCGCCAGCCGTGAGGGCTGCGAGCGCAAGAAGACCATCTGCCGCTCCGAACCGACCCTTGCCGCGTGCAGGGGCAAGCCACGAAGCAAAAAGCGCCAGCACCGTTCCCCCGAAAAGCGGCCAGCCGAAGGTGAAAACGTGCTTGGTGGCTGGCGCCCCGGTGCGGATCACGTCGCCTGTGCTCCACATCAAGGCAAGCTGCCCCGTCGCAACGAGGATTGCTGTGGCCGCCGGGATCAGCAGCAGAAACTCATACCATCGCCACGGCTCGGCCGCACGTGTGGCCGAAAGGCCACGCGGTGCGAACAGAACGAAGCCAAGCGCAAGCCCGCCTGCGACATGCATCAGCCGGTAGACCCAGGGCTCGAGCGGATAGAGATTCATCACCCCGATGTGGAAGGCGGTATAGCCAACGCAGGCCGCAGCCACCATCCAGCCGAGCGCGCCTGAAAAAACTCGCTGATTTGGGGTGATCACCTCGTCATCGACGCGGCGGGCAACCAATCCATGCGTGCACTCTGTCGTCTCGGTCTTGCTGCTTTCCGTCATTGCTCCCCCCTGTCATCGCTTTTCCCTCCCGAAGCGCGGCTTCTCTGCCCGCCTACGGCCTGTTCTCGTTTCGGTTTTGGGAAAGACGGGAAGGCGCCGCCCGGGCGGGCGACGCCGAAAATGTGGTCGGGCGCTTAGCGCCGTTTCGTGGTTGCTCAGCGCAGGTGCTCGGGCACCTCAAGGCCGCGCTCGGTCAGATAGCGCACCGCGCCCGGATGCCAGGGTAGGAACGAATTGTTCGGGATCTGGTTTTCAAGCGTGGTCGCCCGCGCGGCCGCGTGGATTTGGACCATACGGTCGTTGTTCTCGAGCACGAGCTTGACGATCTCATAGGCGAGGCTCTCCGGCATGTCGGCCCGCGCCACAGCATAGTTCCACATCGCGACCGAAAGCTGATCGTCGGTTTGCACGCTGTAGGTGCCGGCCGGAATGGTGAAGGGGGCAACCTCGGGATGTGCGGCGAGGATTTTTTCGCGCTCTTCTTCAGTGAACGAAAAGACAACGACATCGGCTTCCGCGGCAAGCTGGCTGAAGGCCCCAATGGGCAGGCCCGCGGCAAAGAGAAAGGCGTCAATGAGCCCGTCCTTGAGCTGGCTTGCCGCATCGGAGGCGCCCGCGTAGGAAATCGTGGCGTTGATCCCGAGCGTTTTTAAGAAGCGCGGCCAGTAGGTGCCGGGGGTGCCGCCGGCCGGGCCCACATTGACCCGCCGCCCTTCGAGGTCGGAAAGCGAGGTGATCCCCGAGGCGCGCAGCGCAATCCCCTGGAAGGGTGTCTCATACATGGCGAAGAGCGCTCTGAGATCGGTGTGCGGCAGGCCAGGGGCGAGTTCCGACTGCCCGGTCCAGGCCTCATACGCCGGGCCCATGGTGAGAAGTCCGATGTCCATGTCGCCAAGCTGCACCAGCGTGGCGTTCTGCACCGGCCCGCCGGTGACTTCGCCCGAGGCAGGGATGCCGAGCGCCTCGCTTATGAAGCTCGCAAGCCCGTTACCGTAGACGAAATACACCCCGCCCTGGCTTGCTGTGCCGATGGTCAACGAGCTTGGCCAGCCGGTGCGATCCTGAGCCGATGCGGCCGTGACCGCAAAGAGCGCGGCTGCGGTAAAAGTGGCGATGCGGCTGAACCTCATCATCCTTTCCCCCCTTTTGATTTTGGTTTTTGGTCGCTGATGTGGGCAGCCCAGGCTGCCGACATTCTCTGTATCTTTACGCAGAACTGACCGAACGACCAAGCCCAAATTTTGCGGCAGGCCTGCACCGCCCCGCCGTTGCCCGGCCATCCTGTGCGCGCTCAGCTGGACTCTGCCGGCCGCACCCGCGGCGCAGTGCCGGCGGCGAAAGCCGCGAGGCGGTCGTGGCTTGCCGGCTGGGTGTTGACAATGCCTGCGACCGTTGCTTCGGCATAGGCGGCATCGAGGCCAGACATGTTTTGCATATGGCTAATCGCCGAGCAGATGGCGAAATTCGAGAGTGGAGGATTTTCGGCAGCCTTTTCGGCAAGCCGGCGGGCATGGGCCTCCGAGTCCTCGACGAGATACTGGGCAAGGCCGATGGCGATTGCCTCCTGTCCTTGGTAAACGCGGCCCGTCAGCATCATGTCGATCATGCGCGCCTTGCCGATCAGCCCCGCGACGCGGATTGTGGCGCCTCCGCCCGTGAACAAGCCGCGCGTGCCTTCAGGCAGCGCAAAATAGGTGGTGTGGTCGGCCACGCGGATGTGGGCCGCACTTGCAAGCTCAAGTCCGCCGCCCACCACCGCCCCCTTGAGCGCGGCGATGATCGGCACGCCGCCATATTCCATCTTGTTAAAGGCCTCGTGCCAGCGCAGGCAAAGGTGCCAGAAATCCGCCGGGCTGCGGCGTGCCTTGTGATGTTCGACAAGATCGAGCCCAGCCGAAAAATGCGGCCCCTCCGCGCGCAAAATCGCAGCCCGCACCCCCCGCCGGGGCAGGGCGGAGAAAACGGCAACTAGGTCTTCGATGAAGGCGGCATTGAGGGCATTGCGCTTGTCGGGGCGGGCAAGGGTGACGGTTGCAATGCCCTTGTCATCGATCTCAAGCCGAGTGTGGACGAGTTCCATCGCTCTCCTCTTCGCCAAGCCCGCGCGATCCTAAGCCAGGCCAAGCGGAGAGGGAAGCTCAACCAAGGCCATCCGGGCTCGCGTGCGGGCGGTTGCGCGGGCTGATGTCAGGCTGGTGCCATCTTGGCCGGGGCGGGCATTTTGGGCCCGAGCGGCCAAGGGGTTGCCCTTTGCAGATAAGGCCGCCATCCTGCCCTCCTGAAGCGAAGGGAGCTTTGCCAATGATTGCACGGCGGCTTTTGCCCGAATCGGTTGAGGCCGAGCGGGGAGCACCGGCGCCAGAGCGCCTTATCAAGGGAAATCCGCAATTTACAACCTGGGCTTCGGAAGAGTTTGGCCCAGTCTCGGCTGGGATCTGGGAAGCGAGCCCAGGCGCTTGGGCGGTTTCCTACGACGAATGGGAATATTGCAAAATCCTTTCCGGTCGATCGGTCGTTGTGGGCGCGGATGGACGCCGCCTTGATCTTTCAGCTGGGGATACGCTGATTATCCGGCCTGGGTTTCGCGGCATCTGGGAGGTGATTGAAACCACCCGGAAGGAATATGTGATTGTTGCGCCAGAGGTTTTTTCCCAAACAGCGGCCGACCGGTAGGGACAAGGGGCGCAGGGACGCTGAGTGTGGCGCTTGCGGTGATATCGAGCGCAGAGGCTTGAGGCCGCAGGCCCGCTTTCGGTTGGGCGATGTATGGCGCCGATGCCTGCCCCCTGGCGCGGTGCGTGTGCCGCGTTGCGGCGCGCTCGGCCCCTTGCACCGGGAACGCGGCTGCCGCAAAGGGAGCGCTTGCGGGAAGTCAGAAGACGGAGGAGCCGAATGCAAGTCGCTGGGGAAGTGGCGCTGATCACTGGGGGAGGCTCGGGCCTTGGCGCGGCAACTGCGCGGGTTCTGGCCGGGCGTGGGGCCAAGGTGGCTATTCTCGATTACGATGCCGCAAAGGCCGAAACTGTGGCCAAAGAGCTTGGCGGGCTCGCTTTGGCCTGTGATGTTGGCAATCAGGCCGAGGTCGAAAAGGCCTTCACGAAGCTCCATCAGCACTTTGGTACCGGCCCGCGCGTATGCGTCAACTGCGCAGGCATTGGCGTTGCCGCGCGGATTGTCGGTCGTGAGGGCAAGCTCTCGATCGATTTGTTCGAGCGCGTGATCCGCGTCAACCTTACCGGCACCTTCATTGTGATGTCTTACGCAGCGCGGGCGATGCAGGCGCTTGATCCGCAGCCGACAGGGGAGCGCGGGGTGATCATCAATACGGCCTCGGCGGCTTATCAAGACGGGCAGGTTGGGCAGGCGGCCTATTCGGCGTCGAAGGGGGGGATTGCATCGATGTGCTTGCCGGCTGCGCGGGAGCTTGCGCAATTTGGAATCCGGGTGATGGCAATCGCGCCTGGGCTCTTCCACACGCCGATGATGGAAGGCCTGCCTAACGAGATCGCAGCGCGGATTATCGAAAACATTCCCTTCCCGCATCGGTTGGGGGACCCGGCCGAATTTGGGCTGTTGGTGGCGCAGATTGTCGAAAACCCCTATCTGAACGGCACCACGATCAGGCTTGATGCTGCAGTCAGGCTGCCGCCGCGCTAAGGGTGGCGGTTGGGTCACGCGCGCGAGGGGGCGGGCGCGGCGTCTCCTTTTGGGGCTCCTGACGGGCTCTGCACCTAGGGGGTAAGCCCACGCCGGCGCGCATTGACCCGGTGCTTTGTCACTTGCGAAAGCCGCGGCTTGGCGGCACGTGGGCGGGCGTTGGCAGAGGCCGCGCGTTTCCTCTTCAGGGCGCGTTCCGATGCCCAAGCCAGCGCGGCACCGCGCTCGAGCATGGCGCGAGACGCCGCGCTGCTTTGCCGCGCGCTCGCGGCTTGCGCTGTCGTGCGTCCGCTCTGCGAAAGGCGGCGCGCGCCCTGGGGAAACAGGCCGCGTTTCCCGCTCACCTGGCTTTTGGTTCGTGCAGACGGGAACGAGAGAGAGGAACAGGGCTCGTGTGTGCGCCCTCGCTTGGGCCGTGGTGTTAGGGCCTAGAAGCGATCTTGAGGCCACTTGGGACGACGTGCTCACAAGGCGCGCGGGCTTTTGCGTACTCCCCTTGCCGTGTTGCGCCGTGAAGGCTTATCAAGCCCGTCGGGTTTGAGGCGGGAAAGCTTCGCTTTCTCCGGCTTTCGGCGCAGAGCACGAAGACCGAGATACCGAACGACAGAGGTCGATCGGCCTAAGAGAGAACGGCCTTGGACACAAAGCGCCGAGCGGCACAGGCTCGAGGCGTCCGAGGTTTGGCACAGATCTCTTTTGGGGCTAAGCTTGCGCGACGCCATGATGCAAAATATAGCCTAAGGAAGAAAATTCTACTTGCCCCGAAACGCCTTTATGCAATATAAAGCATCAGACGGTGGTTTGTGGGGGTGTTTTGACCACTGGGGGAGGAAGGCGCCATGGAGAACGCCAATGCGGCGGCGTGGTTTATTGACCGTCACCTGAGCGAGGGGCGTGGGGCGAAAGCCGCGTTTATCGAGGCAGGCAGTGGCGGGCGGCAGCTCAGCTATCGGGATTTGGCAGAAGGCAGTGCGGCTGTGGCTGGGGCGTGTTTGCGCTTAGGGCTTAGGCGGGAAGAGCGGGCGGCCATGGTCGTTCTAGACCAGATCGAATTTCCGCTGTTGTTTTGGGGCGCGCTCAAGGCAGGGGTTATTCCCGTTCCGATCAACACCTTGCTTGCGCCTCAGGGTATTGCCGCAATCTTGCGTGACTCGCGCGCAGCCGCGCTGTTTGTCTCGGCCCCGCTCTGGCCGCAGCTTGCCGCTGTTGTCGAGGAATGCCCGGATGTGCGCAACGTTGTCCTGATCGGGGATGGCAAGATGGACGGTGTGCCGAAGACTGCAGCAGCGTCTCACCAGAGCCTTGAGCCGATCTCCTTTGACGCCTTTTGGGCCGATGCGCCGCATCGCGAGCCGGTCGTTTGCAAACCCGATGAAGCGGCCTTTTGGCTTTATTCGTCTGGCTCAACCGGAGCACCGAAGGGGGTGCGGCATGTTCATGGCAGCTTGCGGGTCACGGCCGAAACCTATGGTGCGCAGGTCCTCGGGATTGAAGAAACCGACACCGTCTTTTCTGCTGCCAAGCTCTTCTTCGCCTATGGGCTTGGCAATTCGATGACCTTCCCGCTTGCGGTTGGGGCAACCGCGGTGCTCCTTGCCGGGCGGCCCACGCCTGAGGCGGTTTCGACCGTGCTTGCCGAACACCGCCCGACGATCTTTTTTGGCGTCCCAACGCTCTATGCTGGGCTGTTGCATCATTGGGAAAGCGTGCCGCGCCCTGACGCCCCGCTCAGGCGGGCGGTTTCGGCCGGTGAGGCCTTGCCCGAAGAGATCGGCCGGCGCTGGGCGACACTTTGGGGGATCGACATCATCGATGGTGTCGGAACAACCGAGCTTTTGCATATTTTCTTGTCGAATAGGCCGGGTGATGTGGTCTATGGAACGCAAGGGGTCGCCGTGCCTGGCTATGAGCTTAAGCTTTTGGATGAGGAGGGGCGCGAGATCGGCCCAGGGGAGATCGGCGAGCTCTGGGTGCGTGGGGCATCGGCCGCTGATGGCTATTGGAACCAGCGCGCGAAATCGCGCAACACTTTTGTGGGCGAGTGGACGCGCACGGGCGACAAATATCTCTTGCGTGAGGATGGGCGGCTTGTCTGCTGCGGGCGGACCGATGACATGTTCAAGGTCTCGGGCATCTGGGTGTCGCCCTTTGAGGTGGAACAGGCGCTCATTGCCCATCCTGCGGTGCTTGAGGCAGCCGTTGTACCGCAGCGCGATGCGGACGGGCTGGAAAAACCCAAGGCCTTTGTCGTGCTCAAGGAGCCTGTGGCCGAGCAGGAGCTCAAAGAGTTCGTCAAGGCGCGGGTGGGCTTGTGGAAATATCCGCGCTGGATCGAGGTTGTCTCCGAACTGCCCAAGACCGCGACCGGGAAGATTCAGCGCTTTAAGCTGAGGGAACCAGCATGAGCACGGCGTGGCTGACGGCGGCAGGAAAGCGGCTTGAGTGGGCGGCCTGGGGCCCCGCGCCCGGAGAGGCGCCCACGATCCTTCTGTTACACGAGGGGCTCGGCTGCCTTGGGCTTTGGCGTGATTTCCCTGAGCGGCTTGCCGAGGCAACGGGCTGGCGGGTGGTTGCCTATAGCCGTGCGGGCTATGGGCAGTCGGACCCTGCCGATCTGCCCCGTCCGCTAGACTATATGACCCGCGAGGCGGTCGAGGTTTTGCCTGCGGTGCTGGCGGCGGTTGATTTCCGCCGGGGCATTCTCATGGGCCATTCCGATGGCGCGACAATTGCGCTTGAATATGCCGGGCGGGTGTTTGACCCGCGGGTGCGAGGGCTTGTTGTGATGGCCCCTCATACCTTTGCCGAGCCCTTAGGGCTTGCCGAGATCGCCCGCATGCGGGCGGCTTATGAGCAGGGCCTGCGAGAGCGGCTGGCGCGCTGGCACCGCGATGTGGACCACACCTTTCGCGGCTGGAACGATGCCTGGCTTGACCCCCGCTTCGCGGCTTGGAACGTGACCGATGTGATCGATTACATTCGTGTACCGATCCTGGCCATCCAAGGCCGGCAGGATCAGTATGGAACGCTTGCGCAAATTGCCGAGATCGAAAACCGCTCCTATGCGCCGGTTGACACGCTGATCCTCGATAACTGCCGGCATGCGCCGCATCAGGACCAGCCCGAAGCGGTGCTTGCGGCGGTGGCCGACTTCTGCGCGCGCCTTGCCCGGATCGAGGCCGCACACCCCGAAGGCGTCGCACCCGCGGGATGAGCGCGCCTGACATTCCGCTGCCCCCTTTTGCGCATTTGCCTGGGCTGACACCACGGCATCCGGAAGGCACATTTGCTGCGCTCAGGGCAACGGCCCGGCCAGGCATGGACGAGGCTGCGCTCGCCGAAAGCCCGGCCTTCCGGGCGGGGCTCTGGTATCTTTCTGCAGGGTTCTACTGGGAGGCGCATGAAGTCCTCGAACCGGTCTGGATGGCCCTGCCAGAAGGTGCCGCGCGCGAGCTGACGCAGGCGCTGATCCAGCTTGCCAATGCCCGGCTCAAGGCGCGCATGGGCCGGCTGCGGGCGGCTGCACGCCTGCGCGCCATGGCCTTTGCGCATCTTTCCCGTGCGCGTGCCGTACGTTCAGGGCCGATACTCGGGCTTCAGCCGGAGGACGTGGCGGGCTGGATCCAGCAAGATGCAAAATAATGCATTGACAAAGGAGATAAAAGAACGTTAGAGCCAAGAAAAGGCAATATGATGCACTTTTTTCTTGCCTAGCGCGGCGAATCGCTTTATCAGAACTTGTGGAGGAGCCGATGTCCGAGGCCATCACCCAGCGGATCGACTTTCAGACCGACCCGGCGCGCTACCGTCATTGGCGCTACGAGGTCGAAGGACCCGTTGCCTGGGTCACGATGGATGTTGACGAAAACGGCGGCCTTTTCCCGGGCTATCTGCTGAAGCTGAACAGCTACGACCTGGGCGTCGATATCGAGCTTAACGATATCGTCACTCGCCTGCGCTTCGAACATCCCGAGGTTTCGGCGGTGGTGCTGCGCTCGGGCAAGGAGCGGGTGTTTTGCGCGGGCGCCAACATCCGCATGCTGGGGCAGGCAAGCCATGCCCATAAGGTGAATTTCTGCAAATTCACGAACGAGACCCGCAACGCCTATGAGGCTGCGGCCGAAGAATCGGGCCAGGTCTGGATTGCGGCGGTCAAGGGCGCTTGCGCGGGCGGGGGATATGAGCTGGCGTTGGCCTGCAATCATATCATCCTGGTTGATGATAGCTCTTCAGCGGTTGCGCTGCCTGAGGTGCCGCTCCTTGCGGTGCTGCCCGGCACCGGCGGGCTCACCCGGGTGACCGACAAGCGCAAGGTGCGCCGCGATCTCGCCGATGTCTTCTGCACCCTTGAAGAGGGGGTGCGTGGCAAGCGTGCGCTTGAATGGCGGCTTGTCGATGAGGTTGTGCCCACCTCGCGCTTCGAAGAGGCCGTGCGCGCACGCGCCTTCGAGATCGCCGCGCGCCACCCGAAGGGTGATCTGAAGGGCATCCGGCTTGGGCCGCTTGCGCGCAGTTTCAGCCCCGACGGGGCGATCCGCTATAGCCTGGTCGAGGTCATCCCAGATCGCGCGAGTCGGCGCGTGACCCTCACACTCACTGGCCCCGAAGGCGCCCCGCCTGTCGATCGTGCCGCGCTGCATGCCGAAGGCGATCGTACCTACCTCTTGCGCCTTGCCCGCGAGCTTGACGATGCGATCCTGCACCTCAGGCTCAACGAGCTTGAGCTTGGGCTATGGGTGTTCCGCACGACTGGCGACCCTTTGCGCGTGGCCGCGCATGAAGCCTTTCTGCTCGCGCATGAGGCCGACGATTGGCTTGCCCGGGAGATCCTCCACTACTGGAAGCGGGTGATGAAGCGGCTAGACGTGACCTCACGCTCGCTTGTCGCGCTTGTCGAGCATGGCTCCTGCTATGCCGGCCCGCTCGCCGAACTGATTTGGGCTGCCGATCGCAGCTACATGATGCAGGGCGCCTTCGAGGGCGACAACCGCCCGCTTGCGACCGTCACCGTCACGCGCGGCAATCTTGGCCGCTATCCCATGGCCAATGGCCTGAGCCGGCTTGCCACCCGTTTCCTCGGCGAGCCTGAGGCGCTTGAAAAGCTCGAACGCCATCTCGACACCCCGCTTCCGGCGGAAACGGCCGTCGCGCTTGGGCTTGTGACCTTTGCCTTCGACGACATCGACTGGGAGGACGAGGTGCGCATCTTCATGGAGGAACGCGCCTCCTTCAGCCCCGACGCGATGACGGGGATGGAGGCGAACCTCCGCTTCGCGGGTCCCGAAACGATGGAAACCCGCATCTTCGGGCGGCTCAGTGCCTGGCAGAACTGGATCTTCAACCGCCCAAACGCAACCGGCCCCGAGGGCGCGCTGCAGCGCTACGGTACCGGTCAGCTCGGCGACTTTGCCATGACGCGGGTCTGAACCCCGCCTGTCGGGCCCCGGGGGCTACCCGGTCCCGACACCACAAACCTGCGGTCGCACCGCGGCCTGCACCCGAGACCCGGAGGAGACAATGCTCGATCTGATCAACGTCAGCTACGACACGCTCATCCCCAACAACGTGGGGCTGAGCCAGGACAAGCGGGTGCTCAAGGCGCTCGAACGCTGGCATCCGGGCTATATCAACTGGTGGAACGACCTCATCCCTGAACGTTATCAGAAATCGCTCGTCTACCTGCGCACGGCCGTCAGCGTCGACCCGAAGGGTTGGGCCAAGTTCGATTATGTCCGGATGCCCGAATACCGTTGGGGCATTCTGCTTGCCCCGCAGGTTGAAGGCCGGATCATCCCCTGCGGCGATCATTACGGTGAACCGGCCTGGCAGGAGGTGCCGGGCGAATACCGCGCCATGCTGCGCCGGCTGATTGTGATCCAGGGCGACACGGAACCGGCCAGTGTGGAACAGCAGCGCTTCCTCGCGCTTTCGGCGCCCTCGCTTTACGACATGCGCAACCTCTTCCAGGTCAATGTCGAAGAGGGACGGCACCTCTGGGCGATGGTCTATCTCCTGCACAAGTATTTTGGTGCCGACGGGCGGGAAGAGGCCGATGAGCTTCTGCGCCGGCAGGCGGGCAGTGCCGAGAAGCCGCGCATGCTCGGCGCCTTCAACGAAGAGACGCCGGATTGGCTTTCGTTCTTCATGTTCACCTATTTCACCGACCGCGACGGTAAAATGCAGCTCGAGGCGCTGGCGCAATCGGGCTTTGACCCCTTAAGCCGCACCTGCCGCTTTATGCTGACCGAAGAAGCCCACCACATGTTCGTGGGCGAAACCGGTGTCGGCCGGACGGTTGAGCGCACCGCGCAGGTAATGCGCGCGCACGGGATCGAAGACCCCTACCACATCGACCGCATCCGCGCGCTTGGCGTGATCGACCTGCCGACGATCCAGAAGAAGCTGAACCTGCACTTTTCACTGTCGCTCGACCTTTTCGGCTCGGAGATCAGCACGAATGCGGCTAATGCCTTCACCGCCGGCATCAAGGGCCGCTATATGGAGCACAAACTTGATGACGACCACAGATTGACCAACGCCACCTACCCCGTCTGGGACATTTCAGAAGACGGAACGCCGTTAAAGCGCGAGGTTCCGGCGCTCACTGCGCTCAACATGCGGCTGCGCGATGATTACATCCGCGACGCGATGGGCGGGGTGAGCCGCTGGAACAAGATCCTCGAGCGCTACGCGATCGACTTCGCCTTCCGTTTGCCCCACGAGGCCTTCCACCGCCAGATTGGCATCTTCGCGGGCAAATATTATAGCCCGGAAGGAAAGCCCTTATCCAAAGAGGCCTACGAGGCCGGGGTCAAGGATTGGCTGCCCAACAAGGACGATGGCGACTTCATCCAGTCGCTCATGAAGCCGGTTTATGAGCGGGGGCAGTACGCAAGCTGGATCGCGCCGCCCAAAGTGGGGATCGACAACAAACCGGGCGATTTCGAATACGTGAAGCTCTACATGGCTTGAGCTGGATCAGGATGAGCGGGCAGGGCGGCCATTCTGCCCTGCCTTAACCGCGAAGGAGCAAGACCATGACCCACACCCGCCGCCTCCTGCCGCCCACCCCCGCCGCGCCGCCGGCGCGGCCGTGGGTCCGGCCGGGCGCCTGCCTTGACTGTCCCAATTGC
>FWWL01007751.1_pt1 | contig 14363 bp, 3 predicted proteins | sample 2228331 | NCBI WGS metagenome assembly FWWL01 (sample SAMEA103939775, study PRJEB20133) | metagenome
ACAAATGCCTGAATTCATTTAATATCAAAGCAGTAGCACCCCAAATAATTTCATTTTGAAATATAAAAGCAGGGGCTTCTATGATAACATTATCTGTTATTCTAACTTTTGAAATACTTTTTTCAAAAGATAATACGTCATCTATACTACAAAGTAATATTTTATCCACTTCATTTGCATCAGGATGAGGAGAAAAATTATCAGAAGAAAAAACAATGATGGGATAAACTAAGTGATTACTAACAGGAATGTATAATTCGGTTAATGTTTTAATATATTCTGTGTTGCTTGTACTAATGCCCAATTCTTCTTGTGTTTCTCTAAGTGCACAATCAATAATATTTTCATTTAATTGCATTCTTCCGCCGGGCAAAGCGATTTGTCCTTTATGATGCAACAGATGAGCAGGTCTTTTAATAAGAGGAAAGAAAAGATGATTATTATTTTCAAACAGAAAAATACAAACAGCGCTTTTAATAGCATTATCTGGCTTGTCAAAGTTTCTATTGGTAAAGCTCATTTCTTTATGAGCATCTATGCCTGGCAGAGAAATATTTTTCAAATGATTTAATAAATAATAAAACCTCATTATTAACGATAATGCTTGCGAAAATACTTCTTTTTTTATTTGGGTAGTTGATTCAGATTAAAAATAAAATCCGATAGATTTTAGATGAATAAGCGATTTTTTAACACAAATTTATTTAAAAATACTACAAATGATGTATAGGAAATGATATGGTGTTATATTTAAACTTGTGCCAAAATTTATTTTATGAAAAAAATGTCTTTTTTTGTTGGAAGTTTATTTGTAATGTTGTCTTATCAACTATTTTCTCAATTAACAGTTACAACGGTTGCTACTTATACCTGCACAAATGGTGCTGGGGGGATAACAACTGACAATAGTGGTAATGTGTATTATACAGAACGGACTTCGTGTGATAGAATAATAAAACTTGATCCGCTAGGTAACCAATCTGTTTATTGCAATTTAGGTAGTGGGGATCCAGTAGATATTGAAATGCGACCCAATGGGGAAATGTATGTTGCAATGTATACCGGAAATAAAATTGTAAAAATAGCTCCCGGTGGAGGAAGTTACACAGATTATGTTACAGGAGCTAGTAATCCTTTTGGGTTAACATTTGATGGAGATACTTTGTATTTTATAGAATATTTTAGTCAAAGAATATATAAGGTATTGCCGGGTGGTGGAGCAGTTGGAAGTCCAAATGTTATTCAGATAACTTCAACTTATGCTATAACGGGGTCTTCTGGTCACAGAACAACTGATTTGGCTTTATTATCAGATAAAACTTTTATTGTTACTACTTATTATACAGGAGGCAATTTATACAAAGTAACTAAAACCGGTACCAGCTCTTTATTATTATCCACCTCTTATAGCAACCAATCTAACATTATCAAATATAGTAGCGAATACTTATTTACTTCATATAGTAATCATAGAGTTATAAAATATAATGAATCTTCAAATACAACTTCTGTATTCGCAGGTAATGGTTCCGCAGGACCAGCTGATGGTCCGGCACTTTCAGCCCAATTTAATTCTCCTAATGGTATTTGTACTGATGGGATAGATGTGTATGTGGCAAATTATAATGACTATAGGATAAAAAAAATCTATAACTCTTGTATTCCTACTGTTTCCATAAACTCTAATACCATTACTTGTACCTCTCATACTGTACCAATTGTAGCCAACTCCTCACCATCTACTGGTGTAACTTATACATGGACTGGACCTGGAATAGCCAGTGGTGTAAATTCTGCCACTGCACAAGTGTTTTTGCCTGGTATATATTCTGTATCTGTTGCCAATGGAACCTGCGTAACTACTCAAACAGTCAATGTAACTCATGATAACTCAATACCTACACTTACCCTTTCGGTTAGTAATTCTTTAGATTGTACTGGAAATTCTACTGCTGATATTACAGCGTCCTCTAATACTACTTCCCTTACTTATACATGGTCAGGGCCAAGCATTGTTAGCGGTCAGGGTACAAATATGATTACTGTAGATGCGTCTGGTACTTATAGTTTGGTTATATTCCCATCTAATCCAGCTTGTTACAATGCTGGTACGGTTGCAGTTACGGGCTCTACAACTGCACCTACGCCCACTGTTACTAAGTCCAATGATATGACTTGTATCAATAATACGGCTACTTTAACTGTTTTGCCGGCAGGAATGAGTTATACCTGGACAGCACCTGTTACAGGTACTATTATATCTGGTGCTAACAGTGCTACTTGTGTGGTAACAGGTAGTGGTATATATAATATTAATGTAGAAAGCGCTCCGGGCTGTATTGGTACTGGAGGAATTTCAGTAAATACTAATACTACACCACCCACTGTAAATGCTTCTGCATCTAACACAATATCTTGTACTAATCCAACTATTGCAATAACCGCTACTACCAGTCCTGTTAATACAACTACTGTTACCTGGAGTGGTCCCGGAATTGTTTCTGGGCAAAATACCAAAACGGTAATAGTGAACCAACCAGGCACATATACCGTTGTTGCAACCAATACTGTAAATGGGTGTACAAGTTCTAAAACAGTGAGTGTATCAGGTAATACAACTCCACCATCCTTTACTACTAATAAAACCAATGATATCACTTGCTCCTTAACCACATCCACTTTATCAGTTAATCAAAGCGGATATTCATACAATTGGGTAGCGCCTACATCAGGAACTATTCTGACATCCAGTACAGCACAATCGGTACAAATAACAGGTGGTGGTAACTATTCTGTTACTGTTACTAATACATTAAATGGTTGCTCATCAACAAGTGTTGTTGGTGTATCAACATTTACGACAGCCCCAACGGTTTCCCTTACAGTTTCAAGTTCTACTGCATGTGTTGGAACAAATGTAACACTCACTGGTTCACCATCTGGTGGAATTTATAGTGGTTCTTATGTAAGTGGAAATACCTTTAATGCACCTACAGCAGGAACGTATACAGTAGCATATAGTTATACCAATTCTTATGGATGTTCAGCTACAAATACAAAAACAATTACTGTTAATAATTGTACTACCAATGATAATTGTAGTGGCGCTATTTCACTTTCTGTACCATCTACATCTGTAGGTTCTGTAACGGGTGCTACTACTGAAACAGGCGTACCCACCTGTGCTTATACTACCACTTTTAATGTACCGGGAGTTTGGTATAGTGTAGTGGGTAATGGAAGTTATATTCAAGCCAACTTAACCACTACATCTGGTTTTGCTCAAATGTATTTATATCAAGGCACTTGCTCTAATTTAACCAGCTTAACTTGTAAGCATGTTTATACCAATACAGTTAATTTAGGTTGGTGTTCTCAAGTGGGAGTAACTTATTACATTTTAGTAAATAACGGTACAACAAGTGGAAACTTCACTATTAATATAACATCTCCAACACAACCAAGTATTACTGTTACCGCAACGCCAAATAATACAATATGTGCAGGTAATTCAGCAACACTTAGTGCATCATCTTCTTATGTTTCAAGTAGTAGTTATACATGGAATCCTGGTAGTTATTCTGGAAGTGCTACTTATGTTGCAAGCCCAACAGTAACCACTACATATACTGTTACGGGTAACACCAATCCTGGAAGTGGTATTTATGGGTGTGTTTTATCAGGTACATATACTCAAAGTGTAGTGCCATTTAGTGGTTCAACTGTTTCGGTTACAGCTAATCCTAATCCAATATGCTATGGTAATCAGGCCACTTTAACCGCATCTGGTGCAAATACTTATACATGGAACACTGGAAGCACCAGTTCAGTTATTACGCAATACATGTATTCAACTACTAATTATACAGTTACAGGAACAAATTCAAGTGGTTGTAAGAGTAGCGCTGCCATTACTGTAACTGTAAATTCCAATCCATATTTTACAGTTTCAAAAAGCAACGATATAACCTGTACTTATAATCAAGCCACTTTAACTGCTTCTGATGCTTCATTAACCTACACATGGATAGCACCGGGAACTAGTACAATATTAACGGGTCAAAGTACACCTACAATTACCTTACAAGGTGGAGGAACTTACACAGTAGTTGGAACCAATACTGCAGGTTGTTCTTATACGGTTTATCCATCTGTTAATACTTATACAACTCCACCAACCGTAAATCTCTCAGTATCATCAACCACGGTTTGTGAAACCAATAGCGTAACATTGAGTGGAAGCCCTTCTGGAGGTGTATATACAGGATCATTTGTTACTGGTAACGTCTTTACACCAACAGTGTCTGGCACTTATACAGTAGCATATACATATACTAATAGTTATGGTTGTGTGGGTAGTGATACAGAAACAATAACAGTGGTTCCATTTGCAGGATCTACTGTAAGTGTAACTGCTAATCCTAATCCGATCTGCTATGGTAATCAAGCTACTTTAACAGCATCTGGTGCAAATACTTATACTTGGAGCACAGGAAACACCGGTTCGGTTATCACACAATACATGTATTCTACTACTAATTATACAGTAACAGGTACAAATTCTAATGGATGTAAGAGCAGTGCTGCAATTACAGTAACAGTTAATCCATCAGCATCTTTTTATGTTACAAAAAGTAATGATGTAACTTGTACTACTAATCAGGTTACCTTAACTGCTTCTAACAACAGTTTAACTTATACATGGACAGCACCTGCAACGAGCACCATACTCACCGGTCAAGGTAGCCCAACAATTACATTACAAGGTGGAGGAACATATACAGTAGTTGGAACAAATACTGCAGGATGTTCTTATACTGTATATCCATCTATTTATACATACACTACTCCTCCAAGCGTTATTTTATCAGTTTCTTCTAATACCGTATGTACGAATAATGTTGTTAACTTGTATGGTAGTCCTTCGGGAGGTGTTTATACAGGTTCATTTGTAAGTGGTAGCGTATTTACACCTACAGCAAGTGGAACATATACTGTGGCGTATACGTATACCAATAGCTATGGATGCGTTGGTACTGACACAGAAACCATTTCAGTAATTCCATTTGCAGGCACAAGCGTAAGCGTTGCAGCTGTGCCTAATCCAATCTGTTATGGTAATCAGGCAACATTAACAGCTACAGGCGCTAATACTTATACATGGAATACAGGAAGTACCAGTTCAGTTATTACTCAATATATGTATTCAACCACCAATTATACTGTAACAGGTACAAATTCTAATGGCTGTAAAAGTAGTGCGGCTATAACTGTTACTGTAAATAATTTACCAAGTGTAAGCTTAACATCTTCATCTTACAATATGTGTGTGAATCAAACAGCCACATTAACTGGAAGTCCAAGTGGTGGAGTTTATACGGGTTCTTTTGTAACGGGCAATTTATTCACACCAACAGTTTCAGGTACTTATAGCGTAGCTTATAGTTATACTAACACCTCAACAGGTTGTACCAATACAGCAGTTCAATATATTTCTGTTGGTACTTGTACTACATTACCTAACGATAATTGTTCAGGCGCTATTGCATTAACTGTACCTTCAACTACCGTTGGTACAACAGTAGGCGCTAACTACGAAAGTGGGGTACCATCTTGTCCATATACATCATTATCACAACCAGGTGTATGGTATAGTGTAACAGGTACTGGTGGTTATATTACAGCTGATTTATGTGGTACTTCTTGGGATTCTAAAATTTTCTTATACACAGGGTCATGTGGTAGCTTAACAAGTTTGACTTGTAATGACAATAATGGGCCTGTTTGTTCAGGTTCCTCTGCCTCTATTGGATGGTGTTCTCAGCCAGGGGTTACATATTATATTCTTGTAACAGGTTCCTTTTCATCAAGTAACTTTACATTAAATATCAATCAAGGGGTATTACCAACAGTAACAGTAACTGGTGCCCCCAATCCAGTTTGTGCAACCAATAGTGCAACATTAACAGCCAGTGGAGGATTTAGTGGTGGATATACATGGAATCCTGGAAATTTATATGGGTCATCTGTAGTTGTATCTCCAACGATTACTACTAATTATACTGTTACATCAGTTTCCACAGGCGCTATTTACGGATGTACTTTAACAGGCAATTATACTCAAAGTGTTGTGCCATTTACAGGATCTACTGTTAGTGTTAGTGCTAATCCTAATCCAATTTGTTCAGGAAACTCTGTAACGTTAACTGCAAGTGGGGCCAATACATATACGTGGAGTACAGGAAACACTGGATCTGTTGTAACGCAATATCCTTCCTATACTCAAACATACACAGTAACAGGAACTAACAGCAGTGGATGTAAGAGTTCTGCTAGTATACAGGTAACAGTTAATCCAACCCCCTATTTTACAGTAAGTGGTAATAACATTACTTGTACTTATCCAACCGCTACACTTTATGCATCTAACTCATCTAATAGTTACACATGGGTAGCACCACCAACCGGAACTATATTGAGTGGTGCGAATAGCTCAGTGGCTGTTGTAGGAGCATCTGGAACATATACTGCGTATGCTTCAAGTGGTGCAGGTTGTACATATAGTGTAGCTTATACAGTAAATACATACACTACACCACCTTCAGTTAGTTTATCATTAAGTCAAAATACTGTGTGTGTTGGTAATTCTGTATACTTAACAGGTTCACCAAATGGAGGGGTATATACTGGTTCTTTTGTAAGTGGTAGTGTATTTACACCCACAACAACTGGAACTTATACAGTGGCTTATACATACACTAATAGTTATGGTTGTGTAGGTAGTGATACCGAAACTATAACTGTAGTGCCATTTACAGGAGGTACTGTATCTGTAAGTGCATCTTCTAATCCTATATGTTATGGAACAACTGCTTCATTAACTGCAAGCGGTGCTAATACATATACATGGAATACAGGTAGCACTAACTCTGTTATTACAGTATCTGCAACTTCCAATATGTATTATACTAACAATTATACCGTAACAGCTACCAACTCAGCAGGTTGTAAGTCCACTGCTAATATTACTATGACTTTTAATCCTACCACTTATCCTTCATTAAGTTCTACATCTTATAGTATGTGTCCATCATCTTCTGCTACACTTACAGGTAGTCCAAGTGGTGGTGTATATTCTGGCTCATTTGTAACTGGAAATGTATTTACTCCTACTGTAGCCGGAACTTATACAGTTGCATATACTTATACAAATAGTTATGGTTGTGTAGGAACTACATCAACTAATATTCAAGTAATCAATAATTATCCAGTACTTACTACTTATGGTTCTACTATTACTTGTACTAATCCAACAGGTCAATTATATGTAACACCTTCGGGATTAACTTATACATGGACTGCTCCTACAAGTGCTACTGTAAGTAGTGGTGTTAATTCTCAATATGTATATGCAACAGGTTCAGGAGTATTTACTGTAACCGTTAAAGATCCTAATAATGGATGTACAAGCACAGCAACTGTTGCACTTACTACTAATACTACTGCTCCAACTTCAACAATTATGGCTACAGGAGCAAAAACTATCACTTGTACTAATTCAACTGCTTCATTGAGTGCGACACCTAATGGAATGAATTATTACTGGACAGCATCAAGCCCGGGTTATATAATGAGCGGCTCAAGTTCTCAAAATGCAGTAGTAAGTGTTAGTGGAAATGGAACTGGCGTGGCTGTATATAGTGTTACAGTAACAAATCCATCAAATGGATGTTCAACAACAGTTTCAGTTTCAATTCCTTATGATAAATCTACTCCAACAGTAACAGCAGGATCTAGTAAGACCTTAACCTGCGGTTCTGCTTCTGTTCAATTAGTAGGTAGTGTTAATCCATCTAATAGCACAATTAACTGGACAGGAGGCGTTTGTGGTTCATTAACAAGCTTAACAACCGCTGCATGTAATCCAGGTATATACACTTTAACGGCTGTGCATCCTAACACGGGCTGTTCATCTTCATCTACAGTTCAGGTGTTTGCAGATCCTACTTATCCTTACATAACAACTTCTGTTTCAGGAACTATTGGATGTACTAATGGAACTGCTCAGGTTATAGCAACAACAACATCTTCACCAGTTAGCTATAGCTGGACAGGAACAGGTATTACCAGTGGTGCAAATACTGCAACAGCTACAGTTAATCAGGCAGGCACTTATACAGTAACTGTTACAAATACCTTATCAGGATGTACTAATACAGCAGCAGTAACAGTAACAAGCAATACCTATCAACCTTTAACTATAACAGGAGGAAACATTAATTGCTCTACTTCTACACCTACATTGGTAGCATATCCATCAGGTTTAAGTTATACATGGACAACCAGCAATGGAAATATAGTGAGTGGAGCAAATTCTCAAAGTGTGATTGTCAATGCAATAGGCGTGTATAGTGTAGTTGCTGTTAATCCTAACACAGGATGTTCTAATACAGCAAGTATCAGTGTTGGTATCAATACTATTGCACCTGTTGTATCAGCAAGTGTGAGCAATTCTGTAACTTGTACTAATAATTCAGTTACACTTGTAGGAAGCAGCAATCCATCTAATAATATCAATGTGCAATGGTTAGGTGGCGTGTGTGGTAATCCTAATTCCTTAATAACATACGCATGCTCTGGAGGCACATACACATTGGTAGTAATTGATATGACAAATGGTTGTTCTTCAAGTGCTACTGTAAATGTATTGCAAGATCCAAGTGTAGTGACAGTAACGGCAACAGCAATGGATGTGTTAGATTGTAATACTAATACTGTAAATGTGGTAGCTTCTGTAACTGGAACTGTTCATACCTACTCTTGGTCTGGACCTGGAATTGTAAGTGGTAACGGAACGGCTACAATTGTTGTAAATCAATCTGGTAATTACTACGTAACTGTTACTAATACCATAACTGGTTGCCCAAATTCTGATTGGGTATATGTAAATCAAATATCTGGTTTATATGTAAGTGTAAGTGGTAATTCTGTTGTGTGTCAAGGTAATGCTGTATCATTGACTGCAAGTGGGGCTACTTCTTACACTTGGTCTACTGGAAGCAATGCGACATCTATCAATTTTGTGCCATCTACATCTACAGTTGTAACAGTTACAGGTCAATCTGGCAATTGTGTTGGTTCAACTGTTGTGCCTATTGTTGTGAATCCAAATCCTGTTATTTCTGTAACTTCTAACTCTACTGATGTAGATATTAACACAAATATTCAGTTAAATGCTTTTGGAGGATTAAGTTATACATGGTCACCTGCAAGTTCAGTAAGTAATCCATACATCTCTAATCCTACTGCTAATATGTATCAAACCACAACATTCTGTGCAGAAGGAATTAATACTTATGGATGTAGAGATACTGCTTGTGTTCAGGTAAGAGTGAATAAGTGTGGAAGTGTTAAGGTGCCTAATATATTTAGTCCAAATGGTGATAACATTAATGATGAGTTCTGTGTATTAGGTATAAGCTGTTTGAACATTAAAGAGTATCAAATGATTATCTATAACAGATGGGGTGAAAAGATTTTTGAAACCAATAATTGGAATGTATGCTGGCTTGGAACTTATGATGGAGAAGTAATTTCAGACAATTCTGTAGTATATTATATCAGAATTGTTGAAGACAATGGCACAGAAACAATATTAACAGGTGATGTAACAATAGTAAAATAAAAATAATTAAAAATTCTAAAACTTAAGATTATGAAAACAAATAATTTAGTAAAAGCAATAATAGGGGTGGTAGTAAGTACCACCCTATATGCACAGGATGTACATTTTTCTAATCAGTTAATGTTCCCTGTATATTACAATCCTGCTGCTTGTGGGACAGAGGGAGATATACGAGCCATTGCCGCTTATCGTAATCAGTGGGGATTTTTGTCATCACCATTTAAAACGATGGGATTAAGTGTAGATGGTAAAGTATTTACAAGTGGCAAGGGACATTTTTTAAGTGCAGGTTTGTTGTTTTTTAATGATAAAGTAGGAAGTGTGAATTTGAAAAATAATTTGTTTAGCATTAATTTAGCATATCATTTGAAGTTGACTAATGGAAGTATTGGATTGGGAATATATGGTGGAGGTATGCAAAGAACAATAGATTTTGGACAAGCACAATGGTCAACACAGTATGACGGAAAAGATTTTAATACAGGATTGCCATCGTATGAGACGATTACCACTAATGGTTTTTTTGTAATGGATGCAGGAACTGGCATTATGTACACCTATGAAACAGAGTCAAAATATAACCCCAAAGATAAGTATTTTAGATTTCAAATGGGTTATGCGGCATTTCATGCTAATCGACCATATGCAAATTATTTGAAAGATGGGGATTTTAGATACAGCGTTAGAAATACAATATATTCTTCTGCATCGTTTGCTTTTAAGAATTTACCTGTTTTATTTGAGCCAAGTGTAGTTGTTAATTATCAATCTCCACATGCAGAAGCGTTGTATGGTGCAATGTTTAAGTATGTATTAAAGGGACAGGAAGAAGGCAAAGATGTTGTTGCAGGAGCGGGTACCTTAATTAGGAATGAGGATGCCATATCCCCAGCTTTTTACTTGGAATATATGAATATTAGTTTGGGAATGAATTATGATATCAATACATTTGGTATAAATAAAACAGTTAAAAGTAAAGGAGCAATGGAATTCTTTTTAAGATATGTGTTCCATAAGAAGAAGGAAGCGTCTAAATCTATGCTTTAATACAAATGTAATTGTTTAGGTTGAAGAAAAGATTCTCTTCTTAAAAGCAATATGCAGAATTTTTCTGTATTTTTGCTATGTAAGTATGGTTAGGTTACTTTTATTTTTGTTATTTTGTATTGTTTTTATAGCATCATTATTTTCACAATCGGTATTCTTTAATGGTTTACATTTAGATACCGATAATGGATTAAGTCAAAATTCTGTTTGGGATGTTATAAGAACAAATGATGGTTATGTGTGGATTGGCACTGCATCAGGAATTACAAGATGGGATGGAAAAAACTTTGTTTATTATTCTAATAATGCAAGTGGAAAAAATTATTTAGATGGAGATACACGCTTTTATTTTTACGAGGATAAGTATTCTAATTTATGGGTTTTGCACAATAAAGGTTTGAGTATTTATGAACCTTATAAGGATGCTTTTAAAAGCATATTGTTTAAAAATAATTTTAATATCAGATTATTGTTTAGTGATGATAAATATTTATATTTGTTAACTGACACTAATGAAATTTCGGTGTTAGAATTAAAAAATAAGTTATTGGTAAGAAAGAAAAAAACAAAAATTCTATTAGAAACAATACAATATAATCAAAACAATATATGTGACATCTACAAAGGAATAAAAGATTTCAGAATTCTTTATGAAGAAAAAAATAAAAATTTGATTTTTATTGACAAAGATACAATAATTGTAATTAAATGCAAAAAACATATTGGTTCCATATTTCATTATAATGCCAATCAAAATATTTTATTTTCAGAAGATAGCGTGCATATAGTTGCGTTTAACAATAAGAAAATAAATAAGCGTTCCAAGAAATATCCATTGGTTTCAGCCAAATTAATGGCTTTTTATTTTGATACAGTAAGAAATGAATTTTACAATTTATTTCAAGATGTTTTGATTGTTACGGATACTAATTTTTCAATCAAAGAAAAAATAATCAATTTTTCTGACAACAAAATGTATGAGGAATTTTTTTATGGCATTTATCATGATAAGAATAACAATTATTATGTTTATACTAACACAAACGGCGTGTATGTGTTTCCTGTAATGCGAAGAAGATTTGAATACTTAAAGACAGAATTTAAGAAGTTTAATATGATTAAAAGTATTTGTAAAACTAATGATGGTAAGATTATTACAGGACAATATGGAAGTTGGCTAACTATCTATAAAGATGATAAATATGATACCATTAATTTGAATTTAAAAGAAATTTATCCAGAAGTTCTTGCAATAGAAAACTATGACAAAAACCACATTTTAGCAATAAACTCTCAGTGTTATTTTATATTTAATCATCATAACAGAAAAATTGTCCACTTAAAGAAATTTCAAAATGAAAGGAATCTTGCTTATCCAAGCATCAAAAAAAGAAGAGGTTTTTTCTATTTTAATGTAGAGGGTTCTCTTGATAGCTCGTATATTCTTAAATTAAAAGATATTATAAAATTTGATTCAGATACATTGTTCAAAATATCACATCAAGATATTACTTGTTTTGAGTGGATTAATGATAGCATAATGTTGATAGGAACAAATAAACATTTGATTGGATACAACTTTGTAGATAAAAGATTTATATTCACTAAAAATTTTTGGGTTAAAAATATTTCTAAATATCACAATGAAATTTATATTGGAACAACTCAAGGATTATTTAGAATAAATTCAAAAGGGCAACTTTTTGAAAAAATTCAATCACTTCCAGATAATTTAATTTATGGAAGTTTAATTGATAAAAAAGGATATTTGTGGTGTAGCCACAACAAAGGATTAAGTCGCATTAATTTAAGAACTAAAGAAGTTCAAAATTATTCAACAAGAGATGGTTTGCTTTCTAATGAATTTAATACAGGTGCTTTTCATAAAGACAATCAAGGTGTTTTTTACTTTGGTAATATCAATGGGGTGAATTATTTTATTCCAGAAAACATTAATCAAATAAAATATAACATTGGCATCAATATTAATATCAATCAAATACTTGTTAATGATGAATCATACAATCCAGACACAAGTATCAATTTTAAAAAACATTTGATATTAGATTTTAATCATAATACATTTTCAATAGATTTTAATGCAATAGATATAAGCAATACAGGAAAAAATACATACCTATATTATTTGGAAGGATATGATGATATGCCCATCAAAAGTGGTGAAAAACATTTTGCAAGGTATACTAAGCTTTCTCCAGGTACATACACCTTACATTTAAGAACATCTAATACTAATGGTTATTGGGGAAATGAAAAAAAATTATATATTACTATTATTCCACCATTTTGGAAAACAAATTGGTTTTATGTTACATCTGTTATGTTGGGAATAAGTATCTTATTAGGGATAAATCATCTATTAAGAAAAATAAAAAAACAAAAGTTATTAAGAGAATTTGAAGTGCAAAAAAAACTTGAAAATGAAAGAATAAGAATATCCAGAGATTTACATGATAACATTGGTGCTCAATTGACTTTCCTGAAAAATAATATAGAGTGGCTGAATGAGCATTTTGAAGAAATACAAAATGATAAAAGTATATTAGATAAACACCTATCTACCTTATCTTCTTATAGTACTGATGTTCTACTTTCATTAAAAAATACAATATGGGTATTACACTCATCTAATGTTACCATAACCGAAATATTTGACCGATTAAAAGTATATTGTAAATACTTAAAGAACAATATAAATACTTCATGTGAATTTTATTTTGAAGAAAATATCACTTCTGACAAAAGTATCCCATCATCAATTTCGGTCAATATTTTTAGAATGACACAAGAAATAGTTCATAATGCATTAAAACATAGACAATGTACAATGATTAAAATACAATTACAGCAAAATAAAAACAAAGAATACATAATTACTATCCATGATAATGGTAAAGGGTTTGATATAGAAGCAGCTTTAAAGAATAATTCTTATGGTCTAAAAAACATATTCTCCAGAGCAGAAGAGAGCGGTATAAAGGTTTCCATTCAAAGTAATGAACTAAAAGGCGCTATGTTTGAAATTTTAATTCCATAAAAATACTACATATGTAGTATTTTGAGATGTCGATAAATATCGGATATTTGCAGACAAAAGACAAAATTTATGATATATCTTTCAATAGTAGAGGACAAACAATATTTAATTAACAGTATAAAAAGTTGCTTAACATACTACCCAGACATTTCTTTGACTTTGTGTGCAAGAAATGGAATTGACTTTTTAGAAAAAGCCAAATCAGGAAAACACGAGTTGCCTGACATTGTTTTAGTAGATATTGATATGCCCGAAATGAATGGAATAGAAATGGTAAGAGTAGCATCTGAATTATATCCATCTATGCGGTTTTTAATGTATACTGTTTTTGATGATGAAGATAAAATTTTTGAAGCTATTAAAGCGGGTGCTTCTGGGTATATTTTAAAGGAAGAAAAAATTGAAAAAGTTATAGAATGTATCAAAGAATTAAAAGAGTTTGATGGAGCGCCAATGAGTCCAAGAATAGCCAGAAAAACACTTCAGTTATTATCAAGAAGCAATCCTGAAATGGATAAAAATGATAATGAAACAGAAATCATACTCTCTGAAAGGGAAATGGAAATCCTTAAA
>FWWL01007754.1_pt1 | contig 14358 bp, 11 predicted proteins | sample 2228331 | NCBI WGS metagenome assembly FWWL01 (sample SAMEA103939775, study PRJEB20133) | metagenome
GCAGATAAAGCATGTGCAGGCGGTCGAGGTCGTCCACGATACGGGTGAACTCGCGAATGGTTTCGGGTAAGTGGAGGTCGCGCTGGCGAGCAGTTTGCGCCATCAGCAGGTGATGACGCACTAAGAAGACGACATCTTGGCGCGCCTCCTCATCCCATCCCAGCGCAGGAATAAGCACGTCGGCAATCTCGGCTCCCACCTCTGCGTGCGGGCGCTGAGGGTCGCCTTTACCCGCATCGTGCAACAGGAGCGCCATATAAAGTACCTCAGGGCGCGCGACCTGCTCCATCACCACTCTCAGAGGGGAATGGACAAACTCATCCAAGAGGCGAATCGCCTGCAAGGTATGCTCTCCTACCGTATACTCATGTGTCGGGTCGCCCGCAGGCAAAGTCATTAACCCCTTCAAAGCAGGAACCGCCCATTCCAGCACACCCAACCGCCACATGGGCTTTAGAACACGGTAGACCTCGCCGGGATGCCGAAAGAGTTCCTGCAAGCACTCGCCCACACGCTTGAGCGGGGGTGGCTGTTGCATAGTGATGGTCTCGGCGATGCGCGCTTCAACGGCTTGGCTCAGCTCCAACCCATAGCGCTGCGCCAAAACGAACACCCAAAGGCACCACTCAGCATTTTCGCGTTCTAATGCAGGAGCAGGCACAATCTGAAGATTTATGCTGTCCAGCCCAACGCCCAACACTAAAGGCGCGCGCACTAACCGTTCGAGGGCACGCTCGGTCAGTCGGGCGTGGTTGGCAAATGCAGAGAAAAGCTCTTTGCGAAACGCAGAAAGGTCATAGCCCAATCGCTCGGCAATCTGCTGTTGCTTAGCAAGAGTCATCTGCTCGCGCGCCTCTCCCGATACCGCATGCAGGTAGGCGCGGTGGCGTTGAAGTAGGTCTGCAGACTGTTCCATCGCCTCCGCTTCGGTGGGGGTCAGCAGTTTCTCGGCTATTAGGGTGGGGACTGCATTCTCATGCGAGACTCCGAACCGTGCCTGGGTCATCCAGAGGAGGGTATGACGGTCGCGTAGACCCCCGCGCCCCTCCTTCAGGTTCGGTTCCATGCGCAGGATAGCCTCGCCCTGCTTCGCCCAGCGTGCGCACAGCTCCTGATAGAGTTTGAGGATGAATCCAGTGGGGTCTAAAGTCGCCCAAAACTGCTGGTGAAAGGTCTCGGCGAGGTGAGGATTACCAGCGATAAACCGCCCATCCAGAAGCCCCGTGCGAGTCTTCTCGTCCAAGAGGGCGCAATCTTCCAACAGCCGATAGGCATAACCGACTTTGAGCTTTGCGTGCGTATAAAACACACTCATGAGCGACTGAAATAGGTGCTTCACCATCCGCTCGGTAAACGGGTCTTGATCAACGAGGGGAATGAAAGTGAGGTCGATATCGGAGTAGGGGGCGAGTTCTTGGCGTCCATAACCGCCCGTAGCAAGGATAGCAAGGGGTGCGAACCCAGGAGTAGCGCCGGCAAGCGTTGCCCTCTGCGCAGGAGCAAGCGCCGATTCTACCTCGTCTTGGACGGCTTGTGCCATAGCAGACTCATATAGGGCGCGCAGGGTTTGATCGATAAGCTCTGCATGGCACTTCTGCCAGGCGCGAATGTCCAACTCCTTTTCAAACAGCCTCTCTAAAAGTGCTTGACGCTGGCGAATCAGGGTCTCGGCGATGGTGTATGGCGTGCTAGCAACCGACCTCTGCATGAGAAGATTTTACCTGTTTTGGTAGGGGTATACTTCCCAATAGGAGGTTTTGGCAAGATCACTGAAGAAGGCACTACCCTATTTTTCCTTAGGAGCTTAAGGCGCGGGGAGAGTGCCTTGTTGGGCAAGGAAAAAGTTGCGGAAGAGCCACACTGCCACGATTGCCATCGCGCCTGCCAAACTCCACAACAGAATCACCGTCTGACGCTGGCTCAATCCGCGTCTCAACAGTTGGTGGTGAATGTGGCGCTGGTCAGGCTTATGAACAGGATGCCCGCTCAGGATTCGTCGAATCACCACATTCACCGCATCCAACAGGGGCAAGCCGAACACCAACACGGGCACTAAGATAGCGAAGGCGGTGGCGGTCTTGAACGCGCCAATCACCGACAGCCCCGCCAGCATGAATCCCAGAAACTGCGCCCCTCCTGTGCCCATAAAGATACGCGCTGGGTTGAAGTTATAGCGCAGGAACCCCCCTGCACCCCCTGCAATCGCCGCAGCCGTAATCGCAATCAGCCAGTTGGGATAGGGACGGTCTAAAATATCGGCAGCCTGCAACGCCATCAGGGCTAATGCCAGCGCAGCAATCGTGCTCACCCCCGCCGCCAGCCCGTCCAGCCCGTCGATGGTGTCCATCGTCTTGCTGATGACGAACATCCAGAGCGCAGTAATCGGAATTGCCCATATGCCCAGCGGTATCCACTGCGCATCTTTGAAACTGCCCCCTATCGGTGCAGAGAAACCCTCTATCTGAATCCCGAATAACTGCACCAGCAAGCCCGCCAGTAGCAGGAACCCCGCCTGCACGAGTGCCGAGAAGCCCTTCAGGTCGTCCACCATGCCCACAATCAGCACACCCGTGCCTACTAACAGAAGCCCGATAAACGGGATGGCGCGCTCCCAGAAGACCCCATCGCTGGGCGCAAGCAAGTAGAGGCGGAAGAGCCCCGCGAGCGTGCCCACTAACACCGCAAGGTAGATAGCCAGTCCGCCCCAGCGCGGGATAGGCTCGGTATGCACGCGACGCGCATCGGGAATGTCCATCGCACCCTTGCGCACTGCCAGCTGGCGCACCCACGGAGTCAGCAGATGGCTTGTGATGAGCGAAATCAGGAAAACGGCAGTGATGGTCTTCATCGTGGCGGTTTGTAGGGCGTTAGGTCTACAGGGATAATTTTACCCTCGTAGAAGCGGTCTAACTGAACTCCAGCCTCTGCAAACAGCTCCAGCGCAAACTCGTCGGGATAGTCGCCTTGAAACACCACCCGCTCGATGCCTGCGTTGATAATCATTTTGGCGCAGTGATTGCAGGGCTGGCAGGTTACATAGAGCGTTGCCCCTCGTGTAGAGACGCCATTCATCGCCGCTTGCAGGATGGCGTTCTGCTCGGCATGGAGGGCACGGATGCAGTGTCCTGCTACGATATAACAGCCGACTTCGGTGCAGTGGGCAAGCCCGCGCGGGGCACCGTTGTAGCCCGTGGCGAGAATGCGCCTGTCGTGCACAATCACTGCTCCCACACTCCGTCGTGGGCAAGTAGCGCGCGTTGCGACGACGAACGCTATCTGCATAAAGTACTCATCCCAACTCGGACGGCTCTCCATCGCGCTACACCTGAGGCGGTTTGAACTGGGCGAAGGTCTTCTGGTCATACGGGGGTACTATCTTGCCTTGCACAATCATCTGCTCGATGCGCTGGAGGCGCGCCATGACTGCGTCGGGCACATCGCGCCGAGTAAAGCGCATCGGGCTCAGCCCCACGCCCTTCTCTTTCAAGCCGTACACAATCGTGCCACTTTTGAACTTGCCTTCCGCCACGCGTTTGCACACATCGAACACGGCGTTGTCCACGCGCTTCATCATACTGGTGAGCACATGCCCTTTGGCAAGGTGGTCTTGGTCGCTGTCGACACCGATAGCATAGTAGCCTTTGCCCTTCTGCTCGGCGGCGCGTATCACGCCAATCCCACAGCGACCCGCTGCATGGTAGATGATGTCTGCGCCTTGATTGAACTGCGTGAGCGCCAACTCACGCCCTTTGTTCACATCGTCCCAGTTGCCTGTGTAGCCGACCAGCACGCGCGCGCGTGGGTTAGTGGTCATCACGCCTGCACGGTAGCCATACTCGAACTTCTTAATTAAAGGAACCTCCATCCCGCCTACGAAGCCGACGATGTTCTTCTTGGTCATCGCACCTGCCAGCGCGCCTACCAGGAACGACCCCTCCTGCTCGTTGAACACGAGCGACACACAGTTCGGTAGGTTCGGGGCACGCCCGTCCACAATCCCGAAATAGACTTTGGGGAAACGGGGGGCGACTCGTGCGAGCGCATCTTCCATCAAGAAGCCGATTGCAAACACCACATCGAACCCTTGCCGTGCCAGTGCAGTCAGGTTGCGGACATAGTCGGCTGCGGTACGGGATTCGAGATAGCGCACCTCTGCCCGTAGCTCCTTCTGAGCGCGCTGAAGCCCGCGCCACGCCGAAGCGTTGAACGACTCGTCGCCTATCCCGCCCACATCCGTGACCATCGCTGCTTTAATCCGTTTCTGCATGCGCCTAACCTCCTGCGTGCGAATTGTACCCTGAAAACTACGGGGCTTGCGCTGAATATGGAATAAGACCTACGGAGGTCAAAGATGAGAGTGTACAAGTTTTGCGGGTTAGCGATAGCACATCTGATGTGTCTCTCGTCTTGGTCGATTCCAGAGACGGTGGTACTAATGCCCACTGCTAATCGAAACGCCCCACGCTCCGTCTATTTCATGACCGAGCAGTATGCGGTACCGCGTTCTTATGACCAGACTCTCACACGCTGTTTCTACACCCAGCTTCTGCTCACGGAACGTTTCGATTGTGGCATAGATGTGCTGGGTTTTAACCGAGCTGAAGAACGCCAGGTGGTGGGCAACGCTCGCTGGGTGGTCTCACCCGAAACGAACCATAGCCCTGGGTTCGCAGTAGGCGTGTGGAATGTGGGCAACAATCAGACCCCCAGCTACTATCTCGTCGGTACACGCACCACTTCACTTGGGCGATTCCATGCTGGAATCTTCCGTGAAGGCACCCGAACAGGTTGGTCTACCGCCTATCAAACCAATATCGCCAACCTTTTCGACCTCAGTGTGGAGTATTTCCGCTTGCCAGCAGGAGATGCCTACACCAGCTTTCTGCTGGGACGCCAACTCAACGAGGCGGTCTATCTCTACATGTACTACTCCAAGCATAGCCACACACGCGACGCCGACCTGTTCAGCGTCGGGTTTTCGTTTACTCCCTTCAGACTGTTTTAGCCCTCCGCTTCAAAACTCCAAATCCACGAGACTTTCGGCAGGGATTTTCGTCTCAATCCAGCAGGAGAGGCGAAAACCCTGCCGAACTGCTTTGGGGTACAATCTTTTATTGCAGGAGATGCAGGGCGTGCCTCGAAATACAACGGTGCGCTTGATAGGAGACAAGAATGGCGAAGCAACCAAGTAGCGTTGTAGGGATCGATATCGGCACACGCTTTATCAAGGTGGCGGAGGTGCGCTCTGGGCGTCCGCCGGTACTGACCAGTATCGGCATTGCCCCCACCCCAGAGGGCGCCGTCGATTCAGCAGGGATTATCGACCGCGCAGGTGTTGCAGGCGTACTCAAGCGACTGCTTTCCGAAGCCGGGATTAGCACGAAGCAAGCCGCGCTTTCACTGGCAGGGCAGAATGCGGTCGTGGTGCGTATTTTGGAAGTGCCCCGCATGAACCCTGCGGAACTGCGCCAACATATGGACTGGGAAATCCAGCGCAACATCCCCTTTGCGGATACCCGCGTCCAATCCGCCTACGAGATTATCCACCGTCCAGGTGAAGACCCGAACGACCCCAACATGGAGGTCGTGCTGGCGGTCGCCCAACAGGATGCGGTCGATGGACTGGTGGAAGTGGCAGATAAGACGGGGCTGGAACCCTACGCCATCGATGTAGAACCGCTTGCACTGGGGAGAAGCCTGCTTCTCACCCAGCCCGATATATGTCAAGGGGCGGTGCTGGTGGTGAACTTAGGCGCCATCGCAACCTCGATCGATATTTACGACAAGGGCATTTTGAGCTTCCCGCGCATCTTGCCTACGGGCGGAGACATGCTCACTCGGGCAATCGCAGAACGGCTGATGATTTCGGAAGAGGAAGCCGAACAACTCAAAACCTCCTCTGCCGAAGTGTTGTTAGACCAGATTCCTACTTCAACTTCGCCTTTCGGTGTGCCCGGAGCCCCTGGTGGGTTCTTCACGCCCACCTTAGGAGGTCAACCCGAGGAGCCCCCTCCGTTCATTCCTTACTCGCCTGCTATGTCTGTGGCGCCCCCACCTGGTGAGGAACCCACTATTCCGCCCTCTCCCTTTGCGGTTCCACCAGAACCCCAACCCTCTGAGGAATCGTTCGCTCCTGCTGAACCCGAACTGCCAGCCCCTCAGGCACCTACCGACTCGCGCAAGGTGGAAATATTCCATGCCATCTATCCCCTACTGGAAGAGTTGGTGGCAGAGATTCGGCGTTCGGTGGAATACTTCCGCAGTCGGCATGGGGATGTGGAGGTCAGCCAAATCCTGCTTTGCGGGGGCGCTGCGGTAATGCCCAACTTAGACCAGCTGATTGCGAACGGCGTCGGCATCCCAACCTCGGTGGCGAACCCGATACGCGGTCTGCAAATGCAGGTCAAGCGCCACGGTCCTGAATATGTAGCCTCCCATGCCCACCTGTTCGCGGTGGCAATCGGCATGGGACTCCACGCCAGTTTTTAAGGAGGCAGAACAAGGATGAAACTGAACCTTGTACCCGATTATGTCAAGCAACGAAAAGTCAACAAGCAGATAATTGCCCTGCTGGTGGTGCTGTTTTTTGTGGTAAATGCGGGCATGACTTTTTGGCTCATCAGTGCTCGCGCCCAGCTCAGTGCACTTCAAGAGGAAAAGGCAAACCTCGAAATGCAGGCTCAGCGCGTAGATATGCTCGATCAGCAGGCAAAACAGATTATTCAATCCGCAGCGATTGCCTTAGCAAAATCGGAGTGGGTGCGCCTTGTGCAAGAACATAATCCGAAATATGCCCAGCTGTATGCTGAGGTGAACCGGTATACCTCACCCCGCGTGCGGTACGCCTCCATGCAGGTTCAGCAAGGCAATCAACTTCAGATTAGCGCCTTTGCGAAGGGCATAAGAGAGATCGGTCTCTACCTTCAGACCATGTATCAGTGCCCACTTTTTAGCTCGGTAAGCCTCACCAGCCCGAATTTCTTGCCTGGTTATCCCACGGTAGCGGATGCCCAACAGATGATGGGAGGACAGGTACTGGGAGGCATCGGGCTTGGAACAAGTGGACCTGGCGGTGGAGGTCCCCCAGTAGGATTCGGAGCACCCACTGGAGGTTTCACCGGAACAGGGCAGACTCAAGGCTCTCCCGCAGGATTTATGAACTTCCAAGTGGTTGCAGTACTCAAAGAGCCAATCACACTCCCTACACCACCTGCGAACCTTCCTGGCATCAACTTGGGGGGTTCGGGAATGCCTGGCGGTTTTGGTGGACTGGGATTTGGAGGGTAAGCGATGCCACTCTCGATGTTTGCGAAGGTTTCTATCGGGTTAGTGCTGACCATCGTGGTCGCGGCAGCTATCTTCTTGTTGGGCATTCGTCCCACTTTGCAAAATATTACTTACCATCAAGAGCATAACGCCCAACTTCAAGAGAAGGTTGCGATGATACCACGCGCCGAACGACTTGTCCAGATGGCGCAGGAGAAGGTGAAAGAGGCGGAGGCGAACCTTGCTCGAATCGAAACCGCCAAAATGCCTCGCAAAACGATCGACATGAAAGACCGCCTAAAAGCGTGGATGGACTACCCCGACATGGTGCGCGAGGTAGTGGAACGCCTGCAGAGTTGGCCTGAGAAGACAGGAGTTCAACTCTTCAATCGCTTTGTTCTGCCTGGACCACCTGCGGACCCGAACCAAATTCCAACAGCGGTGCTGGTTTTCCCAATGGGGACGGTACGGGTGCGTGCTGAGTCGTTTGAAAAACTCCTTCAGCATGTGCGTAAGTGGAACGAGATCCCGAATCTGGTCGTTTTAGTCGATGGTTTGGCAATCCAAGGTATGAGCCCTGACCTCTTTGCAAGCTATACCCTGACCGTGTTCATCTACCCGCGCCACGGGTTTGAACCGGGACCACCCGTACCTTCTGGTAGTGCAGGTGGAGCTGGTGGCGGATTTGGCGGCGGAGGATTTTCGCCCCCCCCTGCTCCCTTTGGTGGAGGTGGAATTGGTCCGTCTATGTAGCCTGTTAGGGAAGAAAGAAACTCTGTGACCTTAAAAAATCAGTCAGCAGGAATCGTATTGTGGCAAGCGAATCGGTACGGTGATACACGATGGACAAGCAGAAACAGATTGCGATTGTAGTGGCAGTAGTGGTGTTGGTGGCGATAGCCATCCTCGCCATCTTTATGTTCACAGGTGGCGGAGGGGGAGAATCTTCTGCACCTCTACCTCCCTCGCCTACAATAGGCATGGAGGGTGGACCTGGGTTCGGAGCCCCTTCGCAACCTACTTTTGGAGCTCCGGCTCCTGCCCCCACCCCTGCTCCTTCCCAAGCTCCTACACGGGTGGCGATACGCCCGCGACCCGACCCCTTTGCTCCTCTGCCAGAAGAAGTGGAGGCGATGCAGGGCGAAGTGTTCAACCCCAATCAAGTGCTGATAATCGCCTCACCACCCGAACCGCCGAAAGTGGAACTACCTGAACCATACGAACCACAACCGCGTCGGCGCGTGGCAGGTATCATTATCGGACCCACGGTTTCGGCAATTATTGAACAAGAGGGAGAGCCAATCCCCTTGATTGTTCAGCCAGGCGATACAGTGGGCGAGTTCCGAGTGGCGGCGATTACGAGCGATGGTGTCATCCTCCGACGCCCTACAGGAAACCCGCGCGAAGTTCGTGTGCCCTATGAGCCTCCGAGCAGTGGAGTAGGAGGTGGAGCAGGCGCAGGACCAGCCCCCGGTGGAGGTCCTGGGTTCGCTCCTGGAGCGCCGCCGGGTTTTGGTCCGCCTGGCGGGGGGCCACGAGGTGGAGGAGGCGGCCTTGGGATTTGAAGCTCTGAAACACAAATACGGCTCAACCGTATAATCCTATGGAGGTAGACAACGATGAGAAACTTCTGGATGTGGCTGATGGTAGCAGGGCTGATTTGGAGCACAGCTGTTGCGTTTGCACAGCAGGATTTGTCAGAGAAGACGGTGACGCTTAAGTACGACCAAGCCGATGTGCGCTATGTGCTGAAGCAACTGTTCGATAGCGTGGGCGCAAACTACTCGCTTGACCCGAATGTGCAAGGAACGGTTACGGTTTCTATCACGAATGCGCCCTTCTCGGTTGCATTACGGGCAGTGTTAGACCCCCTCAACCTCGTGGCACGCGAGGAAGGCGGGGTCTACTATGTCACCGTGCGTCGTCAAGAAGAGGTGCCTATCACCACGGCGCCAACCGAGACTCCCACTGAAGAGCCTCAGACGAACATGCCCGAAAAAATCCAGCTGAACTATGCGAACCCCCAACTCATCGCCGCGCTCCTTGGTGCTTCCATCGTGGGTTATGCTAACTATGAAACGGGTGGCGGAATGATGGGTGGCATGGGTGGTTTTGGTGGTTTAGGTGGTTTTGGTGGTTTAGGTGGTTTTGGTGGTTTAGGCGGTTTTGGTGGTTTAGGTGGTTTTGGTGGTTTAGGCGGTTTTGGTGGTTTAGGCGGTTTTGGTGGCTTTGGCGGCGGTATTGGCGGTTTTGGTGGCTTTGGCGGTATGGGCGGTTTTGGTGGAGGCATACGCGGAGGCGGAGGCTTCGGCGGTGGCGGATTTGGCGGAGGGTTCGGACGCTAATCAGTAGGACTCGTTCCCCCTTTGCCGAATCAGGGGGTTGGTAAACTACTAACCCCCTTTCCTAAGTAGGTATCACGGAGGAGGACACAGTTGGCGATGAGAAAAGGAACCATGCGCAGAATGATGGCTACGCTCCTTGCGAGCGTGCTTGCCTCGATTCTTTGGGCAGATGACGATTACCTGGTCACCATCCACTTGATGGATGCAGACCTTATCACTGCAATCAAAGCTATTGCCCAACAGGCGAACGCAGAGGTTGTGTTCGAACCAACGGATGAGCCATACAAGCGTATCAATTTAGTGAAGTTAGAGCGAAAGCCCTTTGAAGAGGCTCTTGGCTACATATGTAAATCGGCAGGGGCAACCTATCGCAAGGAGGCAAACGGGGTCTATGTGATTAGTCCCCTACGCCCTGAGCCAGAAAAAACGGTATCAGTTCCTACTCCAACGCCCCAAGAGGCTCCTGCCCCAGCACCTGTAGTGGTGGAGCGTATCCCTTTGCGCTATAGTCGCGCTTCGGATATCGTCAATATCATTCTGGGCGAACTCAAAAGCCCTGACCCGTTCGCTGATTTGCGGGAGTTCATGACGCAAGCTATGCGGCACCACATGCAGAATGTATACCCCCAAGTGCCTCCAGCGGTTCCCCTCCGCTTAGACGGCACGATGGTGCCCTATAACAATACACAACCCTTAGCCCCGAATATGGGCACTCCTGTCCAGCCAAGCAACCCGCAGTCAGAAGGGGAAGGACAAGCGATTGGTGGGCGCGGTGGTCGTGGCTTCGGACAGCCCGGTGGTTTCGGACAGCCGGGTGGCGGCTTTGGACAGCCCGGCGGAGGCTTCGGACAGCCTGGAGGAGGCATAGGGCAACCCGGAGGCGCAGTGGGCATCTTCCAGCCCGAGGGGTTGGATGGTATCGTTGCGAACGATATCGATAACTCCATCATCGTGCGCGGGCGTCCTGAAGCCATCATGTATATCCGACGCATTTTGCGGTTCCTCGATGTTGCGCCCAAACAGGTCATTATCCGTGCAGAGTTCGTCACCGTCAGTCGCAACGACATCGACCTCTTCGGCATCGACTGGAACCTCGCACGAGTGAACCTCAGTGCAGGTGCTACAGGTTTTGCTTCCCTATCTGCTCCTGTGTTTGTAAACTACGCTACTGGGAATGTAGCAGCCCAACTGCGTTCGCAAATCAGCCGGACACGCGGGCGCATCGTGAACGCACCGATTGTCACCACTCAGAATAACATGCCCGCCGCCGTGTTCTTCTTCACTGTGGACTACATCATCCAGCAAACGACAGTCTTCAACGCACAAGGACAACCCACTATCGTCTCAAATCCGCTCCCCGTTTCGATTCCCACCTCACTCACAGTAACACCGCGTATCAACTTCGACAACACCATTACCCTTGCACTCAACCCCACCATTACCACCTCTGACCGTGTGCGAATAGGTAACTTAGACCTTCCGCGCTTCAGTACTCAATCGGTGTTCACAGTCCGAAGAATTAAAAACGGGGAAACCATTGTGTTAGGTGGGCTGGTTTCACGCCAAGATACTAACACCGTCAATAAAGTGCCTATCTTAGGCGACCTTCCTGTCGTTGGGCAGTTCTTCCGAAGTAAGGATCGCAACGTGGTTGAGAACGAACTGCTTATCTTCGTCACTGCCACAGTTGTGGAAGAAGACGAAGAAGGAACAGCAGGAACGGTCACTCCCTAAACAGGAAACGAACCCCCTAACACCGAAACCGATATTCTGCAGGGGCAAATTGGGCCCCTGCAGTTTTGCATGATGAACCATCATCTGTTCTTAACGGGTAACATGGGAGCTGGCAAAAGCACAGTTGGTGCTTTGCTGGCGCGCCTGCTTGGCTGGCAATTTTGTGACCTCGACACCGAGATCGAACAGATGACCCAAAACACCATCCCCCAACTCTTCCAAGAAAGAGGAGAACCCTACTTTCGCACGCTGGAGAGCCAACTGCTTCAACAGCGAAGCGCAACCAGCGTTCCTACGGTGTTTGCCACAGGAGGTGGAATCGTAATTAGTGAAGCCAATCGCACCTGCATGTTCGAACGCGGGTGGGTTATTCATCTTTTCGCACCTCCTGAAGAACTGGCACACCGTGTGGGCAAAGCAGGGAATCGCCCTCTGCTACAAGGACATTCTAATCTCCAAGAACGCCTCGCTGAAATCGCAACCGAGCGCGAACCGTTTTATCAAGAAGCCGACTGGATTGTGGACACCACCCACCAAACACCTGAACAGGTAGCTCAGCAGATAGCGCGCCTCGTTATGCCCACCCCCACCCACCCACTGTGCCTCCCCGTTCTGGAGGGCACGGAACGCGCCTATGAAGTGCGCATCGCTTCAGGTATCCGCCACACCTTTGCCGAACACCTCTTACCTCTCAAATGCCCCTCGGCTGTTGCCCTGCTCACGCATCCCCCTCTTCTACCCTGGACTGAACCGATTGTCCAGTCGTTAGAACGGCACGCTATTCGCACCGCCATCATCACCCTTCCTGCAGGAGAGCGCATGAAAACCCTGCGCACAGCCGAACGACTCTATAAAGCCCTCCTTCAAGCAGGGATTGATCGAGAGGGCATCCTCGTGGTCGTCGGTGGAGGCGTGCTGGGCGACTTGGGCGGGTTCGTGTCGGCAACCTATCTGCGGGGCATCCCCTTCGTACAAGTGCCGACCAGCCTGCTGGCGCAGGTCGATTCCAGCGTCGGAGGCAAAGTCGGGGTAGACCTGCCTGAGGGCAAAAATCTGGTGGGAGCATTTCATCAACCCTTGCTGGTACTCATAGACCCTGAGATGCTCAGCACTCTGCCCACGCGCCAAGCACGCAACGGCTTTGCCGAGGTCATAAAATACGCCATCACCCTCGACAAGGGCTTGTGGCGACGCCTTACCATGATGGTTGCTCAACAACTCTTGAACCGACGCCGTTTTCGCCCAGACCCCACAGAATGGACGCTTCCGATTGCCAAGTGTATCCACCTGAAGGCACGCATCGTGTCGGAAGATGAGCGCGACACCCAAGGCACGCGTGCGCTACTCAACTTCGGACACACCGTAGGGCACGCCATCGAAGCGGTAATGGGCTATCGCAACATCCTGCATGGGGAAGCAGTGGCAATCGGGATGCGTGTGGAAGCCCACATCGGCAGGCTCATGGGCATCACCCCGCCTGAACTGGTCTCTGCTTTAGAAGCGATGCTCCAACAGGTCGGTCTCCCGACCGAACTTCCCGCGCTTGACCTGAATGAGGTGCTCGGCGCGATGCGTTATGATAAAAAGAGCGTTCACGGGGAGTTGCGAATGGTGCTGTTAGAGGCTATAGGAAGGGCACAACTTGTGCCGAAAATTCCTGTAGAAACCGTTCAGGAAGCGCTTAGGCTATGCGCATCGCACTCGCTGTAAGTTGGATAGGGCTTGCCATTCTTGGCTTTGCGATGGCAAACTGGCTCAACACGACCCCCGATGAACCGCTTGGGCGTATAGGGGCGGGGTTGTTTGCACTCCTTTTGATGCTGACGCTGATTCTCGGTGCGCGTGCGGTTCTTTCCCGCAGAGATAGGAGGCTTCTGGGCTGGCTTTGGCTTGCTCTGGCTTGGTTCACACCCGCAAAACTCTCTGCTGACCAAGACCCTTTTGCAATCGTGCCCGACCCTGTGTTCCCGTCCCGTTTCACTTCGGCACTCCCCCGTGAAGGCTATATAGAATATCGTGTGGAGTTCCCCAGCCCCCTCAGCAGTCCCTATCCTGCGAACGACACGGTCTACTGCTGGTGGCTTGTGCCGAACGAGCGCGTGGGGCGCATACCTGCAGTAGTCCTTCTGCACAGTCTCGGTATCCGACGCCCCGAGCTGGAAATGGGGCTGGCGCGTGAGTTGGTACAGCATGGCATCGCCGTGCTCATTATGACCCTGCCGTATCATATGGGGCGTACGCCTCCGGGCACAGGCAGTGGTGACCTCATCCTTTCGGGTGATGTGCCTCTTTTGCGTTCTGTGGTCGTGCAAGCTACCCTGGATGTGCGCCGTGCCGTTGATTGGCTCTCACGCCAACCAGAAGTAGACCCCGAACGGATTGCGCTGGTGGGGGTTAGCCTCGGTGCCCTGCTGGGAGCCTCGGTATTAGCCAGCGAACCCCGTTTGCACACTGCCGTGCTGATTCTGGGCGGGGTCGATTTAGCCCATATCCTGTGGCGTTCAGTGTTGGGTGTGGGGACGCGCATCCGCTTGCGTGCACAAGGCTATACCTTAGACCGCCTCCGTCGCGAGCTGGCAGAAGTGGAACCCATGCACCGCCTAAAACCCGAACATGGCGAGAAAACTTTCGTTATAGGCGCACGGTTCGACATCGTCGTGCCCACCGAAGATACTGAAAAACTGGTGCGAGTGTTGGGCAATCCGAAGGTGTTTTGGCTCAACACGGGGCATTTTGGAGGGGGGCTTGTGCAACGCCCGCTCTTTCGAGTCGTGCGACGGCATCTTCAAGCACGCTTCGAGGGCAAAAATCCCGGACCTGAGCCGAATCTGCTGGTGCCCACCCTGCGTATCGGTGCCATCTACAATCCCGAACGCGACTTCCGACTTGCTTTAGGCATCGACCTTTGGCGTTCGGACGCGCAGGGCACGCTGTTTGCGACGGGTGTGATGACTCCGAAGGGAAGTTCGCTGTTCGTCGGTCTGCGCTTGCGGTTGGGATTCTCCATCGGTGC
>FWWL01007755.1_pt1 | contig 14356 bp, 11 predicted proteins | sample 2228331 | NCBI WGS metagenome assembly FWWL01 (sample SAMEA103939775, study PRJEB20133) | metagenome
CTGCGTGGCCTCGGGGTCGGCCGCGGCGACGCGGTCCTGGTGCTGCTGTCGCGGCGACCGGAGTGGTTCATCGCCATGGCGGGGGCGCTGGCCGCCGGCACAATCGCCATCCCTTGCACCGCAAGCCTGCGCCCCAAGGACATCCGCTACCGGGCGCAACACAGCGGCGCACGGCTGCTGGTCAGCGAGGCGAGCTGCGTCGAGGCGGTGGAGGCAGTGCGCAACGAATGCGAGGACCTGCACCATACAATCTGCGTGGATGCTTCCCCGGCTGGCTGGCACCGGTGGCACGATCTTCTCGGCGCGGCCCGCAGCGAGCTGCCGGCGGTCCGCACTCGGAGCGAGGAACCGGCGCTGTGCTTTTACACCTCCGGCACGACGAAAGATCCCAAGGCCGTGCTGCACTGCCACGCCTACACGTGGGCGCACCGCTACACGGGACAATATTGGTTGGGGCTGGACGGAGGAGAGTTGCACTGGACGACCGCCGATACCGGATGGGCAAAGGCGGCCTACGGTGTCTTGTTCGGTCCGTGGAGCCGCGGCGCCACGGTGTTCCAGTACGCGGGCCGATTCGATCCGGAACGCGAGCTCTCTCTCCTACAGCGCTATCCGATCCAGGTGCTCAAGGTCGGTGCGCTCGGCACCCACAAGGCGCTCGGTCTGGCCAAGGCCAAGGGGGCCAGGTTCATGCTGGCCAGCACCAGCGAGGTGTACGGCGACCCGGCGGTCACGCCCCAGCCGGAAACTTACTGGGGCAACGTGAACCCGATCGGCCCGCGCGGCGTGTACGACGAGGCCAAGCGGTACGCCGAGGCGATGACGATGGCGTACCACCACGTGCACGGGCTGGACACGCGCATCGTGCGGTTCTTCAACACCTACGGCCCGCGCATGAGGCTGGACGACGGGCGGGTGGTGCCGAACTTCGTGGCCCAGGCTCTCCGCGGGGAGCCTCTGACGGTGTACGGCGACGGCTCCCAGACGAGGTCGTTCGGCTACGTGGACGACACGATCGAAGGCGTCTGGCGCTTGGCGCACAGCGACTTTCACGAACCGGTGAACATCGGCAACGACCGCGAGAGCACGATCTTGGAGTTCGCCGAGGCGGTGCTCCGCGCGACCGGATCCTCGTCCCCGATCGTGCACCTTCCGCCCGCACCGGACGATCCCCAGCGGCGCCGCCCGGACCTCACGCGCGCCAGGACGATCCTCGGGTGGCAGCCCACGACCCCGCTGGAGGAGGGCCTGCGGAAGACCGTCGCCTACTTCCAGGGTCTGATCGCCTGACGCCGGGCCAGAACAGAACGCAGGGCCGGGGCGCTCGCGCCCCGGCCCTGCGTCACTCGACAGGAAGCTCAGGCCCTGCGGCGCCTGCGGGCCAGCGCCGCGGCCAGCGCGCCGGCACCGAGCGCCATCGTGGCAGGCTCCGGCACGGGGTTGGTCGGAATCGACTGGATCCGGGCGTCCGTGAACTCCACGAGCAGACCCACGTTCGAACTCGCCGTCCCGGCGTTGTTCACGACGAAGAACAGATCCAGGGAGTAGGCTCCGGCGGATCCGCTCAACAGGCTCGGGGACTGGGAGATCGTGAGATCGAACAGCTTCCAGTCGCCGTACGGGGGTGCAACGTCAGCGTTGTCGACGAGGCTCCCGGAGTATCCCGAAGCCGCCAGGGAATAGCTCTTCAGGAACAGGTGGCCGACGTTGTCCGACGCGAAGCGTCCCTTGATCAGGATCTCCTCGCTCGTGGGGTCGAAGCTGCCCGGCAGGGAGATCTGCAGACGATACACGTAGTCACCCGGCACGTCCAAGCCGGGGTTCCCCCGCAGAGATTCCGCACCGATCCAGCGACGAACCGAACCGTCGCCGAACCAACCCGACGCAGGCCGAACCACCGCGTGCTCCACCTGCGCTTGGGAGCCGGGCCGCGCCACCAGCTCCCAGTCGTCGTCCGCGTTGCTGTAGCCGATCAGCGCCGAGCCGTCGTATCCGGTGTTCCCGTCGCTCACCAAGTTGGAGAACAGCACCGCGGAATGACCGGCCGACCACACCGCGCCGGTTGCCAAAACCATCCAAAGTCGCTTGGTCATCTCGTTCACCTTTCGCCGGAAAAGCTCCCAGTCGAGCCCGTCTTGCAGTCGGCGGCTCGTCGCGCGGACCAATCGAGTCTGCGACGAGCCTACCGTACAGTTTACAGCCCCGGCCGCACCCTGGGGGACCAGGGGCCGGCGAACCGGTATTTTTGCGGGGCCGTCCGCCGTTCTCAGGGTCCGCAGGCGCACGCCTCGGGTAGAACGGACGCATGGGCCAGTTTCTGCCGTGCTTCAAGGCGTACGACGTGCGGGGCAAGGTTCCCTCGGAGCTGAACGAGGATGTCGCCTACGCCATCGGGCGGGCGTTCGCCGACGAGACCGGTGCGAAGAGGGTGTGCGTCGGGCACGACATACGGTTGAGCGGCCCCGGGCTTGCCAAGGCGCTGGGCGCGGCGTTGAACGACGCGGGGGTCGACGTGGTGGACCTCGGCATGGTGGGAACCGAGATGGTCTACTTCGCCACGGGGCACTACGGCTTCGACGGCGGAGTGATGATCACCGCCAGCCACAACCCGCCGGAGTACAACGGCATGAAGATGGTCCGAGCCGAGTCGCGGCCGATCAGCGGCGACAGCGGCCTGCTCGAGATCGAGCGCAGGGCGTTCGAGAAGCGCTGGGAGCGGTCCGGCAAGGGCACGACCACCACTTTGGACGCCTACCCGGACTTCGTGCGGCACCTGCTGAAGTTCGGCGACCCTTCGTCGATGAAGCCGCTGAGGGTGTTGGCCAGCGCCGGCAACGGCGCCGCCGGCGTCGCGATGAACGCGCTGGGGCCGCACCTGCCGCTTCGAATCGTTCCGCATCTGTTCGAGCCGGACGGCTCGTTCCCGAACGGCGTGCCCAACCCGATCCTCGAGGAGTCCAGGGCCGAGGTCGAGAGGCTGATGAGGGAGGCCCACGAAAGGGGCGAGCCGTTCGATTTCGGAGTGGCGTGGGACGGAGACTACGACCGGTGCTTCTTCTTCGACGAGACCGGCGCGTTCATCGAGGGCTACTACATCGTGGGTCTGCTGGCGCAGGCGCTGCTCGCCGAGAGCCCGAACCACACGATCATCTACGACCCCCGCCTGGTCTGGAACACGCTGGACGTGGTGCAGCGTATGGGCGGCCGGGCGGTGATGTGCAAGAGCGGGCACGCGTTCATCAAGGAGAAGATGCGCGCCGAGAACGCCACCTACGGCGGAGAGATGAGCGCGCACCACTACTTCCGCGACAACTGGTTCTGCGACAGCGGCATGATCCCGCTGATGCTGATCGCGCAGCTGGTGAGCAAGTCGGGCCAGTCGCTCGGCACGCTGGTGGGAGACATGATCGAGCGATTCCCGTGCTCTGGAGAGATCAACTCGCACGTGGAGGACGTGCAGGCCACGCTGCGCCAGGTGGAGGAGCGCTACTCGGACGGCAGGAGCGACAAGACGGATGGCCTCTCGGTGGAGTACGAGCGCTGGAGGTTCAACCTGCGCGGCTCGAACACGGAGCCGGTGATCCGCCTGAACGTGGAGACCAGAGGGGACCGTCGGTTGCTGCGGGAGAAGACCGACGAGGTGCTCGCCCTGGTCCGATCCTGACAGGGACCGATCCGGCCTCCGCCCGCGTTCGCGGTGTAAACTTGTTTACACCGTGGTTGAGGGTCCTTTGGTCGAATTGACGGAGCGGTTGCGGGAGCACGGCATCCAGCCGACCCCGCAGCGTCTGCTCGTCGCCGAGTGCCTCTCCAAGGCCACGGGGATCCACCCGACCGCGGACGAGGTTCTCCGGCTCGTGCGTCTTCGCTGGCCGGCCGTTTCCCGGGCGACCGTCTACAACACGCTGAACCTGTTCGCCGAGAAGGGGCTGGTTCGCCGCCAGACCCTCCGGGAGGGGATCGCGGTGTTCGACCCAACCCCGGACCCGCACCATCACCTGGTGGATGTGGACAGCGGCGAGATCGTGGACCTGCCCGCCGAGGTCCTCCGGGTCGAAGGCTTGGAGCGCATCGAGGGCTACGAGGTGCTCGAGGTGAGCGTCGTCGTTCGCGCGAAGAGGTCTCATTCTTAGACTAGGTCTAAGACAGTATCCCTTCCTCTAGGTGCTATGCTCCGGCAATCCTGATGTCAGGAGGAGGAGCATGGAAGAGAAGAAAACGCTGACCACGGCAGCCGGCATTCCCGTCGGCGACAACCAGAACTCCCTGACGGCTGGGCCGCGCGGCCCGTTGCTGGTTCAGGACTGGATCCTGTTCGAGAAGCACGCGCACTTCAACCGGGAGCGGATTCCGGAGCGCGTCGTGCACGCCAAGGGGTCGGGGGCGTACGGGACGTTCACCTGCACCAATCCGCTGACGCAGTTCACGAAGGCGAAGCTGTTCTCCGAGGCCGGGAAGCAGACGGAGGTGTTCGTTCGGTTCTCGACCGTCGCGGGCGAGCGCGGCGCCGCCGACGCCGAGCGGGATGTGCGGGGCTTCGCGGTGAAGTTCTACACGGAGGAGGGGAACTGGGACCTGGTGGGCAACAACACCCCGGTGTTCTTCGTCCGCGACCCGTACAAGTTCCCGGACTTCATCCGAACGCAGAAGCGCGACCCCAAGACGAACCTTCGGAACCCCACCGCCATGTGGGATTTCTGGTCGCTGTCCCCCGAGAGCCTGCACCAGGTGACGATCCTGTTCTCGGACCGGGGCCTGCCCGCGAGCTACCGCCACATGAACGGCTACGGCAGCCACACCTTCTCGTTCTACAACGATCAGGGCGAGCGGTTCTGGGTGAAGTTCCACTTCAAGACGATGCAGGGCATCCGCTGCCTCACCGACGAGGAGGCCGAGGCGATGATCGGCAAGGACCGGGAGACCCATCAGCGGGACCTGTTCGAGGCCATCGAGAGGGGGGACTTCCCGAAGTGGAAGCTGATGGTGCAGATCATGCCCGAGGCCGACGCCGAGAAGACGCCGTACAACCCGTTCGACCTCACTAAGGTTTGGCCGCACGGCGACTACCCGCTGATCGAGGTCGGAATCATGGAGCTGAACCGCAACCCGGAGAACTACTTCGCGGAAGTCGAGCAGTCCGCCTTCTCGCCCGGCAACGTGGTTCCCGGGATCGGTCACAGCCCCGACAAGATGCTGCAGATGCGCATCGTGTCGTACGCCGACGCCCACCGGTACCGGCTCGGGACCAACTACGATCTGCTGCCCGTGAACCGTCCGCACTGTCCCGTGCACTCGTATCACAGGGACGGCGCGATGCGCTTCGACGGCAACGGCGGAGGCTCGGTGAACTACGAGCCCAACTCGTTCGGCGGGCCGGTGGAGGACCCGCGCTTCAAGGAGCCGCCCCTGCGCATCTCGGGCGACGCCGACCGCTACGACCACCGCGAGGGCAACGACGACTTCTCGCAGCCCCGGGCTCTGTACCGGCTGATGACCGACGACCAGAGGGAGCGGCTGCATCGGGCCATCGCGGGTGCGATGAAGGGTGTGCCGTCGTTCATCGTGGAGCGGCAGCTGGCTCTGTTCGACCAGGTGGACCGCGCCTACGGCGACGGAGTCCGGCGAGCGCTGGGCCTGCTGGCGGGCGCCAACGCCTGATCGGCCGGCGCCACGGCGGCACGCAACCCATCCGGCGTTCGAGGGGGCCGCACCGGCCCATCCGGGGTCGGGCGGCCCCCTCTGAGGTACAGTAGCGCGCGGAATGAAAGCCGAACGCCTCTACACGTCGGAGAGCGTCAGCGAGGGACATCCCGACAAGCTCGCCGACCAGATCTCCGACGCGCTGCTCGACGGTTTCTTCGACGAGGCCCGCAACCAGGATCGCGAGCGCGGCACGGCTGGCAGCCCGGACGGCGTGCTGGCCAACACCCGCGTGGCGATTGAGACCCTGCTCACCCGAGGCCTGTGCATCGTCGCCGGCGAGGTCCGCCTGCCCGAAGGCTACGTGGACATCCAGGGCATCGTCCGAGAGACGATCAAGAACGTCGGATACACCGACACCGACCTGGGCTTCGACGGCAACACCTGCGGCGTGCTGGTCGGCATCCAAGAGCAGTCGAAGAACATCGCACAGGGCGTGGACACGGGCGGAGCGGGCGACCAGGGCATGATGTTCGGCTACGCCACCAACGAGACCCCCGAGCTGATGCCTCTACCTATCGCCATCGCCCACGCGCTGATGCGCCAGGCGGCGGACGTGCGCAAGAAGCACCCCTCGCTCGGCCTGCGGCCGGACGCCAAGAGCCAGGTGACCATCGTGTACGAGGGCCGCAAGCCCAAGAGGATCGACACGGTGGTGATCTCGCACCAGCACGCTCCCGGGCTGAGCCAGGAGGCCGTTCGCGACATCCTGCGCGAGAGGGTGCTGGAGCCGGTGCTGCGGACGTACAGCGAGTACGTGACCGAGTCGCCGAGGTTCCTGGTCAACCCGACGGGCGTGTTCGAGATCGGGGGGCCGCAGGGCGACACCGGCGTCACCGGCCGCAAGATCATCGTGGACACCTACGGCGGCATGTGCACGCACGGCGGCGGCGCGTTCAGCGGCAAGGACCCGACGAAGGTCGACCGCAGCGCGGCGTACATGGCGCGGCACGTGGCCAAGTGCATCGTGGCCGCGGGGCTGGCCGACGTCGCGCAGGTCTCGCTCGCCTACGCGATCGGGGTTGCTCAGCCGGTGTCGGTGGACATCGACACGTACGGGACCGAGAAGATCGACCCGGAGAAGATCGAGAAGCGGGTTCGCGACACGTTCGACCTGTCGCCCAAGGGGATCATCCAGCATCTGCGGCTGCTGGAGCAGAGGTACCTGCCGACCGCTCGGAACGGGCACTTCGGCAACCCGGCGTTCCCGTGGGAGCGAACGGACGAAGCCGACGCGCTGAAGTGACGGCGGGCGACCCGTGGTGAGCCGGCTGGGGCTCGAACCCAGGACCCACGCCTTAAAAGGGCGTTGCTCTACCGACTGAGCTACCGGCTCCCACGAGCGCAAGGATCGTACCCCGCGGGGGTGCGCTCCGGCATGGCTCCGGTATATTCAGCCCATGCCCGAGGAACCGCTGACCTACCGCGATGCGGGGGTCGACATCGACGAGGCGGGCCGCGCGCTGCGTGCGGTCGTGGACCGGATCCAGGAGACGCACGACGACCGGGTGGTCGGGGGGATCGGAGCGTTCGGCGGGCTGTTCCGGGCCGAGTTCCCGGACTGCGAGCGCCCGTTGCTGGTGAGCAGCATCGATGGGGTCGGCACCAAGACCAAGGTGGCCTCGATGGTCGGCTCGTATCGGGGGCTCGGCAAGGACATCGTGAACCACTGCGTGAACGACATCCTTTGCCAAGGGGCCCGGCCGCTCTTCTTCCTCGACTACTTCGCGACCTCGAAGCTGGAGGCCGCGGTGTTCCAAGAGGTGCTCAGCGGCGCGGCGGAGGCCTGCGCCGAGGCGGGCGTGGCTCTGATCGGCGGCGAGACCGCCGAGATGCCGGGTGTGTACCACGACGGGGAGCTGGATCTGGTCGGCGCGATCGTCGGGGTCGTGGACCAAGGGCGCATGCTGCCGCGCGGCGAACCGAAGGCCGGCGACGCGCTGGTGGGCATCGCGAGCAACGGCCTGCACACGAACGGGTTCTCGCTCGCCCGTCGCGCGTTGTTCGAGATCGCGGGCATGTCGGTGCGCGACCCGGTGCCAGGCTTGGAAACCACCATCGGCGAGGAGCTGCTGAGGCCGCACCGATGCTATCTGAACGCGGTCTACCCGCTGCTGCAAGAGAACGCGGGCATCTACGGCTTGGCGCATATCACGGGCGGGGGGCTGTACGACAACCTGCCCCGTGTGCTGCCGCTGGACGTCCGGGCGGTGATCGACCGTCGGTCGTGGACCGTGCTGCCGATCTTCCGGTTGATCCAGGACGCGGGCGGAATTCCGGAGAGCGAGATGTACCGGGCGTTCAACATGGGCATCGGCATGGTGGCGGTCGTCGACCGCGACCTGGCAGGCGCCGTGGTGCAGCGCCTGAACCAGTCGGGCGAGGCCGCCGCGGTGATCGGCGAGCTGCAGAAGGGCTCGCACGACGTGCAGATCCTGTAGGCTGGACGCGTCGCGGGCGTATCATGGTGCCATGAAGCGCGCCTTGGCCCTGTGGGCCGCCTTGTTGTCCGCATCCGCCTTGGGTCAGTGGACGCCGGAGGAGTCCGCGGGTATCGATCGGCTGCTCCGGCTCTGGAACTTCGACCGAAAGGAGCTGCGGATCGTTGCCCCGGTGGCGCCGGAAGGCCGACGGATTGCCGCGGTGGAACGGGCTTTGGCTGATCCGGTGGGTTCGTTCGACGCCGTCGGGGAGTGGGCGCAGTGGGCCAGGCAGACGGAGGACCTGGGTCTGCGATTCTTCCGGTTGCTTCCGCAGGCTCCTTTGAAGGCGGGCCTGGCGCAGGTGTCGGTCCAGGTCTCTCCGGCGGACATGCCGGCGGCGTTGCCGGAGGCGGCCAAGGCGCCCTTGGCCCGCGCCGCAGCGCTGGTGCTGGAGGCCCAGCGGCTGGTCGCCCAAGCGCTGCAGCCGCTCTCGGAGAACGATCGGGCCGCGCTGATCCGTAGCCTGCCGCCGATCGCGGCGGAGAGCGGGGCCGTGCCTCCCTCGCCCGGCGACGCGAGGCTGCTCCAGCGCACCGAGGCGTTCGACTTGCTGGACCGGGTCGTGTGGGAGGTGATGCACCAGGCGGCGGCCAGAATCGAGACGGCCTGCCCCGCGTTGGTGCGGGACCTTCAGGAGGCGTTCCGGGCGGGCGGTCCGGCTCAGCCGCTGCAGTTCCGGGTCGGTGCGCTCACGGTGATCGTGGGGACTCCACGCGCCGACCGCCACAACGTGCCTGCCAACGCCCTTTGCATCGATCCGGGCGGCGACGACCTGTACCTAGGGCACCCGGGCGCCGGAATCGCCGGAGCCGGCCTTGCGATCGACCTGGGCGGTTCCGATCAGTTCGATCTGGGAGAAACGGGAGGCGGCGCGGGGCTGCTGGGCGTTGGCGCCCTGTGGGACGTTGGCGGCCACGATCGGCTGTTCGGCCGGATCCTCACCTTCGGCGCGGCGCTCGGGGGCTTCGGCACCCTCTGGAAGGACGGCGGGCACGACTCGTACCGAGCCGCGGCGCTCTCCTTAGGCTTTGGCCTGTACGGGGTAGGGTTGCTGCAGGACACGCGCGGCGACGATCGGTACCACGTGGGCCTGTTCGGTGAGGGGGCGGCCCGCACCGCCGGCGCGGGCGTGCTCAGCGATCTCTCCGGAAACGACGTGTACACGTCGGGCGGGGTGGAGAGCGGCGCGCCGCTGGTCCCCCAAAGCTGGCAGTGCTTCGCGCAGGGCGCGGCGTGCGGGTACCGGGAGGACTCGGGCGGCGAGGCCGGTGGCATCGGAATTCTGATGGACGCGACGGGGGACGACCTCTACTCCGCGGGCACGTATGCGCAGGGCGCCAGCTACTGGTTCTCCGTCGGACTGCTGTGGGACGGGGAGGGCCACGACGCGTATGCCGCGCACTACTACTCGCAGGCCAGCGCGATGCACCTGTGCGCCGCGTATCTGGTCGATGGAGCCGGCAACGACGCCTACACGGTCCGCACGGGCGCGATGCACGCCATCGGGCACGACTATGGCCTGGCGGTGCTGCTCGACCGAGCAGGGGACGACGTGTACTCCGGAGGCGACAGCCGGCCCGGCATCGGCAGCGCGAACGGCGTGGGCTTGTTCGTCGACGCCAGCGGCAACGACCGGTACCAGGGCCCGCCGGCGGTCTCCTCGGCCGCTCGCGCCTCCGGTTCGGTGGGGCTGTTCGCCGATCTGGGCGGTCTGGACCAGTACGCGCGGGGCTTGGCCGACGGCTCCTTGCGCCTCGAATCCAGCTGGGCTGCGGCGCTGGACGCGGAGAACCGGACTGACCCCACGAAGCCGGCGCTGACCCCGACCCGTCCGAAGCCCGGCAGCGTGCCCGTCCCGCCGGACAGCGAGCTGGAGAGGCTGTACAAGGACGCCAGCGGATGGGGGGTCGGCAGCCAGACGGAGACGGTGCGCAAGGCCACCGACGAGCTGATCGCCATCGGCGCGCCCGCCCTCGAGTGGATGCTGAGGGCGAAGCTGGCCGCGGCCGATCGGTTGTCCCTGCGCGCCTTCGAGGCGGTGATCGCGGCGCTCAAGCCGGCGGGCGGAGCGATGCTCGTGCCGTATCTGAAGTCCGCCAAGAGCGCGGAGAGGGAGAACGCCTGGCGCCTCGCGCGGTCTCAGGCTGTGCCGGAGGCGTCCGCCGCTCTCGATGCGGGCCTCGCCGACCCGAAGACCCGGCTCTCGGCCGTGGGGTGGGCGGCTGCGACCAAGGCGGAGGCGGCGGTGCCGCAGATGCTGGAGTGGGCCGTCGGTCCGGACCGCACCTTGGCGCTCGCCTGTCTGGCGGCGCTCCGGGCGATCGGCTCGGCAGAGGCGGTGCCGGTGTTCCGACGGCTGGCGGTGGCCGAGGACATCGGACTGAGGAAGGCGGCGGTGCTCGGCCTGGCCCGGTTCCCGGACGAGGCGCTCGCGTTGGGCACGGAGCTGCAGCAGAGAAGCCAGCGGGAGCAGCGGATCGGCCTCGAGCTTCTGGCGGCGGCGGGGACCGACGCGGCGCTCGCTCTGGTGGCGTCAGCCCTGGATTCCGCCAAGCCGGAGTTGCGCCTGGAGGCGGTGCGGTGTCTCGCGCAGGTGGACGCCGCACGCTATGCGGAGCAGATCGGCCGGCTGCGGAACGACCCGGATCCGGACGTCCGGCTGGCAGTCCGCTGGGCGCTGTCGCTGGTTCCCCAGCGTTAGCCGCGCGAGGGGACCAGCACGGTGTACGTGTAGGACCTCTCGAGCGATCCGCCCGCGGGCAGCGTCTCGTTCCACTCCAGCCGCGCGGTGGGGTTGGCGTCGCGCAGGCCCTTGGCGGTCTTCGTGGTGCGCACGTTCCCGTCGGCCTGCTCCACCTCGCCTGTCAGCTCCTTGCGGATGCGCAGGCGGATCTCGTCGGCCTTCGCGTTCTTCACGGACAGCGTGCCCTTCACGGTGACCTTGTCGAACACCGGGGATCCGCTCGAGTTGCGGATCGCGCCGCGCTCGCGGGCCGTCTCCTCCTCGCGCAGCTGGGCGCGCACGTCCAGGGCCTTGGTGATCCGCACGAGCGCCTCGGCGCCGCGGCCGGTGTAGCGCAGCGTGTCCTGACCCAGGATCTGGCCCTGCTGCAGAACGGTGGCGGGCGCGGTGGTCCAAGGCAGTCCGCTCTGGTTTGTGAACTTCAGGCAGTTCCACACCTCGCCCGCCTCGTCGGGCAGCCGCTCCGGTTCGGGCCTGCCCGCCATCGGGTCGGCGATGTCCCACGTGTGCAGGTGCTCGTAGTCCGACTCGGCGGCCAGCAGGTAGTAAAGTCCGCGGTCGCCCGTGTTCAGCTCGACTCCCGGCAGGCGGTAGAAGAACAGGTCCTCGAGCTGATCTCCCGCGGCGATCGGAGCCGAACCGAACGCCGCGTCCAGGTTCATCCGGTCCGCGGCCACAGCGTTCTGCGAGAGCAGCAGACCCTCTCGGCGGGTCAGGTCCGGGGCGCCCGCGCGCATCAGTCCCGCGACGACCTCGTCCGACGAGGCGGCCGAGAGCGGCTCGTCGAACGGCGCGAACGGCACGTTGGGGAATCCGGTGACTAGTCGCAGGTCCGCCTGCTTCAAGTCGGTCAGGTCGTTGACCAGCGTCGCCTTGCACAGGATGCGCAGCCGCTTCGGGTCGGAGGCGTCCAACGCGTACGAGGGAGCCCAAAGCAGGCCGCGCTCGAGCGACACCATCAGCACCTTGCCGGTTGGCGCGCCTTGGGTCTCGATCCGCACCACCCGCTTCGTCGTCTCGACCTCCTTCTGCCACTTCAGGGTGCCGGATGCGGAGAGCACCGAGCGGATCGCCGCCTTCGGCAGCGCCACCGTGCCGGCGGCCGTGCGCAGGACCAGGAGCTGGCCCTCGGCGGATACGATGCGCCCGGTCTGCGCCTTGCCGAGCGCGGGGTCCTCGGTCGCGAAGGCGACCTGGACGCTTTGGCCGACGTTCGCCGCGAGGACCTCCTCCAGCGACGAGAGCGGCGCAGGCGTCTTGGTCTTCACGACCGAGCTGACGACCGACCGGAGCTGGGCGCCCTCCGCCGGGACGAACCAGAGCGTTCCGAGCGCGGCGCGGGGGACCTCGCCGACCGTCGCCTTGCCGTCCGTCACGGGAATCTCGCGCACGACGACGGCATAGCCGTTCTTGAAGAGCGAGGCCGCTACGACGCGACCCCCGGTGGGGGTCGGCGCGGCGGCAGAGAAGAGAACCGTTGCGGCTGCGAGCGGAACGAGCATGGGTTACCTCCTTTGCCTGAGACAAACGATAGACGTGCGAAGTCCAAAGCAGGCACCCCTCGCTCGCAGAAGCCCTCCAGCGCACGGCGCTCTGCCTGAAAATGGGTCTTTCGACCCCCCCCCCCCCCCCTGATGGGTACTGTGACGCAAAGGAGGCTGTAGGATGAGACTGTGGATCCAATCCCTGTTGGCGGCCGTACTTGCGGTCTTGGTGGTCGTTGGGACGGTGCAGGCGAGCCTGGTGCGGGGCGCTCTGGTGGCGTTCCCGCCCTGTTGCTGGTACGTCGGCATCAGCGGACAGGCGAGCGGGCCCTGCGACGCTTGCCAGACCTTGGACTGCTGTCTGACCGGTTGCAGAGGATACTGCTCCGGGCTGGCCTATAACGCTTGCAGAGATGCCTGCTACATCAAGTTCACGTCCAACTAGGTGGTCGCCGGTGGCCGTGGCCGTCGGCCTCCTGGTGGGTCTGGCGGCTTCGTTCTGGGTGGTTCGATCGTGCAGCGTGGACCCGAAGAAGCTCCGGGATGCTCGCGAGCTAGGCTACAGCAGCCTCGCCGACTACGACTCGTACTGGGCGCTGGTGCACAAGGTCAGTGAGAAGCAACTCTTGAACGGCGACGAGATTGCGGAGATCGAGCGCCTGCTGCAGGCGAACCCGGAGGACAAGACGGGGATCGGGGGTCTGCTCGGCTACCAGGCCCGCGGCCCGCACCGGCAACGCTGCATCGAGCTGACCAAGGCCTACCTCCTGAACGACCCTCGTCCGAGGGTACAGAAGTTCGCCCTGCTCAACCTGAAGCGGCTGAACGCGCCGGATTGGCGGCAGCAGTGCGAGGCTCGGCTGAACAGCCAGGACGAGGACCTCCGGTCGTTCGCCAAGGAGCTTCTGGATGGCACGATTCGATAGCCCTCCGCGGAGCGTCCGACTCGGCTTCACGCTCGTGGAGCTGCTCGTGGTCGTGGCGATCCTCATCCTGTTGGCCGCACTGCTCTTCCCGGTCCTGTCCAAGGCCCGGGAGAGAGGAAAGGACGCGGGGTGCATTTCGAACCTCGCTCAGATCGGCAAGTCGATGGCTCTGTACGCCGCGGACCACGACGACTGCCTGCCTTACGGACCTTCCGCGGTGGCGAAGTACCAGCACCTGGACGGGCCCTCCCCCGACCCGTTCTTCGCTCTGCCGACGGCAGAGTCCCTGCTCGCGCCGTACGGCGCTTCGAAGAGCCTGATGAGGTGCCCGCGGGACGCCTTCTACATGGGGCCGGACCCGAACACGCAGAACCGGGAGTTCGTGCACGACCGGTCGTCCAGCTTCTTCGGCAGGGTCGGCTCCAGCTACCTTCTGCTTACTTCCGCGCCCGGCGGGTTGCGGAGGCTGTCCGACGCTGCGTCCCCCTCCGAGAACGCCCTCGGGATGGACGCCGCCCCCTTCCACGAGACCGAGGATGATCGCCTGCATCGCCGTCATCCGGGGCGGCTCGGGCGGCGGCTCCTGCGCTCGCGCGGCGGGTATGAGGAAAATGGCACCGACGAGAAGAACGACAAACCGGAACCGGATCGCGCGGCGCGGCGGTTCGGCGCGGACCGGCCAAACGGTCGCGCCCGCGGCTCGCGAACTCTTTCGATCAGTTGGAGTCACTGTCAGCGTCCGCGGGGCCATGCGCATCGTGTTCGGCGGTGGAGGAGGGCGACCATCGGCGGCCGGCGGGCGCCTCATACGTTTGCAGAAATTCCCGAACCATCGGCAGTAGGCGCGCATATTCCTCGTGCGGGATGCTCACGAGAATGTGATGGGCCGTCCGTCCAACCATGAAATCCAGCGCGTAAACGGAACTGCGCGGCAGGCGGCTCTGCCGTTCCGCGGTGGGAAGACCGAGAAACTCGACGGTTCGGAGATTCGTGCGGATTTCGAGCTGGTCGTCACGACCC
>FWWL01007756.1_pt1 | contig 14356 bp, 9 predicted proteins | sample 2228331 | NCBI WGS metagenome assembly FWWL01 (sample SAMEA103939775, study PRJEB20133) | metagenome
ATTTGGGTAGCAGTTGGGATAAGACTTTCCCGAAGGTTTCCAGTTCCGTTTGTGGATTATCAGTCCCTCGTGTCATCAGTTTGATAAAATACTGTCCCTGATAAAACATAGATTGATTGTCGCCAATAAAACCATCCTCACCGCAGGGAAATATACTTTTATTGCGGTCTCTCTGGACAGAGTATATCCCAAAGGCATCTAAATGAGTAGCCATACGGTATATTTGTATTTCAAAATGGCTGTCTGCATGAGTCTCTTTCCGATAAAATAATACGGTTAACTTTTGAAAGTTATAAGGTAAATATCGGTCTGCCTCTCCATCAATATAATCATAAAGGTTATCCGGTGAGAATTCCAATATCTTCTCTTCCTTTATCCATAAACCGATTTTGTCAGGCAATTTTCCCGCATCAAAACATTCCGAATTAGCGATAGCAAAACAGCAGATTAAAGCGTTGATAAGATAAGGCATAATATCATTCCTTATTGCGTTGTATTTCTGAATGGTGTCTTTGTAATAATTTATAGAATAAAATAAACCTACTTTACAATTCATATTTATAAGAATGAAAATAATTGCTAAAACGATAGGAGTGCATTTATGTTATACAAAGAATTTGGAAAGACAGGAATGAAAGTTACCCGATTGGGTATGGGTGGAATGCGATTTGAGGAGCCTCAAAATACGGAGAAAATGGCAGAGGTAGTAATAAGGGCTTATGAGTTAGGAATAAATTTCTTTGATACCGCACCATCTTATTGTGACGACCAGAGCGAAGTCATTTATGGATATGCCTTCAAACAGATGAAAAAGCCACGCAATACTTTCTATGTTTGCTCCAAGACAATGGCGGATAATCCAAAGGACATACGAGAAGCGTGTATGCGTAGTCTGGACCGATTAGGATTGGATTATCTGGACATCTACTATATATGGTGTCTGGTTCATCCAGATGATTTGCCGAAACGGAAAAAGAACGGCGTGCTGGAAGGTTTTCGGCAACTGAAAGAGGAAGGTTTGATAAAACATATTTGCGTATCAACCCATCTGGAACATAAAAAAATAGCGGAGATGTTAGACCAGGGCGAAGGATTGTTTGAGGGGATGCTGATTGGACTGAATGCGTTGAATTTTCCGTTGAGGTATCCCGGCGCTGTGGAAGCGCATAAACGAGGAATGGGAGTCGTTACAATGAATACATTAGGCGGAGGGATTATTACACAATATCCGGAACGGTTTTCTTTTTTGATAAAAGAAGGCGACAAAAGTATTGTTGATTCCGCGATTCGTTTCAATCTGTCGTTACCAGAAATTACTGTGGCTCTGGTAGGATTCCGCAATGTTCAGGATGTGGAGACTGCTGTAGATAGCGTAAATCGGTTTGAACAAATGGACATGGCTGAAATAGAAGCCCTGCAAAAACACATCGCGGAAGTCCAGCACGATTTCTGCACCCAGTGCGGATACTGCGAAGGCTGTCCCGCGGAAATACCCATCGTCCGATTAATGGACGCCTACAACTACCGCCTACTATTCGGTCCCGAGAAAGCCATAGAACGCCTGAAATGGCACTGGTGGACCGAAGACATTCGCGAAATCATTGCCCGCTGTACCCAATGCCGACTCTGCGAAGAAGAATGTACCCAGAGCCTCCCCATCCTCGACCGCTTCCAACAACTCTGCCACGACTACGAACAACTGAAGAAGTAAAAAAAGTGATATTTATATCATAGAACTATTAAAGAAACTAAAAATGGATAAAGGAAATATCAAATAGATTGCTCTGCAATATTTCAAGTTTTTCGTTGTATGTCGTTTCTATTGGAAAGTTTAAGATAAAAGCCTCAGTAATAGGATTTCTATTTTTTTCGTTTCCCCCAATATGGTAAAAATGCTTTTTTGTAATGATGTAAAAATCATTCCAAAGCGTTTCAATATATTTATTCTTACGGTATTGATTACTGTGCCATGTTGAAAGAATAAAGTAAGCATCGGTCTCTGTAAGTATCTTACACAAAAGTTTTTCTTGTTCCTCATTCCATGTATTAAAATAATCCACATGTCTTCCTATATATGGCGGGTCACAATAAATCAAATCCCCTTTTTTTGCCTCCGTTATGGTAATCTCAAAACTCTGACATAAAAATTCATACTTTTTATAAGTTATTAAATCCTGAATATTCTTTATCTGATTAACAATTTTAGTGATATATGATTTAGAAAATCTATCGGGTTTGCGACAAAATGGGACATTAAACTCACCCTTCCCATTAAACCGCATTAATCCATTAAAGCATGCTCTATTTAAAAAAAGGAAATCTAAAGAATTAGGGTTCTGGTTAAATCTTTCTCTAACACAATAAAAGTATTGTTCCCCTTTCTTTAATAGTTCTATACCTTCTTTCTGAAGATATAATCTAACGATGTGGGGATTTAATTCGCCACTTTGGATATCTTTGTAAAATCTAATGAGATGTGGATTATTGTCAGCGAAAATCGCTTTATCAGGAAGAATATTAAAACCTACCACTCCTGAGCCCATAAAAGGCTCAATCCATCTATCATATTGAACTTGTTTGGAAATATATCTAATGTCTTTTACTAATTTAGTTTTTATACCCTGACACTTTATTGGTGGTATAAAAATATCAGTCATTGCTTTCAGCCTTCATATTTTTTCTTCTTATAATCTTAGAAGTGTCTCCACCTCTATATTTCACAAAATCTTCTAAGTTTGAAATTAATCTTGTTTTTCCATCATCTGTTTTGATAGTGATTTTTCTATAATTCATCCAATAATCATCAAACCATTCTTCACCTAATCGGGAAAACATACCATTCTCCGCAAGTATATCAGGAATATAATTTATACTCCCTATGTTTGCAGTATTTCCACTCCCACCTCTATCAGAAGCAATTTTCCACTTCTCTGCAACGAAAAATTGAAAGTTCTTTACAACAGATGTTATGGATTGAAGTTCCTCTAATTTATATTTATTTTTTTCTTTCTGGCAATTAGTTTCATTCCTATCGTAAATTATCCCTATGCAGTAATGTCCAAGATAGTCTTTTTATGGAAACTGAATATTTTTTGTTGAGTCTCTATTTACAAAATATTCACCGTGAGAACCCAAAGTAAAACCATTGCAATAGTTTTTCTTTTTTGAATTTCTATAAGTTGTTTTAATATCAACAGCAAATTTAATGCTGGAATTTTCTTTGCTGATGAATGTAATGTCCGGGTAATAATTCTGATGTTTTGCAAGTACAATTTTATAAGAATTGTCCTCTGCAAATTTTAATATATATGGAAATAAATGTATCTCCAGAATTTTGGAAATAATTTTGGTGTCATTAGAAATGGTATAGATGTTTTTATATAAATCAATAAAACCTTTTATCGTCCATTGACCATCCCGGGTAGAGATAAACCTACTAATGTCCAAAATATAATCAAATAGAGAAGCCTTAAATTGTATCTTTAATTTTTCTTTGTTTTTAACCATTTGCCTCATTAGAATACTTCCTATGAAATAGGTAAAAATCTTATTTTATATTATTATAATGCTTTCACCAAACATAGTTATATACATCTAAGTGAGGATAATTATTCACAGGTTATTATCTAATTAAGAAACTGTATAGTTTCCATTTTGAAATGTTTATTATAAAATTTTATTAACTACTTTTGTTCATTCGCTCTAAGCGTTCGGAGAGAATATGGATTATATTCATTAAGAATCGGACGGCTATCTTTGTTTCCATCATATTGGTTAACTGATGTTCATCTAATGTGAATACACGCACAGGGGTAAGTGCTACTGCGGAGGCTGTCCTCGGTAATTTGTTCAATACGGACATCTCTCCGAAAACATCGCCAACACCCACTACCGCTATTTCTTTTGTCTTTTTATACAATCCCACTTTCCCTGATAACACTACAAACAAAGCGGAACCTAATTGCCCTTCATAAAAAATCGTTTTCCCCTGCGGATAGTCAAAAACTCTTCCCTGTTTAATTAATAACGCCACTTCTTCCGGCAACAATCCCTTAAATATAGATATCTTCTCTGCATACTGTTGATACTTCGCAAGGTTATCCATAATGAATTCTCCACAATTTATCTGATTAATATATAACACAAAAATAATGTTAAATGTTTCTTTTTTTGTAATATTTTCTGCTTGTAATTTCTCTAACAGAAGTTAGTTAAAAAACTTTGATGAAAGATTGCCTGTATAACAAATTTTATAATTTAAAATAGTTTTTTAGTTTTATAATAATTTTTTATCTTGAGGAGAAAAATTGAAGTAGTAACAAACCAAAAATACGGCGGAATAGGAGTGCAACTGCAAGAACACAAATAATGAATATAAATATCCATCTTTCTTTTCCGGAAAGTGCTGGCTTCATTTTATCTTGTGCTTAGAGGAATATTCTTTAAGGATATTTTGCTTTCTTAATGGTTATGATTTTATAACTGCATGTTTGCATTTGCTACGGATTTCTTCGGGACATTGTGCCACATATTGACAACAATGTTCTGGTATGTCTCCTGCAAATTCACAGGCTTTTCCACTGCGTTCACCTAAACGATTTCGCGCCGATATATGAATCGCTATCCAGATAATCCCTATAGCGGAAACAAATAATATAGATAATAAAAATGTAATAATTAGCGTTTGCATTTTCAACTACCTTTTATTGTAGAAACGAAGAAACTTGGGGTTTTCATTCCCTCTGAAAATAAATTTTACGCTATCTTGTGTTACTTGCTAAAACTGATAGTCACCTGCACAGGTCCATTAACTGCATTGCTCAAAATGGTTAGTGTGGGATTAAAGTCTTCAACCTGTGTTTTGTTAACTGTGATGGTTACTATATCTTCTGTTCCATTTGCTCCATAAGGGGCAATGGAACCTGCCAATTTGGAGAAGGTATAGCCACTAATTGGAAGAGTTAGACGGTCAAATGTCCATGAAAGTGTGGACTGTCCTGTATTCCTGATTACAAGTGTTTTTGATTCTATGTTGTCGGGTGAATCAAAGAACAATACTGTGGGTATTACCTCTATTTGCGGAGGTAAAATTGTGCAATAGACATAAATGAAACGGTCTATCGGGTTGTTGAAAATGGAATCAAACGAAAAATGTAAAATACCTATATAATTGCCCGGTTCTAATTCACCTCGTTCTATTGGGATATGGAGTTCATAAGGGACACCATTCTCATAAATAATTCGTTCTGTTTCATCCGGTTTTACAATATTCCCAAAGAAATCTCCTGTAATGGGTTCTACATCCCAGTGTAAACCAACCGATGTTGGTCTATGACTACCCCCTTCGTTATATATATTCACCACCAAATCATAAACATTATCAGAAAGGGTTATTGTATAGTTATCGTCCATCGGTGGCTGTGTTTCTAAGAACGGATATGGATTGGAGGGAGCAAGTGTGGGTTGTTCTTTTACCTTAAACAAATTCGGATGTGTAAAATATTTTGATTCGGAGCCGGATACTATTTGCGGGAATATCACATCAAATTGTAAATCAAAATTCTGTGTCACATTTTCAAAATGTAATACGCACAAAGAACCAAAGGCTCCATATCCCAGAGGCTGGTTGTTAGGAGAAGAGAATTGCAGAATATTCCCCGCTTGATTAAAGTTCCAGTCGGAAATTATTCCTCCTTCTACAGGTGTAGGCTGACGAACGGACATTGTCATTGCGGGATTTCCACCTGTTGGACTTACAGAGAATTGCAAACTGGTAATATTTCTCGGTATATAGTCTGCATAAACAACAATGTCTACTGTGTGCGATACGGTATCTATGCCATTACTCAAAAGTTTTATCTGTCCTAAACGAACATCATTGGCGTATTTAGCCAAATCAATTTGAGAATGTCCAAACGCAGTAGATATATCCCCCTGGTCAGGCAAACAAATTCCAGAATCATCGGTAGGGGAATCAAAAGCCAGGTCAATTCGTACGGTTGCGCCTGATGTTTGATTTAAAGCAACGAATTCAAACAGCAACTGGCTTTGAATATCTTTTGCAACAGAGCGGTCGCATGGGTCAAGCGGATTGGTTTCCAACCAATCTGCAAGCGAAGAATACACCGGTTTTGTAACTGGTCTTCCCAGACTATCCACTTCGCCTGTGTTTTGATTCCGTGTGGAATACACATGCCCACCGGTCTCTTCTATTAATTGAATGAGAACATTATTATTTACATCTTCGCCCCATGAAATAAAGAAAGGTCTTGCCCGAACTCCTTTCAGGAAATCTATCACAGGCGATAATTGTCCCGGTGGTGTTGTCAATTTACCATCGGTAATTACCAGCATAATTCGGTCATCAGAAACATCAAAGGGGATATGGTCACCATCTGCTAATAACATTTCCAGAGCACCATCGGCTACTGCAGGAAGTAGTGCGGTTGCACCGTGGTCAATGACATTCATGCTAAGTAGCCTATTTTTTGCTACTTCTTTATTAAATGTAAATAAAGGCTCACCATCATTGTTTACCAGCATACGAACTGTACTACCTAACCATTCCCGCTCGTTAAAAACTCCAATACCAATCTGATAATTATCCGGAATATCATCAATAAATGGAGGTAATGTCCGAACATATAGTTCACGAATGGGGTCGTCTGCTCCGGAAATTTCGGGCTCCGCTAATGATTGTGCAGATTTTAACATACTTCCGGAAGCATCTAAAAGTATCAATATAGTCCCCTTATGCTGAACAAGTCGTTCTTGTTTTACCATAGGAATGAGGAATCTATTAGATTCATGAATATCCAGAGGCAGGTCATCTTCTGTAATAGCAAACTTATAAGCAAGTTCTGGTAAGAATGCTTCAGGAAGAGATATTCCTCTTTGCTGGACATTTCGGAGTGTCATCACATACCGTATCAATGACGGTATTCGTAAATTTGGCGGGGCGGTTTCTACTGTAAGGGAAGGCGCAGAAACCGTTATGGTTACAATTACAGGTGTTACAGTATCATCAATTACAGTTTGTCCATTTACAAGTTTTGTCGCAACAATTTGTATCTGTCCAGACGCACTTGCCCCTTCCAGCCCTTCACGGTCAATGGCTACAGAAATATTTTTCCAATCTTTTATAACTCCCGCAGTCCCAATACTTATACCTGTTTGAGGATAAACTGTTATCCATTCTTTATTGGGTATCAACAGGAAGTTCAAAACCGTTCCAGGGTCTCCGAGATTTGCCAGGTCAAAGGTCTTCAATATCTCTGCCGGTCCATAATTTAATGAAGTTGGCTGGGCACCGATTACAACTTTTTTAGGAACCTGCACTTCAATTGTAACTTTTGTTAAAGAATGTTCCGGGTCATTGGATTGTATTAGAAGTTCATGAGAAGCACCTAAATAAGATAAAGTATCTCTACTAATAGAAATTTTTACCTTCTGTTCTTTTCCTTTTCCTAAGGCTCCTTGTGTGGGATTGATGTTGGTTATCCAGCCTGGTATATCTGTTGTTACAATTTGCCATTCCAGTGTTCCGTTCCCGACATTCTTAATAACAAACTCCTGTTCTATCTCTTCAAATGCAAAATTAAGGAATGGTGTGCCATCATTATCCACACCTTCTGCCGTTATTAATATCTCAGGGATTTGTGGCACGGACATATTTACCTGCACAGTAACAGGTGTCAAATTCGTTGAGGTTTCTACAACAGAACCTTTTACATCAAAGGAGTGCTGATAAGAGGGTCCTTCTGCTTCATTGGCTAATGCTCTATTCACTTTTACTTTCAGTGTCGCAGTCTGACTCCCACTAACCTGTCCGGAGGCTATTCCCTGACCATCCACAGGGGAAATAGTTAACCACGCCGGGAATGTGGAGGTATCAATTTCCCATGCAATAGTTTCTTCGCCATCATTCCATATCGCTAATGTTTCCTCCGCCCGTATTTCTCCGAAATTGATTTGCGTTGGAAGCACAACCAATTTCGGAGCACGAGATGCTTCCATTTGAACATTTATTACTGCGGAACCCCAACTGGAATTTATGGTAATACTCCCCTGATATTGTCCAGGATTCACAATTGTCGGATTTGCCTCAACAGTAACAGTTTGAGAACTACCTGCTTCAATGTTTCCACTGGTGGGAACAATCCGTAGCCAGTTTGAAGTATCTGAAATAGAGGATGCCCATCGCCATGCAACGGGTGCAGAATTGGAAATGGTAAATGTTTGCGTCTGCACCGCGCGTATTTTCCCAAAGCTGAGCAAAATGGGACTTACTGATAAACCTCTCGTTCGCATCCTAACAGGAATGGAGAGTGCATAATTCGTTGCAGTATCACGAATCTGAATTGTCCCTGTATAATCATTTGCACTCAGGTTTCCAGGATTTGCTGTAACTGCTACATCCACTGATTGTGAGGGAGATAGATTAAGTTGCGAGTTTTGAACAGACAACCACGATTGCGATTCCTGAGATACTCCTATCTGTATAGACACCGGTTGTGTCCCCAAATTGGAAATTTTTAATGTTTGTTGAGCCTGTTGTTCCAACAATCCGAATTGCAATTCCATCGGGGTAACCTGTAATGCGGGAACTTCCATAGACACAGGCAAAGTGAGTTCTTGGGAACCTGCTGTGATTTTTACAGGAGTTTGATATGCTCCCACTGCACGACCGCTACGGTTAACACGAAAGGTTAATGTCACACTTTGCCCTGCAGGGACTTCACCACTCGCAGGGGTAACAGTCAACCAACTCGCTTCTGCAGGGACAGTCGCATTCCAACCTGTCTTTATTGTCCCCTGATTAATTAAATTTGCAGTAAGTTCTGTTATAACTGTTCCAAAATCCAGTGAGGTTGGGCTAATAGATAAGTTTACAGTCCCCGGTTTTACAATACTCACTGTAACTTTCTTTGTCTCTCCTGCACTTTTGATAGTAACTTCGTTAACGCTGGTTCCATCGGGAATCTTGGAACGGTCTGCAATCAGGGTTATTTGCTGAACTTTGCCTCCTGATAAAGAACCTTCTATCTTATTAGAACTGGTTATTCCGTTATCTTTTGACAAACTCAACCAAACTGCTGAACTTTCTGCTTCCCATGACCAATTCCCTGAACGGCTATACACAATCCGAATGGTTTCACGGACGGATGTCTCACCGAAGGTAACTGCTTCCGGTTCAATATAAAAACTCACCCATGGACATCCGGAAAATGTCAATACCATTACCACGAAAGCAAGAACTTTTAAACCATATTTTTGCCTCATGCGAAGGCTCCTATTTTTTCAAATCTTATGATAAATATTTATTGTTAATTTGCAATTGCAATTTCTACTTTTTCTGTACCAAATATATCTGTTTCAACAAATAGGTTGCCAATGACGATAACACCAGAAGTGAAACCTGTTCGGTCAATAAATATTGTGACTGTCTCATATTCACCTGGTGACAGTTCTGTATTGGGTGGATTATTACCATACTGGATGTCTGAAATCCATTGTGGGTAGCTGTTTATCTGCCAATTAAATGTATCCAGACGATTACTCCGTATTGTAAATGTTATAGAATCAACTCCTACGGGGACATCCAGTCTGGTAGGTGTTACCAACTTTCCAGGAATCGTTTTATTGTTGGGGACGGGGTCTTGAAAATCAGGAACGCCATCTTTGTCATAGTCCCATACACCTGGAGTTTCTGGGTTAAAGGGCAATCCTGCAAGTCCTGCAATAGTTGTGGATGGTCCTGCCACTTTTGCTGATAAAGTGATAGGTAAGTATCCATCAATATAAGTGGGTCCTCCTGGATATAAGAAATACTTCGTCCGTGAAATCTGACCTACACTCGCAGGATTGACAAGTGATTCATTATCCACACGCATTGTAAGGTTCAAGACAGGTTCCGCATCTCCAAAAGATTGAACATACGCATCCAATCCCGTAATGGTAATCTTAAACAGATTCCCAAAAGTCCCATAACGGAACGCTTTATCTTCAGAATTTAATAAGAGATAGATACCATCTCCTTCATTAATAAATCTCCAACCGTCACTGGCAGAGACAATTCCTCCTTCCGCTAATTCTACTTTCATATTCACATTAGCAAGTAGCAAGTTCCATTGGTCATCGGTAACTCCATCAGGCTTCTGTAAGAAATATCTCGTCCGTAGGAAATATACATCTCTCGGAATATAATCAGCACGGACAAATACTTCCGCCTGCCATGTTCTTTGATTTGCATTTACAGGGTCATTCCCATAATGTAATCCAGAAGTTACCAAAGATAATTGACCTGCTCGCACATCACCTATATAAGCAAAGGCATCTTCTTCAAATATACCCGTTAGAGCAGGGAGACCCTCCCCTGGCTGATATTCAAACCGAATGGTGTATTTGAAGTCTTGCTGTTTCGGTGTAATGTAGGTTAAAACAATCTGATTTTTCAATTCTTCCCAGATACGTCCTGCAGAATCTTCTAATGCTACTGTAATGCTTTCCCAATTATTCACAGTAGCAACAGCCCGCAATCTAATTTTCCCTTCTCCATTATTAGAGGTAATGGGAATTTCTTTATCCAGTACAACCCCTGGAGCCGCCAATGCAGGATTTGTGGTAACTGTAACCTTTGCACGCTCACCCGAAGGTATTGTGCCTTGATTGGGTAAGATACTCGTTATCCAATTAGGTAAATTACTTGTATTTATTTGCCAGCCTAAATTATCACTCCCTTCATTATGAATATAGAAAGTTAGATTGTTAGGTTGACTCTCCGGGTCTGGACGAAGCACCAATGCTTTTTGCCCACCTAAAAGTTGAAGTAAACTGGACACATCATTTGCAATATACAAATGTCCACCTGTTTCCTTTGCCAGTGGAATCAAATCTGCGGTATTTACAGTTCCACCTGCAGAAAACCCGAGAGGATATAAGCGTATAAGATTATCATGGGCTCTCTCTTTAATTTCATTAGCATTAATTGTTGATGCATTATCCCAACCATCCGAAATGAAAATAACCGATTTTACATCCGCATCATCAAACGGCAATGGGTTCTTCATATCTTCCGCAATCAATCTATCCACTGCCTCTGATAACGCGTCGTAAATATCTGAAGCACCCATTAAATTGGGATGGACATAAAAGTTTTCTAATGACTGCTTGAGTAATTCCTTATCTGTCGTAAAGGACCTTATCAGTCGGCTGGTCTGCTGTCGGTCATTATGGAACATCAAAGCAATTTGATACGAGGATGGTAAATCATAAATAAAATCAACCACCGCTTTTTTAATTTTTTCAATGGCTTCCCCGGGGGATAACGGATTTTGCTTATTATCTACACCTGCATAATACATACTTCCTGTGTAATCCAGCACAATAACAATGTTCCCCTTAATATTCTGTGGACCTGTAAGGAAATAACTGGTCTCTCTTAAATCCAGAGGTATTCCGTCTTCAGAAATAGTTAAACTAATTTTTGATAAATCCGCAGGTGTAACTGTTGGCACGGCACGAGAAGAAGAGTCTCGTAACAAAAATACATATCTCATTACATAAGGCGGACGGCTCCGATTTAATGCCCCCTCTATTCGCAGGGGTTGTTTTTCAACACGAACTTTAACAGTTTTAGGTTCAACACCATTAAGCGGAGTCGCCTGATTGGCAAACTGAATGGGGTCTCGGTCAACAGCCTGGATAGTAATAGTGCGGTACTCTATATCTTCCTGAAGATTATCCCGATTAATCGTAACTAAAATTCGCACACCATCAATTAGTGTATTTAATAAATTAGGGTGATAATAATCTTCTGGATTTCCATCTTCTCCATTGGCTCCTCCTGCAACAGGACGAACATCCGCAATTACAGGATTGGCTTTCCCTTCATCTTCATGCGTTATGCGGAAATATAATCTTGAATCTCTTGGTCCTACATTTGCAATCCAGAATTCCTTCTGAACATCTTCTCTACCGAAATCTAACACATCCAGCGGGATTATCTCAGGTCGCGTAGTGGTCTGTTGAGGAGGTTCCGAAATTGCAATCACGGGAAGGCTTATCTGTTCAACTTTAATGGGAATTATTAATACACAGGTTTGTATATCAATGAAAATAGAATATTGTCCTGCCCCTAAGGTAATTTCTTTAGGTTTGGTCACCGCTACAGAAATTTCAACTTTATCATTCGGATTGATAGACCCTGCAGACGGACTGGCTGAAATACTATCTATTGCTGTGCCTGTAGGTCCTACAACTTGAAGGCTCCATTGTGTCTTCTCACTACTACGATTTGTTAATGTTAATTTAGATGACGGTGGAGTTGATGTCGGATTATCTGATGTTAGCAAATCTGTAGGTACTGTTAAAACCAATTCTGCAGGTTCTGCTGTAAAACTTGTCTCGGGACATATCTTTGCAAAACGAAACTCCACCAATTGGCTCCCTAACGAGGAATCAAAATACAATCCAAAATCTGTAGAAAGTGTTTCTACCCAGCGAACAGTTACAGGGGTTGTTCCTCCTGCAGGTAAAATTCCTATAGAAGGAGAGACAGTGATGTCAGCAGGAATATCTGTTCGTACGGAAGGACTGGCTAAATTCGGTACATATTTGACCGACCAGTTAAAACTCTCTGACCCGATATTTTGCACCGTGAGTGTCGTGTCGGTAACACCGGGACGAATCGTAATTACACGGGGTGTTACTGATAAAGCACTGCTTACACTCATAGAAACAGTTACAACCTGTGTTTTCCCCGAAACACGAAATAGAAGCCCCACATCTTTATATTCGCCAGCCGATAAACCACTTCTGGACACACGAACTTGAATCAACTGAGATGTAGTCGTTTGTCCCGAAGTAGGTTCCGTATTGAGCCATGGAATATCCTGCTCCACCCACTCATTCCGACTTGCATTCCATACCACTTCGGTCAAAGTCCATTTAATACCAAGACTACTCAGTGATTTTATATACAGTGATTTTTCAATTGCCTTGTCTCCAAAAGATAGTGCTTGTGGGGATACCTCAAACTTCGTCCCCAAAGGGCATCCTGTAAAAGCAACGAATAAACAAGGGGATATTATAAGATATAAAAATAAGCAACTGAAAAAGTTTTTTGGATTATTCATTGGGGCTCCTTCCAAATTATTGCCCATCTATATTCTAATTTGTTCATAAATTATAAAAACCATTATGATTTTGCTTTTTCCGCAAAAATGACATTTACCCCTGCATTTACAAGAGTATCATATATCGGTTGGAAATCCTCATAAAAACTATCATCATCTTTAATTGTCCACTCGGGACTTAAAACAACTGTATCGCCCGGTCCTAAACCACCCGCATTAACATTTGCTATCAATGGCGACCAATCTTTTACATCATTATTCTCTCCTGATATATCCAGATATTCTAAATATTGCATTCCTGCAATAGGAGTTATGTCTGTAATCCTATTATTGCCCAAATCCAACCATACTATATTTTTCAAATCCCGTAGTGGAGATATGGTAAATATTTCATTATCCCTCAGGTCCAGTTTAACTAGTGAGGTGCAATACTCAAGCCCTCGCAAATCTACAATTCCCATTCCACGGGCTGTTAATTCTGTAATTGTATCCAGTTCCCCTGTGCAGAGAATAAAGAAGGGCTTACCTAATACACTCCGAATAGCAGTCTCTAATGCTCTATCCGGAAATACAATGGATGAACCCTGAAAGACACAACAACCCGAAATAGAAATTAAAAGGATACCCATAATGAATAGATTAAATAATCTTTTTACTCTCATAGTTTGAACCTCTCAAAATTTATTATTCAGTAAAAATTATGTATTACTGTCGGTATCTGTGCCGGTATCTATATGACATTTCCCTTCAACGAACACAAAAAACGGACTTTGTCCACCCATAGCAGATAAAAGTTTATTAATTAAAAAGGCAAGAAAACATACATCATCCATCCAACTTGCACATACAGGTTTTTTACTGGAAATCATTCTTACATGTTTCACCGTAGTTTCTCCTCTAATATATAGTTTTATTTTTAATGATTGTAAAAAAATTATACACTCTAAACTACAATTATATATTACAGTTTATCACAAATCACACCGTTTGTCAAGAATTATTTTAAATTTTTATGAAACCAAATTCTTCTTATTTTACACTAATATTCTATTATAATGTCAAGAATTTTCTAAAATTTTTTTTCTAAATGTCGAAAAAATATTACTTTGATTTAATAAGCTGGGAAGGGAGTATTATTTTTCCTTTCTTTTTATCATGGAGGTTTTTCTACAACGGTTTATACGGTTTTGCCAATCGCCGGTCCAGCCTTCTTCCATCGC
>FWWL01007761.1_pt1 | contig 14346 bp, 13 predicted proteins | sample 2228331 | NCBI WGS metagenome assembly FWWL01 (sample SAMEA103939775, study PRJEB20133) | metagenome
CGGTGAACGCCAACACCTCGTACTCCGGACGGTCCCGGTAGCACACGTTGAAGTTGTGGAAGTCACGCCCTGCAGCACCCAGGATGACCACCCGCGTCCTCACCGCCCGTCCGCCTCCTCGTGGTCTGGGAGTCCTTGCACCCCTGCTCCCAACGGCTGCCCGTCTCCCTGCGGATCGACCAACTCGGTGGCGCCCATGGCCTGCTCCCCGTACCCTCCGTATACGGCGTGGCCTCTGCCCAGTCTACACATCCGGCCGGGTACCACTTCAGGAGTACCTCGGGGAGCAGAGCGCGCCCTCAAGCGTCCTGTGACCCCGGTGGCGCCGCGGGAGGCACCCCCGCCCGCGGAATCGCACAGGCCGGCAGACCGTCCTACATGGAGGATGCAAAGGCAGGCCGTGGTGACGGTGGAGTTCTTCCACGACGTCCTCTGCGTGTGGTGCTGCGCGCTTTCGCACGCGTACAGCGACTCGTGCAACACCACCCGGAGGTAGGCCTGGAGCACCGGTGCTTCGCCCTGGCCCCTACCTTCGAAGCCATCGTGGCCATTTTGGGGTCCAAGGAGGCAGGCAAGCGGGAGATCCTGGAGCACTGGCGAGCGGCCAACGCCAATGACGACGAGCACCGCATCCACGCGGACCTCATGGTCAGCCGAGACTTCGACCATCCCTACTCCATGCCGGGGCTGCTGGCGTGCGAGGCCGCGGAGTGGCAAGGGGGCCAGGGCAGGAACCCGCACCACCAGAAAGGACACCACCAGGAGGTTGAGGTAGCGTGGCCGAGGTGGCCTGAGGGAGCGCCACGTCCCGGGCCACCTGTGTCTGGTTGAGCAGCTGCCCCACCCGAAAGCAGGCCGCCTGCATGAGCCTCCGAAAATCCGGAAGCGCCGAAACTGCGGATAGCTGCAGGAGGTCCCGCTCCAGATACGTCCGCACGTACCCCTCAAATCACACCGCCCGATCCTCCACCGGAGGTGCTGCTGGAGGCAACCGCCTGGGCCTCTGACACCGAGGAGGATCGCCCGCCGTTCCTACAGGGCGGCACGCAGGGCCTCCCGCCCCTCCCGGACCCGCTCGAAGAACTCGGGCGTCTCCTTCATCTCCAGGGTCCTCGGGCGCGGCAGCCCGACCGGCACCACGTGGCGGATGCTTGGGATCCCCTCTGTGGCGCGCCCCATCACCACCACGCGGTCGGACAGGAACACCGCCTCGTCGATGGAGTGGGTGATGAACACCACTGTGAGGCCGCGCTCCTGCCACACCCGGAGCAGCTCCAGGTTGAGTCGGTCCCGGTGGATCTCGTCCAGGGCCCCGAAGGGCTCGTCTAGCAGAAGGACCTGCGGGTCGAGGGTGAGGGCCCGAGCAATGGCCACGCGCTGCTGCATGCCTCCAGACAATAGCTGGGGCCGGAAAGCCGCGTAGCCCTCCAGGTCCACCGTACGCAGGGCGCCCCGGGCCACCGCGCGGTAGCGCTCCCGCCGCCACGGCCAGGCCCACCACAGCGGGTCGCGCAGCCGCAGCGGCAGGAGCACGTTCTCCTCCGCGGTGAGCCACTCGAACAGCACCGGGTTTTGGAAGATCAGGCTGCAGGCGCCTGCCCGCACCGCCTCCCGGGGCGCCCGTCCGCAGACCTCCACCTCCCCGGCCGTGGGCTCGTGCAGGCCCGCCAGAAGGTGCAGAAGGGTGGTCTTGCCGCACCCGCTGGGCCCGATCACCGTCACGAACTCCCCGGGCCCCACGTCCAGGGAGAACCCGGACACCGCCAGTGGTCCCGGCCCGTCCCCGTCGGGCGCAGGGAAGCGCTTGGTGACGTCCACCAGCCGGATCCGCGCGTCCACCTACGGGCGTACCCCGCTGCGGAACCGGGTGGTGTACGCGGCGCGCACGTTGGGCGTCTGGGCGTAGAAACCCGCCCGCACCAGGTCGCGGCCTAGTCGGTCCCAGGCGGCGGGGTCCACGGCACCCAGCCCGTGCTGGCGGGTGTACGGGGTGACCATGATGCTGTAGATGGCCTCCATCCCCTCGATCTCGTGCTTGCGGTCGAGGTTCTTGTTGTACTTGAGTAGGATGTCCGCGGCGCCCTCCCGATTCGCGAAGCCCCATGCGAACCCTCGGTAGCGGGCGCGGACGAACGCCTGGACCACCTGCGGGTGCTTGGCCACGATCTCCTCGGTGGTGAAGAGCACGTTCTCCGGCCAGTCCACCCCGAACTGCGGGTAGCTGTACACGTAGTAGCGGTCCTGGATGCGCCCTTCGCGCGCCAGCCGCTGAATAACGAGCAGCTCGTTGTAGATCATGGCAGACGCGCAGTCGTACTGCTTCGCAAGCCAGCCGCCCATGGTGGCGGGGTCGCCCTGCTGATTCACCACCTGGATCTGCTGCTGCCAGTTGCGGCCCACCACGGCCTTGATGGGCTTGTCGTAGCCGATCCACGTGGCGAACCGCCCGCGGAAGTCCGCCGCGGTGCGCTTCGGGCTCCAGCATACGATGCGCATGGCCGACTTCTGGAAGTCGTGGCCCACCACCACCAACGGCAGGCGCTGGCGCTCCCGGGCCTCCAGGATGTTTTGCGGGTAGTCCACCCCGAAGACGATCTCCCCCGCCCGGGCCTTGGCCATGGTGCGGTCAATGGGCGAAAGTCCCGGCCCTCCCCCAATCACCTCCACCCGTAGGTCGCCGTAGAAGCCGCGCTCCACCGCGATGGGGTCGCCCATGGACTCGTTGTGGATGAACCACGACTCGATCACGGACACCTTCACCCCCTGCGCCGCCGCGGGCCACCCCGCGAGCAGAAGGGCCAGGAGCCACCACCAGCGGAACCGCATCCGGACCACCTCCCCGTTCGTTTACTTGCGCCGGCCCGCGACCTCCGCGTGCCAGGGCAACATCAGACGTTCGGCCGCAGACACGGCGGCGAGCAACAGCCAGCCGATGAGGGTACACATGACCGCCGCCAGAAACACGCGGACGGTGTTGCCCACATAGCGGGCGTCCAGGATCATGAAGCCCAGCCCCTCTGTGGCGCCGAACAGCTCGCCCACGATGGCGCCGTTCACCGCGGCCATCACCCCGCCCTTGAGGCTCGTGAACAGGATGGGCAGGGCGGAGGGGACTTTCAGCAGGAGCATGCGCTGCGCCCACGTGGCATTGTACAGGTCCAGGAGCTGCTCACGTACGTGCGGCACGGAGAGGAAGGCACGGTGCGCGTGGTACAGGACCGCGAAGAAGGCGTACAGCCCCGCGATGATCACCTTGCTGCGGATGCCAATGCCAAACCACACCACGGCCAGGGAGGCCAGGGCGACGAAGGGCGTGCTGTTGATGGTCACCACCAGGCGGTAGAGCAGGTCCTCGAGCCACGCCGGCAGCCACAGGAACAGCGCGGCCAGCACCAGGGCCACCAGCGAGCCGTACAGGAAGCCGAGCGCGATCTCCTGGAAGGTGATCGCTGTGTACTGCCGCACCAGGAGGCGGTTGTCCACGAACTCTCGCGCCACCGCGGAGGGCGCGGGCAGGAGGTAGGGCTGGTCGTACAGGCGGGCCGCCAGCTCCCAGCCGCCTAAAAACAGCACCGCGAAGAGCAGCCAGCGGCCGGCCTCGCCCAGCCGGGCCCGGAGCCGCCACGGCCGCAGGCGGTGGGGCAGTCGGCCCAGGTCAGCGGTCGCCATGGGGCTGGAACACCACCTCCTCCTCCGCCTCACCTAGACGCACGAAGGACCGCGCGGGCTCCGTGCGGGCCACCACACGGCCGGAGGCCACCACCCACCGCCGGGGGGCCAGCGTGCGTACCACGTCGAACTCGCTCTCCGCCTCGAACACCACCAGGTTGGCAGGCGCACCGGGCTCGATGCGGTGGTCCTCCACGCACAGGCACCGGGCCGCCCGCGTGGTGACCATCTGGACCAGCTCCCGGATCTCCTCGTAGCCCGACATGTGGCCGTAGTGCACGAGGACAAAAGCCGCCTGCAGCGGGTCGCCCACCCCGAGCGGGTACCAGGGGTCCATGATGGAGTCGTGCCCGATGGCCACGTTGATCCCGTTCGCCAGTAGCTCTTTGATCCGGGTGTGGCCCCGGCGCACGGGGTACGCGTCGAACCTCCCCTGCAGGACCGCGTTGTCCAGGGGGTTGGTGACGAAGTGCACGCCCGCATGCCGGATCCAGCGGATGAGCCGGTACGCGTAGGCGTTGTTGTACGAGTGCATAGCGGTCGTGTGACTCGCCGTGACCCGGCCCTGCAACCCCAGGCGGATGGTCTCCGCGCACAGAACTTCCAGGAACCGAGACTGGTCGTCGTCCGTCTCGTCGCAGTGCAGGTCTGCCATGAGGCCCCGCTCCGCGGCGAGGGCCAGGGCGAACTTCACGTCCCGCTCGCCGTACTCCCGCGTCCACTCGTAGTGCGGGATGCCGCCCACCACGTCCGCCCCCAGCCGCACTGCCTCCTGCACGAGCCTCTCGCCGTCCGGGTAGGAGTAGATGCCCTGCTGGGGGAAGGCCACGACCTGCAGCTGGATCGTGGGAGCAACCTCCCTCTTCACCTCTACCAGCGCCCGCAGGGCAGTGAGGGAAGGATCGCAGACGTCCACGTGCGTACGCACGTGCGTCACCCCGTGCGCCAACATCCACCGAAGGGCCTGGTGCGCGCGGCGCTTGACGTCCTCGTGGGTAAGAGACCGAACACGTTCCGCCCAGATCTCGATGCCTTCGAACAGGGAGCCGGTCTGGTTGTACCGCGGCTGGCCCACGGTGAGCACCGCGTCCAGGTGGATGTGGGGCTCCACCAGGGAGGGCGTGAGCAGCCGGCCGTCCGCGTCCAGCTCCTCCTCGCCCCGCACGTCGAGTCGGGGGGCGACGGCGGCGATGCGTCCCCCCTGGACGCCTACATCCACAGGCTCGGCGCCCCCCGTCAACCGGGCACGGCGTACAACCAGATCCACAGGAGCCTCCCTGTCAGGAGGCTGTTCTCCGGGCCCCTGAGGACCTCCTGCCGGAGCGACCGCTGCCGGTGTGGTCCGCTACCGTGGGGCCCATAGCCCCGGCGCGCTTGGCCCATGCTTGACAGGCGCGAGGCGGAAGCCCGCATCGCTCACCGTTTCGGCATCAGGCAATTTCGCTACGCGGTGGCTCAGGGGGCGTGAGCCGGGTTAGCCCTGCGGCCTTGGGGACGGCCCGCGCCGGGGGGGCCACCAGAGTGACCCATGGGGATGCCGGCAGTAGCACCTCGCCCGCAACCTCCACCCGATGCAGCAGATCCACACGGGCCGGCAGCAGGGTTGATGGAGCCGCAGCACTGCCCGAGCCCGGTTGCCCAACGCCCGGCGCCAGCTGGCCACCGCTTCCTGCAGACCAGCACCCTGCGCACCTGCCGGACGAGCTGCGGCGGGGTACCCACACGCGGGAACTATGCCCAACCGGACCTGGTAGCCGTGCACGTACGCACGATCCTTTCCCGTTCTTGAACGTGGTCCACAGGCAGACGGCAGCTTTTCTTTCGACCCGTGCGCCACTTCGAAGTCGACGGCGCGGAAAGTTAGGGCGAGTTCCTCAGGGGACCCTTGGGTAAGGCACCGCCTCATTCTTTCTTGCGCTTGCTTGAATTCGTCCGCGTTCTCCTCCGGCCTCGCCGGATGCTGTCAGGAGCCGATGGGGATGAGCGCAGCGCCGGCTGTTCGTCCCGTTACAAGACCCGGGTGACCTTGCGGAGGCCGCGGGGCCGGTCCGGATCCAGTCCCCGGAGCCGGGCAAGGTGGTATGCGAGCAGCTGCACCGCGACCCCGTACACGTGCGGAGCCACTGCCTCGGGCACTCCGTCCGGCACCCGCACCCCCGCAGCACCCAGGCGTAACAGCTCCGGCTCCGAGGAGAACACGGCGCAGTCGGCCCCACGGCGCCGCAGCTGCCGACCTACCTCCAGCAGGTGCTGCCCGGCCGCACCGGGGGACGCCACCATCAGGACAGGAAACCCCTCCGTCACCACGCCCACGGGCCCGTGCAAGAAGTCCGCGGACGAGATCGCCTCTGCAGGGACCGCACACGCCTCCTTCAACTTGAGGGCCGCTTCCCGGGCCGTGGCGTACTGGTACCCACGCGCCGTCACCACGCAGGCCCGGATCTCCCTCCAGCGCGCGGCCAGCTCCCTTGCCTGCCCCTCGCACCCCAAAGCCCGCGCCACCGTTTCCGCGAGCCCTGCGTGGGCCGCCTGCAGAGCCCTGTCCCTGACAACCTCCGCCGCGACCCAACTCAGGACGAAGAGCTGCGCGAGGTAGGTCTTGGTCGCCATCACACTCCGCTCCCGCCCCGCGTGCAGCCCAACCACCTCGTGGACGGCCCGTGCGAGCGGAGAGCCTTCCTCGTTTGTCACTCCGACGGTGAACGCGCCTGCCCTTCTCGCTGCCCGTGCGAACACCACCACGTCCGGGGACTGGCCTGACTGGGAGAGGGCCACCACCCACGCCTTCTGGAGTCGCAGCCGCGTGCCGTATAGGGTGACCACGGAAGGCGCGGCGAGCGAGACCGGGACGCGCAACACCGTCTCCCACGCGTACCGACCGAACAGGGCGGCGTTGTCGGACGAACCCCGACCCACGAACACCACCAACACGGGTGGCTGCCTCCGGAAGCGCGTCGCCAGCCGCCGCACGGTGTTCCCTTCCTCCCGGAACAGCCGCTCCAGCACCGCAGGCTGCTCCCGGATCTCCGCGTACATGTGCTCACCGGGTCGCACGACCTTCAGGGCGTGATATTCCCCAGCAGCACCGGTCGGCGGGCCCCGGTGGCCGCAGGAAGATTCCCCGGAAGTCCCCATGCGGTGACAGCCGCCAGGACCGCGAAGGCCACCGCCTCCTTGAAGTCTGGATCCACGCCGTACGCGTCGGAGGTACGGACCGGTATGGGGTGCATGGCCTCCTGCAGCCACCGCACCAACGTGACGTTGTGGACGCCCCCTCCACTCAGGATGACCTCGTCGACAGGGCCGCAGAACCGGTACGCGTCCGCGACCGTCCGTACGGTGAGCTGGGTCGCCGTGGCGACGATGTCGGCATCGGACAACCCCAGCTGCCGTCCCCTGGCCACCACCCCCTCCGCGTAAGACGTGCCGAACACCTCGCGCCCGGTGCTCTTCGGCGGCTGCTGCCGGAAGTAGGGATGGTCGAGCAGCTCCGACAGGAGCGTTTCACTGGGCCTTCCCGAGGCAGCCATGGCGCCTCCCCGGTCGTAGGGCTGTCCGGTCAGCAGCTCCACCACCCCGTCGACCACCATGTTGCCCGGGCCAGTGTCGAACGCCACCACCTGCTCCGGGGTCCCCCCTGCCGGGATCCATGTGACGTTTCCGATCCCGCCGAGGTTGTGCACGGCCCGGTTTCTGGCCGGATCCCGGAACAGGACGAAGTCTAGGTACGGAACCAGAGGCGCACCCTGTCCCCCCGCGGCGATGTCGCGCGACCGGAAGTCGCTCACCACGGGCAGACCCGTACGCTCCGCGACCACCGCCGCCGCACCCACCTGGAGTGTGCTCTGTCCCGGCACGTGCCAAACGGTGTGCCCGTGGCAACCTACCAGGTCGCAGGTGTCCACGGAATGGCCCGCAGCTTCCAGGACCCGCTGTACGGCTTCCGCAAAGATCTCTCCCCACTCGAAATGGATCCGACACACGGCATCCAGTGGGGCGTCCGGCCGACACAAGCCCAGCAGCCGCTCCCGCTCCGCCGGGGTATAGGGGCGGGTGAGCGCCGCCAAGGTTCGGGGCCGCAGCCCCTTCCGTGTCCGCTCCACCTCCACGAGGGCGGCATCCACCCCGTCCCCGGAGGTCCCGGACATCAGCCCCACCACCCGCAGTCGCCGGGCCGGGTGCGGCCACCGGAACCGGCTCATGGTTCCTCCAAGGCGCGTCGGACCGATCCCCCCGCCCGCGCCAGGCGGGCCTCGGCCTCTGGGGCCTCGCATCCCGTGGCTGCCATCACGATGGCCGCCTTGACGTCCCCTCCAGCCCTCTCGAGGAACCGCCCCGCCTCCTCGATGGAGACCCCGGCTGCCTCCGATACGATCCGGCAGGCCCGTCGCAGGAGCTTGCGGTTGAGCGGCCGTAGGTCCACCATGAGGTTGCTGAACACCTTGCCCAGGCGCACCATGGCCGCGGTGCTGAGCATGTTGAGGACCATCTTCTGCGCTGTCCCCGCCTTCATCCGCGTCGAGCCCGTAAGCACCTCGGGCCCAGTAGGCACCACGATGGCCACATCCGCCAGTGCCTCCAATGGGGAGTGCGGGTTGTTGCACACAGCCACGACCGCACAACCGACTTCCCGGGCCGCCCGGACGGCGCCCAAGACGTAGGGCGTGTAGCCGCTGGCCGTGATCCCGACCACCACGTCGGCCCGGGTCGGCCCGTGCGACAGGAGATCCCGCGCCCCCAGCCCGGGGTCGTCCTCCAGCTCCGAGCTAGCCTCCACCGTGGAATGGATCCCGCCAGCCACCACGGCGTGGATCCTACCCGGCTCCACGCCAAAGGTGGGCCCCCACTCCACCGCGTCCAGCCAGCCAACCCGCCCACTTGTGCCCGCGCCCACGTAGAAGACCCGACCCCCTGATCCCAGCCGTTCCGCTAGGAGGTCTGCCGCCCGGGCCACCTGCGGAAGGGCCGCCTGCACGGCGGTAGCCACGGTGGCGTCTTCTGCGTGGATGAGTGCCACGATGGCCTCCGTGGAAAGCCGATCCAGGTCCACGCTGCGGGGGTTTCGCTGCTCGGTGGCGAGCTCGTCAAGAGTCGAGTCCTCCATGGCCCACCCTCCTTAGCCGATGGCACTTCGAACCGCGGTGTGGAACACCCCACGGAATGCCTCCACGCGCTCGTCCACCCCGGGATGAACACGGTTCGTCAGCAGCACCACCACCAGTTCCTCCGCCGGGTCCACCACCACGGATGTGCCCGTGAAGCCCGTGTGGCCGAATGCGTAGGGGCCGAAGGCGGCAAAGAAGGCGTCTTCGTCCCGGAGCCGCCAGCCCAAACCCCAGCGCGGTCCTCCAGCACCGCGCCGCTGGTCACGCAGCGACTCGGCCACCACTGCGGGGTCGATCCACCCGTGGGGCCGCAGCCACGCCCCTGCCACCCGGGCCACCTCGGAGGCGGTGGAGAACAGGCCCGCGTGCGCCGCGACGCTCCCGAGGGCGTAGTGGGCGTTCCCGTCGTGTACCTCTCCCACTAGGACGTGGGTCCGCCAGCGGAATCCCTCCCCTGCCGGCCCCGCCATCGCCCGCTCGTAGCCGTTCCCCGCCTCTGTGGCGACACACCGCTCCCGCAGGGGACCCTGCGGACAGAATCCCGTTTCCCTTAACCCGAGGGGCTCGCCCACGTGCCTCCGGAACAGCGTGTCGATGCGCTCACCCGTGAGGCGTTCTGCGAGGAATCCGACTACCAGGATACCCAGGTCTGAGTAGACCACCTGACTCCCCGGCTCGCGCTCAAGGGGAACCGCGCACAGAGCCCGGAGCACCGACTCGCGGGTCGGCCGAGAGGGGACGTGCAAATACAGGGGGCGCCAGGCGGGAAGGCCCGAGGTGTGTGCCAGGAGGTGGTACACGCGTACCCGTTCCCGCCCTGCCCCGGAGAACTCCGGCAGGACTTCCCGTACCGGGAGTTCAAGCTCCACAACCCCGGCCTGCACCAGCCAAAGGGTGACGGGGAGGGCGCACACCACCTTCGTCAGCGAAGCGATGTCGAAGAGCATACCCACATCCATGGACCTACGGCGAGGGAACACCTCGGCGTAGCCCGTGGCCTCCAGCCACCCGACCCGACCGCCGCGGGACACGAGGACAACCGCACCGGGGAAGATCCGTTCGGCGATGGCTCTCTGTATCAGTTCCCGCGCGTGGACCAACCGGTCCGGAACGCCGCCGATGATCCCGGGGGCGAACAGAGCGTCCTTCACGACCTCACAGCCGGTCCGCCCGCAGCCGAGGATCCAAGAGCTCTTGCAGGCCGTCGCCCAACAGGTTGAACCCCAGCACGACGGCTACGACGGCGAGCCCCGGAAACACGGTCGGCCAGGGGCTTAGCTCCAGGTACGCGCGCCCCTCGCTCACCATCTGGCCGAGGGAGGGGTAGGGAGGCTGGGCGCCCAGCCCCAGGAAACTCAGGGCCGATTCGAACAGGATGGCGGTGGCCAGGTTGATGGAGGCCTGGACGAGCAAAGGGGTCGCCACGTTCGGGGCCACATGCCGCCGCAGGATCCAGCGGGTAGTGGCTCCTAGGGCTCGCGCCGCCTCCACATACGCCTGCTCCCGTACCACCAGGGCGGGACCGCGGGCGATTCGGGCGAAAATCGGGACGTACACGATGCCGATGGCGAGCACCGTGGTACCTGTACCGGGCCCCAAAATAACCACCACCGTGATAGCTAGCAACAGCACGGGAAAGGCAAAGAGCACGTCCATGCTCCGCATCACAAAAGTGTCCACCCTGCCGCCCACGTAGCCTGCCAGCACGCCCAGACTCCCACCCGCCGTGAGGGCGAACCCCACGGACAGCGTAGAAATCGCGAGGGACGTACGGTACCCGGACAGGATCCTGCTCATCAGGTCCCGCCCGAGGTGGTCGGTGCCCAACGGGTACCGCGGCCCCGGCGGGGCGAACCGGTCTGTGGGGTGCATTTCCGTGGGAGCATACGGCGCAATCCAGTCCGCGCATACGCCCGCGAGCACCAGGGCCGCCAGGATGGCCGCCCCCGTTGCTGCTTTTGGCGCCCGGCCGACCCACCCAGCCCACGCGTTCCCCGGCCGGACCTCGGACGCCTCTGTGCCCTTACGCGTAGCGGATACGGGGGTCCAGGAGGACATAGATGAGGTCCACGGTTAGGTTGACGAGCACAAACAGCGCGGTTACCAGAAGCACCACCGCCTGGAGGAGGGGGTAGTCCCGTTGCAGGATGGCCAGCAGGCCCGTGCGCCCGAGCCCGGGGATGGCGAATACCTGTTCGACCACCACGGAGCCACCCAGGAGGTAGCCCGCGGTGATGCCGATCAGGGTCACGATGGGCACCAGGGCGTTCGGGAGCATGTGACGGCGGACTACAGCCCCCTCGCTTAGCCCCTTGGCACGGGCCACTCGTACGTACTCCTCCGTCCGGACCGCTATCAGGGAAGCCCGCACCATGCGCGCGATGGCGGCAGCGTTCGGTAGTGCCAGGGTGAACGCTGGCAAGAAAAAGCTCCAAACATTCCGCAGGGGATCGTCCGCTAGTCGCGGGTAGGAAAGCACCGGAAACCAGCGCAGGTGTACTGAGAACACCAGGATGAGCACGGACCCCACCCAGAACGCCGGGAGCGAGAGGCCGAAGAGGAGAAAGCTCTGGGCTAAGGCATCCCCTGCCCGGGAACGCGTGGTTCCCGCCCATACGCCCATGGGGATTGCCATGCTCAAAGCCAGCAGTAGTGCCAACACGGCCAGCTCAACAGTGAAGGGCAAAGCCTCAGCCACGATCTCCGTGACCGGACGACCTGTGCGCACGGAGACCCCCAGATCTCCCCGCAGAATCTTGGCCAGCCAGATGCCGTACTGGACCGGCAGGGGCCTGTCCAGGCCGAAGTCACGGCGCACCCGAGCAAGCTGCTCGGGGTCGGTGTTCTCGAACCCGAGGAGCAGCTGCGCGGGGTCCCCGGGGATCAGGTGCATCACGGAGAACACCGCCCCGGAGACCACCAGCAGGACCAAGGGCAGTTGCGCTAGCCGTTGTGCGAGGTACCTCTGCACGGCTAGCGAGCCAGCCAGGACTCCGCGAGAGGCACCATCGACCTGGTGCTGGACATCACAAACCCCTGGAGCAGCGTTCGACTCGCTGCGAACACGTCCGCGTAGGTGACGAAGAGGAAGGGGACCTTCTGCGCGATCTGCGTCTGCAGCTCCCGGTAGATGCGGACGCGCCGGCTGGGATCTGCCGTGGCGCGTCCCTGATCCAACAGAGCGTCGATGGTCGCGTCACGGAACTTGAACACGTTGGTAGCACCCGTGGAGTGGATGTGTCGGTAGAGGTGCAGATCGGGGTCCACGAAGCCACCGTTGAGGGACACGAACAGATCGAACTGGCTTCCACGCCAGCGCGCGAGGAATGTCGCAAAGTCCACCTGCTCGATCTCCACGGAGAATCCCGCGGGTGCCATCTGCTCGCGCAGGACCTGGGCGATCTGCAGGGCCTCAGGCACAGTGGGAATCGGCATCACCCGGAGGGCCACCCGGCCCTGCCCCGCCTGTTGCAGCAGCTGCCGGGCGCGCTCGGGGTTGTACCCGTACAGGGGGAGGCGGGAGGGAGGGAGCGGTTGCCACTCCTGCAACGTGGGCGGCAGGGGCCCTGCCACCGCGGCGCGTCCGCCGTACACCACCCGAGCCACGGCGGCGCGGTCCACGGCCAGGCTGAGGGCCTGCCGCACCCGCAGGTCGTTGAAAGGGGGCCGCTCGTTCTGGATGCCCACCAGGCTGTACGCCAAGTCCGGTGCCGACTGGACCTGGATCCCGCTGACTCTCGCGAGAGCCTGGGCGGTGTTGACGTCAACGCCGAACCCGACAATGAGATCCACCTCCCCAGCCCGGAGGGCCGCGCGCAGGGTAGCGGGATCGGGAATGACGCGGAACTCCACCGCGTCGGAGTACGGAAGCCGTTGCCCGCCGGCATCGCGCCGCCAGTACCCGTCGTGGCGTACCAGCCGCACCGCGCTGGCGCTGAACCGCTCCAGGCGGTACGGGCCGCTCCCCAGAGTCCGAGTGCGGGGATCCCCTACCTTGTCCTCGAAGTTCACCGGCACAATTCCGCGGCCCGGCCCTGTCAAGATGGACAGGAACGGCGCGTATGGCCGCTTGAGCGTGACCCGAACGGTGAAGGGGTCCACTACCGCGACCTCCCGCACGGGCTCCAGGAAGCTCGCCTGGGGCGAGCGGGTGGCCGGATCCAAGATGCGTTCGATGCTGAACTTCACGTCGGTGGCATCCACCTGACTGCCGTCGTGGAAGGTGGCGCCCCGGCGAAGGCGGAACGTGTAGACCAAGCCGTCCGGGGACACCGACCACGTCTCGGCGAGGTTCGGCTCCAAACGCAGGGTTCGCGGGTCGAGCCGGAGCAAGCTCTCGTACACCAGGTCCATGACCTGGAAAGAGGAGAACGCCGTCGCCACATGGGGATCCAGGTTCAGGATTTCCTGCGTGATCCCCACGCGGATGACCCCGCCGGCTTGGGCACGGGGTCCCTGGGACCGCGCGGGGCCAACCGCCAAGCCCACCACCAGGGCTACTCCAATGATCCACGCGCGCATGTCGCTCCCCTCCCCTCTGCCTAGTATTTCCGATCCAACACGGCCTCCCCCGTACGCCGGAGCGCCCTCCAGGCAGCCGAATACCGCTTTAGGAGCACCCCCACGAACAGCGCGTCCAGCACCGCCATCGCCGCTAGGCGGGAACCCATGGCAGCTTCCCGGACTAGCGGCTCCCGCGCCACCGCGTGCAGCACCACGTCCGCCACCCGGGTGATGGGGGAGGAGCCCAGCTGGGTGACGGCCACGGTGAAGGCTCCACACCCGCGGGCCAGCCGCAGGGCGTCCACGGTGTCGCGCGTACTCCCGGAGTGCGAGATCCCGATGGCCACGTCCAGCCTGCCGAGAAGGGCTGCAGAGGTAGCCTGCAGGTGGGGGTCCGGAAACGCGTGGGCGTCGAGGCCGATGCGGTGCAGTTTGAGGGCCGCGTCCAGCGCCACCACCCCGGAGGCCCCGACCCCGTAGAGATCCACCCGGCGCGCCCGGGCCACCCGGTCGGCCACCCGCCCCAGCTCCGCCCAATCCACCACCCGCAGGGTCTCCTCCAAGGCCTGCACCTCCGCAGCGAAGACCTTCCGGCAGGCCGTCTCCAGGTCGTCTTCGGGTCCCACGGTACCCGTGAAACGCGGCGGGGAGGTGGCGACGTCCGCGCTCAGCCGGATGCGGAGCTCCTGGTAGCCCCGCAGGCCGATCCGCCGGCACAACCGTACCACGGTGGCCTCGCTGGCGCCGCAGGCCTCCGCCAGCTGGGTGATGGACATCTCGGGGACCTGGGAGGCATGGGCAAGCACATAGCTTGCTACCCGGCGCTCCGCGGGCGCAAGCCCTGGCTCGAGCTCCCGCAGCCGGACGAGGCTGCCCTGAACCACTCCGGCAGGGATTGCGAAAAATTTTTGCATATCTTCCTTGCCAGCGACAAAAATTTTTACACACCCCTCGCCCGGGAGCAAGAGTCGCCGTCCGGCTTGACGCGAGCCTGGCCAGGGCGTACCCTGGCCCAGGACCCCCCCCATGGGGGGAGGGAGGAGCCATGGCCAGCCAACAGGTACAGGTC
>FWWL01007763.1_pt1 | contig 14337 bp, 11 predicted proteins | sample 2228331 | NCBI WGS metagenome assembly FWWL01 (sample SAMEA103939775, study PRJEB20133) | metagenome
TGCGCCATCTGCGGATCATCTGCGAAATCTGCGTAATCTGCGGATCATCTGCGCAATCTGCGTAATCTGCGGATCATCTGCGTCATCTGCGTCATCTGCGTAATCTGCGGATCATCTGCGTCATCTGCGTAATCTGCGGATCATCTGCGTCATCTGCGTAATCTGCGGATCATCTGCGTCATCTGCGCCATCTGCGGATCATCTGCGTCATCTGCGTAATCTGCGGATCATCTGCGTCATCTGCGTAATCTGCGGATCATCTGCGTCATCTGCGTAATCTGCGGATCATCTGCGTCATCTGCGTAATCTGCGGATTATAATTACCCCCATGCCTTCCACCTTCGACACCCTCATCTCCCGCCTGGAGACCGACTCCGTCAAATGGGAGACCATCCAATCGGAACACAACCCTCTGCACCATGTGCGCACCGATCTGTTCAAGGGAGAAGAAGCGGCCATCCCGATGTGGATTGCCGACATGGACTTCCCTGCTCCGCGCCCGGTGGTGCAGGCCCTGACCGCGCGTGCCCGTCACGGCATCTACGGATACACCGAACCATCTCCTACCTACTCTCAAGCCATTGTTCAATGGATGAAAACCCGTCACGGCTGGGAAATCCATCCCGACTGGATTGTCCCCACGCCAGGCGTGATCCCGGCCCTGGCCATGCTGATCCGCACCTTCCTGAAGCCGGGCGACAAAGCCATCCTTCAGCCGCCGGTATACTTCCCCTTCTACCACGTCCTGCGCGTGAACCAGATCGAGATCGTCGAAAACCCTCTGCGCCAGGAAAACGGGCGCTACGTGATGGACTTCGACGACCTGGCGCGCAAAGCCCAAGACCCTCAAACCCGCCTGCTTATCCTGTGCAGCCCGCACAACCCGGTCGGTCGCGTCTGGAGCCGCGAAGAACTCCACCGTCTGGCCCAGATCTGCATCGAAAATGACCTCCTGGTTATCTCAGATGAAATCCACGGCGATCTGACCTTCGTCCCCTTCACCCCCTACGCCACCCTGGGCGAAGAGATCGCCCGGCGTGCCATCGTATGCACCGCTGCCAGCAAAACCTTCAACCTGGCCGGGCTGGCTCATTCCAACATCATCATCCCTGATCGGCACTTGCGCGCTGCCTTCAAAACTTACCTGGCACAGAACGCTCTGGGAAGCACCAACCTGTTTGCTCGCCTGGCCACCGAAGTCGCCTACACCCATGGCGCCGCCTGGCTGGACCAGCTGCTTGAATACCTGCGCCGCACCCTGGACATGATGGAAGACTACTTCACGCGTCATCTTGCCCCCTTACGGATGATTCGCCCAGAAGGCACCTACCTGGTCTGGCTGGATGGCCGCGCCCTGGGCCTGGATCCCCGCTCTCTGCAACGCTTCTTCCTGGAACGGGCACGGGTTTACCTGGAACAGGGTGCCATCTTCGGCCCTGGCGGAGAAGGCTTCCTGCGCATGAACATCGCCACCCCGCGCAAACGAGTCCGCCAAGCCCTGAAACGGATGCACGCCGCCCTGGAATCGGGCCTTCCTTAGGAGAAAACCATGTGCGGTCGCTTTACCCTCACCTTGACAGCCGATCAACTCCAGGCCGCCTTCCCCCAGTTCACCTTTCCACCAGTCCACATCCCCCGCTACAACATCGCTCCCACCCAACCCATCCTGGTCATCCCCAACGACGGCCAGGGTCGGGCCGATTACTTCCTGTGGGGGCTGATTCCCTCCTGGGCCAGAGACCCCTCTATCGGCCATCGCCTGATCAACGCTCGCCAGGAGACTCTGGCCGAGAAACCCGCCTTTCGAGGCCCCCTGCGCTACAAACGTTGCCTGATCCTGGCCGATGGATTTTACGAATGGCAAAGCCGAGCGGGGAGCAAGATCAAGACCCCTTATTACATCTTCCTGAGAGATCATCGCCCCTTCGCTTTTGCCGGCCTGTGGGACGAGTGGCACGCGCCCGATGGGAGTCTGATCCGCTCGGCGACCATCATCACCACGGAACCGAACGCCCTCCTGGCGCCGATCCACAACCGTATGCCGGTTATCCTCTCCCCTCCTGACTATACGAAATGGATAGACCCGGCGATTCAGACTCCCGAACGCCTGATCGGCCTGCTCCGGCCTTATCCTGCCGAAGAAATGGTTGCCCATGCCGTCTCGACGCAGGTCAACTCCCCCGCGGCCGATCACCCTGACCTGATCCGCCCCCTGGCGGATTAATCCCCGCTGAACGTCCCGCTTGACACCCTTGCCCCGCCTGGGTATCATGCCCTCACCTGTTATGAAACCTTCCCGAGATCAAACTTCCCTCTCCTCCGAACCGTCTGCCGGTCAGACGCCACCTGTACAAGCGGCTGGCCTTCTCCTCTGGATACGCAACCTGCTTCAGATCGGCCTGGCAGAAGGTCTGCTGCGATCAGGGACGATGCTCCTCACCATCCTGCTGGTGACTGTGGCGATCTGGTTACTCAACCTTTTCTTTGAAGCCAACCCTGCTCTTCTCCCTTCGGCCTCAGCCCTATCCACGGACCTGAGCACCCCTGCGATTCCAGGCCTGGATCGCCTTCCGCCCCCCACCGACCAACCGCTTTCGGGTCTGGAACGTGTTGCCCAACCCCATACCATCATTCCCAGTCGCCCGCGTCAAGAAATTCTCAAATACATGGTTCAACCCGGCGATACCGTGTTTGGGATTGCCGAAAAATTTGGCCTCAAGCCTCAAACCATCCTGTGGGGCAACTATACCATCCTGGCAGATGACCCCCATGCCCTGCGCCCCGGCCAGGAATTGAACATCCTCCCTGTAGACGGTGTCTACCATGAATGGCTGGGAGGGATTAACTTTGAAGATTGGGCACGCTACTTCGGCGTGACCGCCCGGGATATCATCGAATATCCGGGCAACAAACTCGACCCCGAAACGATAGGCGATTACACCAATCCCAACATTCCCAAAGGCACCTGGCTGATCATCCCCGGCGGCCGCCGCGAGTTCACCACCTGGAACGCTCCGATCGGTATCTCTCGTCAGGACCCGGCAGTGGCACGCACCTGGGGCCCTGGCTCCTGTGGTCCGGTGCAGGGTGGAGCCGTCGGATATGGTTCCTACGTCTGGCCGACCGGGAGACACTACCTCTCTGGCTACGACTACAGCCCGGAGACCAACCACTGGGGCATTGACCTGGCCGGCGAAACCGGTGACCCGGTCTATGCAGTTGACGCAGGCGTGGTGGTATATGCCGGCTGGCATGATGGCGGCTATGGCAACATGATCATGATCGATCACGGCGAAAACTGGCAGTCGCTCTACGCCCATCTCAGCGCCCTGTGGGTAGGGTGTGGTGAGAGCGTCGGCCGGGGACAGAACATCGGTGCCATCGGGTCCACGGGGCGTTCTTCGGGTTCCCACCTACATTTTGAACTGATGCATGGCACCTACAAAGTCAACCCCTGGAATTTCCTGCCGCCGCCATGAAATGCCCTGCCTTCGTTTGACAGGGTGCCCTCAAATCTTGTCAGGAAACACCCGCCGCTTTCCTCGCCAAATGCAGCAACGTCAAAAAAATCTGCGCCATCTGCGTAATCTGCGGATGGCTTTCTTCACCACCTGACAACTTTTGTATGCACACTGCTTGACAATTTTGCTTGACAATCTCCCCAACCCGCATTAAAATCCCGTGCACCTGACAACTGAAGACATATCGCCGAGATAGCTCAGTTGGTAGAGCACGCGACTGAAAATCGCGGTGTCCCCAGTTCGATTCTGGGTCTCGGCACTGCCGCCTGGAAAAGCGGATGAAATGCGGGCGTGGTTCAGTGGTAGAACGTCTCCTTGCCAAGGAGAAGGTCGTGGGTTCGAATCCCATCGCCCGCTCTGCCTTTCCCCACGGCGTCGTGGCCAAGTGGTAAGGCAAGGGTCTGCAAAACCCTGACCACGGGTTCGAATCCCGTCGACGCCTCAATGGAGCAAAAACAGGCTTATTGAGAAAAAGCGCCGTGGTGGCGCTTTTTGTATTTCCAGGGGAGAAACGCGCTTGAGCCGCCTGCAAGAACAAACCACCGAGTACACCGAGAGCACGGAGTTTTCTTTCAGTTCTCCGCGCGCCCCTGCGATCCCGGTAGTGGAACAATCTTTTTGCAAGAGCCATGTTGCAGTACTTGCAACATTCCCGTTGTATTTTGAAGGCGAAGTCCTTCGATCTACAGAGGTGCAAGATGGCTCGTCGTCCTGATCTCAACCGTTTACAGCAACTGTATTGCGCCATCCAGGAATATCCGGGAGAACGGCCGGCCTTCTTTGCCCGCCTGCTCGGCTGGCATCGGTCGGAAGTGATTCGCGCACTCCCAGCGTTGGAGGAGCAGAGCTTTCTCCTCAGTGAAGACTCTGAAGGCCGTCTATGGCCCTTTCCTGGTCCGCAGCAGGCCCATGATGTTGCAGAATTTTGAACCAAGATGTGCTATAGTAATCCAAATCCGTGCTCCAATTCTCTACAACCTGTCTCTCTCTGGAGTGAACATGCGAGCCCTGACCAAAGCCGAACGATTGAACGAAATGAAACGGTTATACCAGCAGCGCGCCTGGTCAGATATTGAACTGGCGGAGCGCTTCGGCATATCGCGCCAGACAGTTTTCCGAGATCGACAACTCTTGATCGGAGAAGATTATCCTCTGGAACAAGACGAACACGGACGCTACTACGCCAATCGGTCACGGTTGCTTTCAGAGATCCGTGTCAACGTCCACGAAGCGCTCATTCTCTACCTGGCAGCCCGAAAATGGGTGCGTCAGATGCCCTTCCGTCACACCCACCTGGTGAACGGCGTGGAGAAACTGGCCAACGTCTTAAAAGCACCAATGACGGAGCATCTGCTCAAGGCCACTGAACAACAATTGACCCAACCGCTATCCCCAGAGCGGATTCGCATCATCGAGAACATCACCCAGGGGTGGGTAGAGCGACGAAAAGTGCGCATCGAATATGCACCTCTTTCGGGTAACGGGATCACGCGCCACCTGATCTCTCCCTATCTGATCGAGCCCTCCATCTGGAGCGATAGCGTGTACGTCATCGCCCACAGCAACCAGGTGGGCCGGGTCCTCCCCTTCAAACTGGAGCGCATACAACACACCTTCGTGAGTGGCGAGACCTTTTCTCTCCCCCCCAATTTCGATCCAGAAGACCTGCTTCGTCACGCCTGGGGGATCTGGTACGAAGATCACCCACCTGAGAAAGTTATTTTGCACTTTTCCTCTGCGGTTGCCCGTCGAGTGAACGAGAGCATCTGGCATCCCTTGCAACACATCGAAACCACCGAAGATGGCGGCCTGCTGTGGAGCGTGGAGATCGCCGAACCGCGCGAAATGCTCCCCTGGATCCGCGGCTGGGGCGCCGATGTGGAAGTGCTGGCCCCCGACTGGCTGCGCCGGGAACTGGAGAAGGAGGTCAAGAGGCTGGCGAGGGTGTATGGGGTGGGGAATCCGAATGAGCCGCAAACCCGTTTCTTTGCCCACTGTCGCGAGAAAGAAGACCGCAAAAACTGGCAGCCGCTCATCGAGCATTTGCGAAACACGGCGCAGATGGCGCGTGACTTTGGGGCAGATGCCAACGTTGCGGAATTGGCATATATCGCTGGTTTACTTCACGACCTGGGCAAATACTCCGCCGAGTTTCAAAAGCGACTGGAAGGAAAGGGTTCGCGCGTGGACCACTCGACCGCTGGCGCAAAGGAACTTAGAGAACTGCTCAAAGGCACGCCGCAGGAAGTCTTTGCTCAACTGCTGGCATATCCCATCATGGGGCATCACGCAGGTTTGCCCGATTATGGCAGCGAGACCGATCTGGAAGGCGGGACAGTGTGCGCGCGCTTGAAAAACCCAATCCCCGATTACAGTGCCTACAAGAGTGAATTGGATTTGTCGGCGCTTCCATTTCCGCAACGATTGCACATTCGCCCACCGCAAGGAAATTTAGGCTTCTCGCTGGCGTTTATGACGCGCATGATTTACTCGGCATTGGTGGATGCCGACTTTCAAGAAACCGAAACCTACATGAAAGGCAAAACGCCACGCGGCGAACACGATGACCTTTCAACGTTGCGCGAAAAGCTGGATCAATACCTGAAACGATTTGAAAACCCCACCAGCGAGGTCAATCGCAAACGCAACGAGATTCTTCAGGCCTGCATCGAGAAGGGCAAGAGTGAAGCACCTGGCTTTTTCTCGCTCACCGTGCCAACCGGCGGTGGCAAAACGCTGGCTTCCATGGCCTTTGCGCTCCATCACGCGACCACCCATGGGCTGAAGCGCGTTATCTATGTCATTCCCTTTACCACTATCATCGAGCAAAACGCTGGTGTTTTCAAAGAGATTTTTGGCGAGGAAAACGTGTTGGAACATCATTCCAATTTCGATTGGGAGGACAAGAAACCTCAGGACGCTGATAACCGCACCAACAGCGTCCTCGCTAAACTCAAATTGGCCGCGGAGAATTGGGATATTCCCATCGTAGTGACGACCAACGTGCAGTTTTTTGAGTCGCTATTTGCCAACCGGTCCTCGCGCTGCCGCAAACTGCACAACATCGCCAAAAGCGTGATTATCTTTGACGAAGCCCAAATGCTGCCGCGCGACTACATGAAACCCGTCATGGCGGCGGTGTGGGAACTGGTGACCAACTACGGCGCGAGCGCGGTCTTTTGCACTGCCACGCAGCCAGGACTGGAACGCTTCTTGCCGGAGAAAACCGAAGTCAGAGAACTCGCGCCCAATCCGCCCGCCCTGTTCGAGTTCTATAAGCGCGTAGAGGTCAAGCATTTAGGAACCCTGACGGATGAAGAATTGCTCAACCGCCTGAACCAGCATGACCAGGTTTTGTGCATCGTCAACACCCGCCGCCACGCCAGCGGACTCTTCGGCGGCTTGCAGGGCGAAGGAAATTTCCACCTTTCGACGCTGATGTGTCCCGCCCACCGCCGCGCCCGATTGGAAGAAATCAAAGCCCGATTATCTGACGGCAAACCCTGCCGCGTGGTCTCGACGACGGTGATGGAAGCGGGCATTGACCTGGACTTTCCCGTCGGCTACCGCGCCCTGGCGGGGCTGGATTCCATCAACCAGGCGGCGGGGCGCGTCAACCGCGAGATGCGGCGCGGCATCAGCAAGATGTTCGTTTTCGAGCCGAAGTCGGAGTTCATCAAACAAACGCCGAAGTTCTTAGAGCAGACCGCCGACGTCGCCCGCATGGTCTTGCGCGACCACGCCGAGGCGCCGATTTCCATCTCTGCTATTCAGGCATTTTTTGGGCATCTGTATAACCTGCAAAACCCGAACATCTCTTTTGATGTCAAGAAGATTATGCACTGTTTCGAGAGTCAGGATGGTCGATTCGATTTCGAGACGGCGGCGCGGGCGTTCCAAATCATCGAAGAGCCGACCGAGACGGTGATTATTCCCTTCGATGAGGAGGCAGAACGCTTGATTGAAGAATTGAAAGAAGCCCAATACCCATTCAAGATTTTGCGTCAACTACAGCAATATACAGTTTCGATTTTCAAGAGCGAGTTCGGCAAACTCAGTTCGAAAGGAGTGATTTTGACCATTGATGATACCTACCACGTTCTCAACCCTGAATACATGCAAGAATATTATGACCCCGCAAGAGGTCTGCTCGTCCCCGAAAGCGGCGGCGGGGATGGGTTGTTGTTTTAGTGCGAACCGTTCTGAAGGTTCTGAACCATTCGGACGATGAAAGCAGAAAGGAGGTTCAACACATGGGATACGGTATCACCATCCGCGTAGAGGGGCCCTACGCCCTGTTCACCCGTCCCGAAATGAAAGTGGAGCGCGTCAGTTACGATGTCATCACCCCATCGGCGGCGCGCGGCATCATCGAGGCGATCTATTGGAAGCCCGCTATCCGCTGGGTGATAGATAAAATCCACGTCCTGCGCGAAATCGAGTTCACCAACATCCGCCGCAACGAGGTGAGCGACAAGGCATCGGTGGATAACGCTTTGCAGGTCATCCGCTCCACGACAATTACGTATCCGTCATCGGTGAGCGACAAGGCATCGGTGGATAACGCTTTGCAGGGAATGAAGGGTGCGAACAGGCCGCTCTACATCGCCGCCACCGAAGTCCGCCAGCAGCGTGCCGCAATGGTCTTGAAGGATGTGGATTACGTCATCGAGGCGCACTTTGAATTGACCCAACCCACAGGCAACCGCGAGGCAGACGAGCAGGAAGAAAGAAAGCACTATAACATCGTCCTGCGCCGCTTGCGGAAAGGGCAACACTTCCATGCCCCCTGCCTGGGGACGCGCGAGTTTTCCGCCAAAGTGACGCTCATCGAAGATAAGAACGACATCCCCCAAAGCCCGCTGACGGGCAAACGCGACTTTGGCTGGATGCTCTATGACCTGGATTTCTCCAACCCGCGCGACATTCAGCCGATGTTCTATCACGCCATCATGCAGGATGGGGTGATTGACGTGAATGCGTTGCGCAAGGAGGTGCGGCGATGATTTTGCAGTCGCTCTATAACTATTATCAGATTTTGCGCAAAGACCCCGATGTGGAGATTGCCGAGCCTGGGTATAGCAACGTCCCTGTCAGTTACGCGCTCAATCTATCCGAACAAGGCGATTTGTTGGACATTATTCCGCTGTATGTTCCCGTTCAGCAGGGCAAGAAAACGGTGAATAGACCCCGCCGTATGAACGTCCCGGAACAGGTCAAGCGGAGCGTGAATGTCGCGGCAAATTTCCTGTGCGACAATGCCGCTTATGTGCTTGGGATAACAGGAAACAAAGACCCCGCATACGCGCAAAAGCGGTTCGAGGCTTTCAAGAAAACCAACATCGAAATCCTTTCCCAGGCCAATAGCCCCCTTGCTCGCGCGGTCATTGCCTTTTTGCAAAAACATGACCCGCAAACTGTTCAGCAGAATCCCATCATTGCCCGTCACATGGAAGGATTGCTGGAAGGCGGTAATCTTATCTTTCAGGTTCAGGGGAAGAGCGTGCTCGAGGATCCCGAAATCAGAAGGGTGTGGGAAGAATGTACATCAGCCGAACAAACAGCAAAAATGCAATGTCTGGTGACAGGTGAAATTGAACCAATCGCTCGCCTGCATCCCGATATTAAAGGCGTGCCAGGCGCTCAGAGCAAAGGAGCATCCCTGGTCAGTTTCAACCTGGATGCTTTCACTTCCTATGGAAAAGAGCAAGGTGCAAACTCCCCTGTCAGCCGCCGCGTGGCTTCAGGGTATGGGGTCGCTCTGAACTTTTTGCTCTCCCCCCAGAATCCCAACCCCAAAATTTACTTGGGAGATACCACGGTAGTCTATTGGGCAGATACCGCTGATAAACGCTATCCAAGCGCGTTTTACGCTTTCCTGAATCCAGAGTATCAGCAGCTGCAGGAAGAGCAGGAGGAAGCCGAAGGGCAAGAAAAACGCAGGCGCGCCAAAGAGAGTGAAAAACAAATGAGCAAGGTGGCTGAAGCAGTCCAACAGGGAAAGCCAATTGACCTTGCTGCCCTGCGCAAAGGCCTGGATGAAACCACGCGCTTCTACGTGCTTGGCCTGGCACCGAACGCCTCACGCCTGGCCGTGCGCTTCTTTCTCACTGAGCCGTTTGGCGTGTTCGCCGAGCGCATCATGCAGCACTACAAAGACCTGGAAATCGAGAAGGAATATCCCAACCAGCCCACCTACATCTCGCCCTACTACATCCTTGCCGAATGCGTTTCGCCGAAAGTAAAGCAGCGCGATGACGAGGTGAAGAAGTCCTGGTCGCTGCTGGGCGGAGCATTTATGCGCGCCATTCTCACCGGCGCGCCCTACCCCGAAGGCTTGTACGTTGCCATTCTAAACCGCATTCGTCACGACACAGACGAAACTACCGATCAGGGCAAACCGCGCAGCGTCAAAATCAACTACATCCGCGCCGCCTATATCAAGGCGCATCTCCTTCGGAAATACCGCCGTAGAGGCCACAATCCCTATCAGGAGGCTTTGCAAATGTCACTCAATGAATCCTACACTCATCCCGCCTATGTGCTGGGGCGACTGTTCGCCGTGCTGGAAAAAGCGCAGCGGGAAGCCATCGGTCAGAACATCAATGCCACCATCAAAGACCGTTACTTTACGTCCGCCTGTGCTGCGCCCGCCAGCGTCTTCCCCACCCTGCTGCGGCTCGCGCATCACTGGACGACCAAAGCCGAATACGGCGGGACGCTGGACAGGCAAATTCAAGACTTGCTGGATATGCTCGAAGCCAAACCTTTCCCAACGCGCCTGGATTTGGAACAACAAGGCATATTCGTGCTGGGCTACTATCACCAGCGCGCTGCATTCTACGCCAGGAAGGAGGACAATGGCGAAGAAACAGCCTCATCCGATACTTCCCAATCGTAAATCTCAATCTGAAATCGAAACCCCGATCACCAAGGAGACCAAACCATGACTACCCCTATTTCCAACCGCTACGAATTCGTTCTGCTCTACGATGTGGAAAACGGCAACCCCAACGGCGATCCTGATGCAGGCAACATGCCGCGCATTGACCCCGAAACGGGCTATGGCATCGTCACCGATGTCTGCCTCAAACGAAAAATCCGCAACTACGTGGAGATGGTCAAAGGCGACGAACCGGGCTACCGCATTTATGTCAAAGAAGGCATCCCACTCAATCAGAACCATGTGGAAGCCTACAAAGCGGTTAATTTACCCACCGATGAGAAAAACTTCAAGGCCAAACCTGATGAGGTCCAACGTGCCCGTGCCTGGATGTGCGCCAACTTCTTTGACGTCCGCACATTTGGTGCGGTGATGAGTACGGGGTTGAACTGCGGTCAGGTGCGCGGACCTGTCCAACTGAACTTCTCGCGCAGCATTGACCCCATCGTCCAGCAAGAAGTTACCATCACCCGCCTGACCGTCACCCGCGAAGAGGAAGCCGAAAAAGAGCGCACGATGGGACGCAAGCACATCGTCCCCTATGCCCTGTACCGCGTGGAGGGCTACGTCTCCGCCAGACTCGCCAACGACCCCACCAAAGGCACGGGCTTCTCGGAAGAAGACCTGAACCTGTTCTGGGAAGCGCTAATCAACATGTTCGAACATGACCGTTCGGCAGCACGCGGCAAAATGGCTACGCGCAAACTGTTTGTCTTCAAGCATGAAAGTGACTTGGGCAACGCCCCCGCGCATAAACTGTTTGAGTTGATCCAGGTCAAGCGCAAACCTGAAGCCAATCCGCCGCGCAGTTTTAGCGATTATGTCGTCACTGCACCCGAACCCGGTCCACTGGCTGGCTTCCCTGGTGTGGAGTTGATTGAGAAGTTGTGAAATCCTCCTACGCCTCCGATGACCTCCTCCCCCTCTCCGGCATCCAGCACTTCCTGTTCTGCCGCCGACAGTGGGCGCTGATTCACGTCGAGACCCAATGGCGCGACAACGCGCTCACTGCCGAAGGGCGGCTGCTGCATCAGCGGGTAGACGACCCCTTCTTCACCGAGACCCGCAACGGTGTGGTCATCACCCGCGCCGTGCCGGTTGCCTCGTACACGCTGGGGTTGGTGGGCATATGCGACGTGGTGGAATTCACCCCCTCCCATGAGGGTGTGAAGTTGCCCAGACGGAACGGCCTCTACCGCCCCGCTCCGGTGGAATACAAGCGTGGGCGTCCGAAGCGCGACCCGGTGGACGAAGCGCAACTGTGCGCCCAGGCCATGTGTCTGGAGGAAATGCTCTCGGTCGAAATCCCGCGCGGTTACCTGTACTACGGGCAGACCCGTCACCGCGAAGAAGTCGAACTCACGTCTGCCTTGCGCCAACTGGTGCGCGAAATCTCTGCCGAAATGCACGCCTATTTCGAGCGCGGCTATACCCCCAGGGTCAAGCCCCACAAAGGCTGTCGCTCCTGCTCACTAGCGGAAGTTTGCCTGCCTGCTCTGCAGGAAAACGTCATTTCTGCCACCCGCTACATCCAGAAAGCGCTTGAATCTGCCTGACCATGAAAACGCTCGCCAACACCCTCTACATCCTCACCCCCGAAACCTACCTCTCGCTGGATGGGGAGAACGTGGTCATCCAGAAAGATGAGCACACCTCCACCCGCCTGCCGCTGCACAACATCGAGAACATCGTCTGTTTCAACTGGCAAGGCGCCAGCCCGGCGCTGATGGGCGCCTGCGCCAAGCGGAACATCGGGCTGGCCTTTCTCACCCCCGGCGGACGATTTCAGGGACGCGTGCATGGTCGGGTATGCGGCAACGTCCTGCTGCGCAAGAAGCAGTATCGGGTCTCAGATGACGAAGCGCAGCGCGTCCCCATCGCCACATCGTTCCTGATCGGCAAAATCTACAACAGTCGCAAGGTCATCGAACGGGCCCTGCGCGACCACGCCCTGATCGTGGATCGCGACGCCCTCGCCAAAGCATCGGCCTTTCTCAAGCAGACCCTCCAGGTCCTGCCGACCTGCAAGCGCACTGCCGAACTCATCGCCTTCGAGGGCAGCGCAGCCAAAATCTACTTCGGCGTCTTCGATCATCTGATTTTGCAGCAAAAGGACGACTTTCGCTTCGAGGAACGTTCCCGCCGCCCGCCGCGGGACAACATGAACAGCCTGCTCTCGTTCCTCTACACCCTGCTGACAAACGAATGCGTCTCAGCCCTGGAAGCGGTCGGGCTGGACCCCTACGTGGGTTTCCTGCACACCGACCGGCCCGGCCGTCCCTCCCTGGCTCTGGACCTGATGGAAGAACTACGCCCGGTCTTCGCCGACCGGCTGGCGCTTTCGCTGGTCAACCGCCGCCAGGTGACCGGCAAGGGCTTCACCCAAAAAGAGAGCGGCGGAATTTTGATGGACGACGACACCCGCAAGACCGTCATCGCCGCCTGGCAGGACCGCAAGAAAGAGGAGATTGTGCACCCCTATCTGAAGGAGCGCATCCCCTTTGGGCTGATCCCGCACGTTCAGGCGCTGCTGCTCGCCCGTCACCTGCGCGGCGACCTGGACGCCTATCCGCCCTTCTTTTGGAGTTGAAACGATGATGGTGCTGATTACCTATGATGTCAACACCGAAACTGTGGCAGGCAAGAAGCGGCTGCGCAAGGTGGCCAAAGCCTGTCAGGATTACGGTCAGCGCGTGCAGAATTCGGTCTTTGAATGTTTGATTGATCCCGCCCGTCTGAAGGTGCTCCAGGCGCGCCTGGAAAAGTTGATTGACAAGGAGAAAGACAGTCTGCGCTACTACTATCTGGGCGATAACTGGAAGGGACGAGTGGAACACGTGGGCGCCAAACCCACCCTGGACCTGGAAGGGACGTTGATTGTGTGACCTGCGAACCGGAAGTGCCCATGCACAATCGGGCAGATTCGCAGGCGAATCGCACCTTAACAACCGAACAGGAGAGCGCTTTTTGATAAAAAAACCAGGCCCCAAACCGAAAAGCATGGTAAAATAAGCCTATATCTGGCATCAAGAAGTGTGCTGAAGCCAGATGTTGCGGTCGCTCCTCCCACGGGGAGCGTGGATTGAAACTATAAACGCCTATCAAGGCGTTACGGTAAGCTGAGTCGCTCCTCCCACGGGGAGCGTGGATTGAAACGGGCGGCATAATCTGCCACAATACGGGCGTAACTGTCGCTCCTCCCACGGGGAGCGTGGATTGAAACGGCGTCATCTCGCCGTCGTCTGATGCGATTGTTGGTCGCTCCTCCCACGGGGAGCGTGGATTGAAACTCTTGATCCAACAATCATATCGGGCCATCGGTATTGTCGCTCCTCCCACGGGGAGCGTGGATTGAAACGCCGCTCCCACACAATCCCAAGAAAGGCGACCGAAGTCGCTCCTCCCACGGGGAGCGTGGATTGAAACCGTCTATGCGGTATATCCCGCATGCCTACATCAAGTCGCTCCTCCCACGGGGAGCGTGGATTGAAACTCGCCCCCCCCGTGGCGGCGTTATCTCCCACCAGGTCGCTCCTCCCACGGGGAGCGTGGATTGAAACTGGAGAACCTGTGGGCATTGCGCTTGAAGCCAAATCGTCGCTCCTCCCACGGGGAGCGTGGATTGAAACCCCGCTCGGCCAGCGCATCGAGGATGCGCTGGTCGTCGCTCCTCCCACGGGGAGCGTGGATTGAAACATTTCTTGGACGATCATCAGCGACTGCCGTGGGGTGTCGCTCCTCCCACGGGGAGCGTGGATTGAAACACTGCTGCGGGCCGATGGTGTATATCCATCTAGGTGTCGCTCCTCCCACGGGGAGCGTGGATTGAAACCCGTCGCCAGCTGGCTGTTGCGCGTGGCGACACACGTCGCT
>FWWL01005563.1_pt1 | contig 14313 bp, 19 predicted proteins | sample 2228331 | NCBI WGS metagenome assembly FWWL01 (sample SAMEA103939775, study PRJEB20133) | metagenome
CGTTCAAAGGGTCGTATATCCGCAAGTCCCTCCAAAAGTGGAGTACTCCTTGACGGATTACGGTAAGACTTTACAGCCCGTTATTACATTGATGAACGAATGGGGAACTACCCATTCGGAGCATATAAGAAAAAAGAAAGTTGATACGGTCGCAAAGATTTAATTGCCGATTCTATGTATCCAAGACATTCGCTAACGTCCTGTCCCGAATGCCTGCATACCTTGTGGGTAAAAACTCACCGGGGAAGTAATCATGAAGCGGATCAAGCACTGCAAAACAAACGTTAACAGAATCTAAATAAAAATAGATGGTCTCTCATTATTGTCTAGAGAGTTCCATCTATTTTTGTACTTCTTTTCATTTTTGGATAGTTTTTCTATTAATGTGGGTGTTTTCTTTTCAATCGGTTTAATATCACCCCACCCTCCTCTTCGTACTTCGGGATTCAACTTGCCCGCTTTTTCCAACTCCAACCTACGTCTTTTATCTTTGCTTATAGCCATCTTTCATCACCTTATCCTATAATTAATTTACAAATCCCCACATGATTCCTATACAGATCGTTACTGCTCCTACGAATCGATTCATATTTATCGCTGCTTCATACTATTTATACGCAATGAATGGATTAAAAGTTTCATTTAGCTTGAATGATTTTTACGATTTTATCCGTGATACTGAAAACATCTCGATCCGTTGTATCGATTGTAATTTGGGCGAAATCGTACAGTCCTTCTCTTTCTCGTAATCGCTGTCGTATTGATTGCTCTAGATCCCCTTGTAACAATGGACGATCGGTATTGTTATTTAACCGCTTTGTTATTTCACTAACAGAGGCAGTTAACGCTATAACTAGACAGTTATCGGCTAATAAAGTCCGGTTTTCCTCAAGCAACACAACTCCTCCCCCCGTTGCAATGACTTGATGGGAGTTGTTCAGTGTATTATTTAATACTTCTCTTTCAACAGACCTAAAGTATGATTCCCCTTCCTCACGGAAAATGTTAGCTATTGATCTACCTTCTTGTACGACAACTTGTTGGTCAACATCGATGAAGTTCCATTCCAGCTTATTGGCAAGTCGTTGCCCAATAGTTGTTTTTCCTGTACCCATAAAGCCTATTAGGGCAATGTTATTATTAATATTCATTGGAAAGAATGCTCCTGTGCTTTTGACTTAGAATTAAAGAAAGACCTCAATTTGAGGTCTTTCTTCTTCAATTATAATAAAAATAATCAGTAGATTTCAACTAATCTTTCCAATCGAGAATATGAAAGTCTGCTGTACTTAGTGTTACATAAGCATATCTTTTATACAATTTTCCGCTAGCATCATTCTTTTCAGCAGTGACTTTAAACGTTTTATAAAGATTTGTTTTATCAGTCATGGTGGCAGTTAATGAATTTCCGTCTAACTGGTATTCAAATGTTTCTTCATCATTCAGATCTTGCTTTAGTTCCTGTTGAAGGATAACTGTGGCAGATTCAAGAACGTATTTGAGCTGAACACGATGCGTTTCTGTGTTAGTGCTTTGACGAAGGAGTGTGAGGTTCATCAAAAGCCCATGAACAATGACAAAGAAGAATAAAATAAACGCAAATGTTATGATTAAAATACTTCCATTTTCGTTTTTAATAACAAATTTACCCATTCTCCTCCTAAACCTATCGTAATTTTTCATAATATATTGCTTCCGAGAAAATTGGACAAATGTATAGTATGATTCTCTTTTTCTGTCATTACATCAATCTGAACCGCTTTTTGAGTACTTCTCACTAGGAAATTAGCACTTTTAACATATTAAATCCTTCATAAAGTGAACTACCTGGGTCTTTAACTGAGCGAACAATGCGACCATTATCTACTCTATACCAAATTGATGTTCCATCAGATAGCTTCAAAATAAGTTGTTTAGTATTTGAAGAAGATAGTTGCGTTGCTCCTTCAATCTCGTGACTCACGTAGGCAAAAAATGCTTCTCCTTCTTGAAGTAAATGGTTCTTGACGTCATCACTTTTTAATCTTACATGAAGAATCATTAAAGTGGATCCTAACATGGAAAGAACGAGCGTAATTAACATTAATACTCCTAATAACTCTACCAATGTGTATCCATTTACTTTCCGTAAAGCGCAAATAATCTTGTTAGATATACTGACTCTCGTTCGTTTCTTATACCTTCCCAAACCACATTCACCTCCAACCTGACTGTTGTCACATCATGTGGTTGAGATATTATACTTACATCATATTTTTTTCCGTCCCTTATTAGGGTAAACGTATCCTCTGACACTGCTCTCTCTCTTTGTTTTATCTGTTCCAGGATTGTTTGAGCTATTAGTAAAGCTTGAAAAGATTCACTTGATCTGAAATGTTCACTATTTAGTTGGGAGAGTAGCGGGTAAATAATCGCTAAAACCGCTGTAACGATCATGATTGCGGTGAGAACTTCAATAAAGGTAAATCCGTTTTTGTTTTTCATTGCTCTTCCGCTCCGTAATACTTAAACTGGTTCTACTCGAATTCGACCACTTGTTACTTGAAGAACAAGTCGTATATTTTTACCACTTTTACTTTTGACATATAAATCGCCACCGACAACTGAACCCTTATTATTAAATGTGATCGTTTGTGTTGTATAATTGGAATGAAGTGCAATCCAGAAACGATGATCAAAATCTACAACTTTTATAATGTTGATACCACGACGTAAGTAATAAAAGTTCGCTTCTGTGGGGAAGTAAATACTCATCTGAGCTCCTGTAGCAATCGCTTCGTTTTGAGCCCAATATAAGTCAGTTCTAATTTGTTTAGCAAGATAATCGAGTTCAACTTTTTCACTGACGGAGTGAAAAATTGGGACTACAATTGAGAATAACACCGTGATAATGGACAGGACGACAAGAAGTTCAATTATGGTAAATCCACGATTAGTTTTTAGCATTAGGAATTTAGTCCATATATTAAATATCAATTAATTTAATCCAAGTTTTTCGTGTCCTACTAAACTGCAATTGAAATTATCTGGATTAACGACAGTATTCGTACCTTCACTAGTTGAAGCTCTAAAAGTGTAATCCCCACCTGCCGGGCATTCTGGCTCTTTAGCTAACAATTTAGTATCTATTAACTTCTGAAAGATTTCATCATTTGTCCCAGTGGGATAACTTCCCGTCTCCAGCTTGTAATTCTCCAATTGCGCCCGAATTAACCTCTGGTTCGCTTCGCATCCTTTTTGATGTGCTTTAGCCCCTGCATTAACTAGATTCGGAACGGTAATTGCCATAATTACCCCAATAACTAAAATTACAACCATTATCTCAATTAACGTAAATCCTCTTTCATTCTTCAAATTCCCCAAACCACTCCATCCTCTCTATAATTGATTAATCATACCGAAAATTGGAGTAAATAATAGAATGACGATTAACCCGATAAATAGTCCAATTCCCAAAATCAAAAAAGGTTCCATGAATTTTGTAATGATTAGTAATTGACGATGTGTAAGCGTTTGTAGTCCATTTCCATACGTCAGAAGCATGTTAGAAAGATTTCCGGCATTATCCCCAATTTGGATGACTTTTAAAAAGTCATTACGGAATATAACACCATCCTTAACACTCTCATGCAAACGCTCTCCTGCCAATAATCGCTGTTTAACAGTAGTCATCTGTTCATTAATTAGAATCATGGCACCATGTTGCTCCAGCAACCTGACAACAACTAATAAAGGAATATGACTGTTCAACAGGAATCCCATTTGATAAGCAGTATATTGTGTATATCTCAGTTTCATCCAGTCCCCAATTAAAGGGAAATATATAAACTTCATTAACATGTTGCGTCTAAACGAAAGATTTCGATTCCATACATATACAGTGGCGATCACGATTATGCAAACAGCAAGAAGAATAATTAGTCCATAAGATTTAATAAATTCTCCTAAACGCAATAAACGTTCCATTGAAGTGGGTATGGTAATATTCATTGATTCGTACATAGAACTAAAATGTGGAATAACCGTTGTTAATAGAAATATAAAGGATATTCCAATTGTAATCATGATAAATGATGGATAGATAATAATTTGCTGCCACTTTCTACGCCAGTTGATTCGTTCTTCATAGTATTGATGAATATTTTTCAGAGCATTAGCGAGTTGATTATTTTCTTCACTACTCATAATTGTAAAAACAAAGAATGATGGAGCCCCAACCTGGTTTAAAGATTCCGAGAAAGACAAACCTGATTCTATGGACAGGATTAGAGCTGAGATCTTCATTCGTATACGTTTAGAAAATTGTGTTGATAAAAACATAAGAGCATCTCGTAGAGACATACCACCCGCTATGATTTCAGATAACGGTCCTGCAAAATGCACGATATCTTGATCTTTCCACTTACCCCTCTCCATACACAACTCGATTATACTCCGACATTGACGTTTCACCATTTCTAACTTTCATCAAAACACTTTCCCTTAACGTTCTCATCCCTTTGTTTTTCGCATAATTCCTAATATCCTTAACCACACTTCGATTAACGATGAGTTGTTGCAATTCATCATTCACGGTAAGTAATTCATAAACTGCAGATCGACCATAATACCCCGTTCCGTTACAAATAGAACAATATTGATCAGTCGGATGAGAATGACAAGACGTGCAAAGCCGACGAACAAGTCTTTGAGCAATGACACCCGTTAAGGCAGATGCGACAAGATATGGCTCTATTCCCATCTCAATTAATCGGGTAAGAGCGCTAGGTGCATCAATCGTATGAAGCGTTGAAAAAACGAGGTGCCCAGTCAAGGCCGCTCTAGTCGCGATTTCCGCAGTTTCTGCATCCCTAATCTCACCGATCATAATAACATCGGGATCTTGTCTCAATAATGCTCTTAGTCCTTTAGCAAATGTTAAATCGATTTTAGAATTTACTTGAACCTGATTAATACCGAACATCCGTCTTTCGACAGGGTCTTCTAATGTCGTAATGTTTCTTCCTCTTGTATTTAGTTCATTAAGTGCTGCATAAAGCGTTGTTGTTTTTCCAGAACCAGTAGGTCCTGTAACGAGCACCATGCCATGAGGTTTTTGGATCATTTTCATAAATTGAACCTGACTTACAGCTTCAAGTCCTAATTGGGAGACTTTTGATAGGCTCTCTTCTTGTCGAAGAAGTCTCAATACCATCTTCTCACCGTACACCGTCGGTAATGTTGAAATACGAATATCTTGAGATTTTTTGTGTAGTAAACTACCATCTTGAGGTAATCTGCGCTCGCCGATATCAAGTCCTGATAATACTTTAATTCTTGATATGACTGGAGAAAAATAGGAGAGGTTTTGTTCATCATGAGGTTGGAGAATTCCGTCGACTCGTAGTCGCACGTAAAAATTATTGCTCATTGGTTCGATATGGATATCACTCGCACGAAGTCGTACTGCTTCATCAAGGATTTGATCCACATACGAGGCTACATCAATCAATGGTACTTCATTCCCTTCACATCTAATTGGATGTAATTGACAGGGATGCTTGTCTGAAGACTACAATTCGACATCATTTGTTCTAAACCTTCTTTTTTCTGCAAAAAATTCAATTTTATTACAATGGTCAGTTACCTTTAATCTGTTTAATACATTTTGGTTATATTAACTATGAGGTGATACGAAATTGAGACTAGTATTTGTGTTTGCTTATTTTGTGCTTTATTTAACCGTTTGGGTTCATAACGATTTTAGTGTACATGCCAATCCAGCAATGACTACAGAATACAAAGCCTATGCAAAACCAGAAGAACCCCCTTACGCAAAGTGGGGTAGACTTGCCATGCAAGAAACAAAAACTAAATACCCTCGTGCAAATATTGTTGATTATCTACATGTAGGCGCAGTTACTGAATCTTCATCAATCACAATGGAAAAGTTTAAACTATGGCTTAGACAAGACCAGCGCGAGTGGGGAGTATTCGTGAATATTCGTTATGAGACGGCTACTGACAGAGTTATTTCCATTTCATTTCAGGAAACGAACCAATGATTTGATCTCTATAATATTATTGAATAACGACATATTATTTTCTTTTGGCCGCTTTAATAAACATCACTTCATCCTCTAACAATCCACACATGCCGCACTGAACTTTGTATCTAGCACCCGTATACTTCATGTGAAACGGATCCGATATTACGTTGTCCGGATAGTCCTCAACGATTAATCCTGTAACGGAGTCCATTTTAACGGGGCGAGCATGTTGATCAATGATATTAAACCGTGTTCTATTGCTTGTGCACTTCGGACATAAGTAGGGCATTGTCATCTTCTATCATCTCCTTTTTTCCCTATTATTTCTTAAAAGGTGCCATTTTAATCCCAATAAATCACAAAGGAGAGCATCTCAATTACTGAGTGCTCTCCTTATGGTTTACCTAACATGATATTCTTTTCATTACAACGATTGATTGTTGTTGCCATAACGCTTTTTAAGCCATAGTATTACTCCACCAATCGCACCAAGCCCAATAAGAATCGGTGAAAATCCAATGAGGAATACGATTAACTTCGAGACGACAAGCATAAGAAAGTTAATCGTGTTCATGAACGTTTTCTTAGCATTGGTCCACGTATCTAGCTTTTCATCGGTTTGAAGTTTAGGGATATCAATGGTGTTTTCATACAATGAGATGGTTACCGTTGAAAAGTCAGTGTTATTTTGTAAATATTTCATTCTACCTCTAACTTGTTCAATTTCTTGTTGAACAGAAGCCAAATCGCTGGAGATTTTCAGTAGATCTTCCGTTGTCGTTGCTTTTTCCATGAAAGAGGTGAGCCGTGCCTCTACGGCAATCTTCGATTTCAACCGTGCTTCCAAGTCTACATATTCTTCGGTAACATCGTTACCGATAACGGAGCGGTCTCTTACTTCAATACTCAATTCCTCAAGTTCGGTTAAAAAGGTATTGAACGAAGGTTGAGGGATTTTTACGATAATCCTTCCGCTTACTCCATTTCCTCCATCCTTATATGTGGATGACTCAACGATGTAGCCACCTTTAGCTTCGACCCCTTGTGAAATGGCGCTCTGGACGTTTTGGTAGTCTTTCACTTGTAATGTAAGGGTGGCATTATAGATAACCATTCTTGTCTGAATAGGGTTGCTGCTTTTAGTGCCCTTGTTGTCACCATTTGTTTGATCTTGATTCATACTTTGACCATAATCTGCTGGAGAATCTTGTTTCGCTACCTCTGTTTCAGAATCCATTTCAACGCTACTATTCGCTTCACTAACTCCTACTGATGACTTAGCAGAGTCGCTGCTATTTTTCGCACTACCACAGGCTGTAGCGATGAATACGAACATAACTAACTGCAGGATGAGAATGAGTCGAATTTCTTTTTTTCTATACATAACTTAACCCCCTCACTATATCTAGTATTATAGACGAAGAATTAACAGAAATGTTACAGTTAGATTACATTTCTTCTGGGGCGGACATACCGAGTAATCTTAATCCTTCTTTCAATACGATTGTAACGGCACAGACAAGTGCCAATCGGGACTGACGCTGTTTATTCTCTTCTACAATTTTGACTGAGCCGTAGTATTTATTAAACACTTGAGCTAAGTCGATTGAATACTTCGCTATTTGAGAAGGATCATTTTTGACTAGTGCACGTTCAATCGTCTCTGAGAATTGAATTAACAACGTTATGATCGGCCAAGCAAGCTCATCTTCAATGTTAATCTCTTCATTCGACTCTACATAGTTTCCTTTACGAAGTAATGAACGTGCGCGCGCATGGGTGTATTGTACATAAGGACCTGTTTCGCCTTCGAATTTCAACATCTCTTGAAGAGAGAATTCGATATCATTCATACGGTCGTTTTTCAGGTCATGGAAGACGACCGCTCCAACACCAACTTGACGAGCTACTTCTTCTTTATTCGGAAGGTTAGGGTTTTTCTGTTCAATACTGTTCTGTGCGAGCGTTATCGCTTCTTCAATCACTTCCTCGAGTAGGACGACTTTACCTTTACGGGTGGACATCCTCTTACCATCTTTAAGTATCATGCCGAATGGAATGTGCTTCATTCCTTCTGCCCAGGGAAAGCCCAGCTTGTGTAGAACGGCAAATACTTGTTTGAAGTGAAGGGTTTGCTCGTTCCCAACGACGTATAAAGCTTTCGTAAAACGATACGTTTCTTGACGGTATAGTGCTGCAGCCAAATCGCGTGTCGCGTAGAGTGTGGCACCGTCAGATTTCTTGATTAAACATGGGGGCAATTGTTCTTCTTCGAGCATCACGACGTGTGCACCATCCGATTCTGCAAGTAGGCATTTCTGTTCTAGCAGTTGCACAACACGATCCATCTTATCATTGTAAAAGGCTTCGCCATGAAGGGAGTCAAACGATATGCCAAGTAAATCGTAAATACGGGAAAACTCTTGAAGAGATTCTTTTCTGAACCATTCCCACAGTGAAACCGCTTCTTCGTTTCCATCCTCTAGCTTTTTAAACCAGTTACGCCCTTGCTGTTCTAGCGTTTCGTCATGTTCCACTTCATGATGGAACTGGACGTATAGCTTAAGAAGTTCTTTAATCGGACTTCGTTTAACCTCTTGTTCATTTCCCCACTTTCTATAAGCAACGATGAGCTTCCCAAATTGTGTTCCCCAGTCACCTAAATGATTAATTCGGACAACTTTATAGTCGCTTTTCTCAGCGATGTGTGCCAATGCATTACCTATGACTGTTGAACGTATATGCCCCATCGAGAATGTCCTCGCAATATTGGGTGAGGATAAGTCAATCGTAATCGTCTGACCTTCACCGATACGATTGTTACCGTAATGCTCTTTATTCATCGCTATTTGTTGAAGAGTTTCCTGTGTGACTAACGACTTATTTAAGAATACGTTAACGTAACCTCCGACTGCCTCTACTTTATCAAACCATTGACTATCCATTGTCTCCGCTATTTCGGCTGCGATCACTGCCGGTGACTTACGATAAACCTTAGCCAGTTCAAAACATGGAAACGCAAATTCTCCTCTTGAAGCGTCTTTCGGTTTCTCAATCATCGTTAAAATCGTACCAATGTCGAAATGCTCCTTTAGTTGTAAGTGTAATTGTTGCGCATAATGATTTTTGTAGTCCACAAAAATCCCTCCCCTTTATGATTTTATTGCATAAAAAAAAACTCGCCTCTTTATGAAAAAGAGACGAGAGTTTGTTAATTCCCGCGGTACCACTCTAATTGTTCTTAAAAAGGGACTGTTTAAAGTATCCTTTAAAGAACCGGCTTATCTGTTGTTAACGAGGTGGCGCATCCCCGGCTTACTCTACTACACACAACGTGTTTCAAGCAGCATCTTCAAAGCCCGCTTCATGATCTGTTTCATATTGGGCTTCCACCATTCCCAACTCGCTTTGACTCTTTCAGATCATTACTCTCTTTGTCATTGATATTCACACTGTTTAGTTATCGTATATTATACTCAGTTCGAGGAGAAAATCAACTTTTTTTAATGAATCCTATGTATAGCCCCTCTCTTTTCTGGACATACAGGTGATAGTACTAGTGTTATATCACCAGTTACACAATCTAGAAAAATAGGAGGATTACATGAATTTCAAGAGACTAACTATGCTGTTCATTGCCGTTACACTGATTTTCACATGTTTTTCTGTATCCGTTGCTAGTGATTACCGAGTCTACCAAGTAAAAGCCGGGGACACATTGTGGAGAATATCTGAAACTTACAATATTGACTTAGCAGAATTAAAGAGAATAAATGGACTAAACAGTGACATCATTCAAATTGATCAAAAATTAAATATTCCAAGTCCCCCAACTAAAGAGCAAACTGTTCAAATAGCGAGTCATACAAATGTCGGAGTTAGTCAACATGTTGTTAAACATGGTGATAGCTTATGGTCGATCGCCACCAGGTACAACACTTCAATATCAGAGATTAAAAGAATCAACGGATTACAATCAAATGTATTAGAGGTCGGAGAAATCATGACAGTCGCTACAGCAGATTCGAAATCTACTCTATCTGATCGGAGTTCGTTAAGAAACTCTTCAACTATTTCTTACACGAAACAAGACTATCAATGGCTTGCGAAAATTATAGAGGCCGAAGCCGAAGATGAGCCCTATGAAGGGAAATTAGCGGTTGGAAGTGTGGTCATGAACCGAGTAAAGAGCGATGATTTCCCCGACGATATTCAGGATGTTATCTTTCAAAAGACGAAAGTCTATCAATTCACTCCTGTTGCTAACGGAAGAATCTATCGCGTAAAACCATCAGAAGATTCCTATAAAGCGGCAACCGAGGCGTTAAAGGGAGAAGACCCTACAAATGGTGCATTATATTTTTACAATCCGAAAATAGCCAAAAGCGATTGGATACGAAAGCGTGAGATCGTAGCGGTCATCGGACAACATAACTTTGCATTGTAAGCTATAAATCAAATAAACCAATCCAGGTTGAAATGGATTGGTTTTTCTCGTTATGACCGATTATATTTAACAATGGTGCGGTACATCGTTTTATCCTTTAATTTAAGAAACAAGGAGAATGCAGGGTCAAAGTTAGGTTCGATAATCCAAACTTTTCCACTCGTATCAATTCCCATATCCAACCCTACTTTCCTTATTGAGTAGGACTTTCCAAGCTGTTTTGCAGAATTCATGGAAGTTTGGTTTAGGCTAGAAACGACTGTTTCTACTTTTTTAACGTTTCCAAATGTTTTCGTAAGTGCCGTTCTTGTCGGAAGAACGTAGCCCTTACTTCTCGCAACATTTGTAATGATATGGTTTGCACCCGCAACTTTAGCCAATGAGCCTGTAATATTCCATGGACCACTCTTCATTCTTTGTACCATGACTCGAATATCGATCGGTCGCCCTCCTACTTTTGCTAGATCAATATATTGCTGGACGATATGTGGCTTAGAACCAACCAACTTGCGTATATAGGAAATCGCCTTACTTTTCCCCGTGATGGTCCGTTTTCTTGCTCCTGTATGGATTTCATAACGATCATTGCCTAAATCTGTTATTTTTTTTACGCCTACTCCACCACTGCCAAATGAAGGCTTTACAATCACTTTACTATATTTTGTTAGAAAATCACTGCAGTTCTTATCGGTATAAACATTGGTAATTGGTAACGCTGTTATAAGAGCAGTATCACCTTTCAGAACCTTATATTTCATGTACTTACTTTTACTAACCAATCCTTATATTCCTCCTTTAAAGGTATAAATCGTGTTCTTCCACTTTTATAATCTGATTAAGATGATCAACGAAGACAATTCGTGGTTTCACGTCTTTCACTTCTTCTTCGTTAAACATACCTAAGCTTAAAATAATGACAATGTCTCCCGCTTGAAACAGATGCGCTGGTGGACCGTTTAAACATATTTTCCCTGTGCCTTCTGGTGCAGGTATTGCATACGTTTTCCAAAGGGTTGCATTTCTCAAACTCGTTATTTGAACCATCTCGTACGGATTTATATTGGCTTCTCTCATAAGTAATGAATCAATCGTTATACTTCCGACGTAATTCAGATCTGCTTCTGTTACAGTTGCCCGGTGGATTTTACCCTTGCACATTACTCTTTGCATCATCTCTAGTCCTTTCAGTCACTCGTTTACGTTCCCTTTCTTAATGTATGTTAAGTATATTACTGACGGTTACAGGCATTTTATCCATCTTTTTCATAACCCAAATTATTTGTTTATAGGTATGTACCGTGTCTTTTTAATGGTGGTCGAATAAGGTAAAAGGAGTATACGTGATGAACGTTGGTTAGACCTTTTGAAACAGGAGGTAAAGTATGAATGATTGTAAACTCGTCTGCCATTCTTGCGCTAAGAAGTTCACTCTTGATAAGTTAATCGGTCGATGTCATTGTGGAGGACCGTTACTAGTCCAATATGATTTGGAGCAAGTAAAACAAACGTTAACGAAGGAATCGTTAACGACACGACCGACTTCAATGTGGCGTTATCTTGAATTGCTTCCAATCGAAAAGCCTCAGTCAATCGTTACCATCGGCGAGGGATGGACTCCACTGCTTCGACTTCCCTCATTAGAGAAAGGGTTATCAGTCGGCGAAATTATGATTAAACGTGAGGAACAAAATCCAACGGGAAGTTTCAAATCAAGAGGTTTTTCAGCTGCTGTATCTTTATTAAATGAACATGGAATTCGGAAAGTTGCCGTTCCATCGAATGGGAATGCAGCTTCCGCATTGGCCGCCTATGCAGGGCGTGCAGGTATGGATTGCTATGTTTTTGTACCACAGGATTGTCCTCCACTCATTGTTGAAGAATGTATTCAATATGGCGCCCAGACATTTCTCGTTGATGGATACATTCATGATGCTGCAGCCATAATCGAAGATGGAAAAGACGAACAAGGATGGTTTAATGTCGGTACGATGAAAGAACCAGGAAGAGTTGAAGGAAAAAAGACGATGGGGTTGGAGATTGCAGAGCAATTGAACTGGCAATGGCCGGATGTTATCGTTTACCCGACCGGTGGTGGCTCTGGCATTATCGGGCTGTGGAAGGCGTTCCATGAACTAAGATCGTTGGGATTAGTTAAAGGTGACTTTCCTCGTCTTATAAGCGTCCAAGAAGAAGGCTGTCAACCAATTGTCGATGCAATAGAATTAAACGCGAAAAATGTCGTGTTTCCAGAAGGTACAGTTCTATCTAAACCGACAGGAATGCGCGTACCGAATCCACCCGGAGGCGACCTTGTCGTATCCATCCTCCGCGAGACGAATGGAACAGCCGTTGCGGTTAGTAGTGATGAAATTAAAGCAGCTTCGAAAACGCTTGGAGCACATGGCATATCAGCATCACCGGAAGGGGCTGCAACGTGGGCTGGATTTGAACGGGTCTATGAAAAAGGGTTAATTGAAGCAAACGACCGGGTCGTTCTGTTCAACACAAGTCATGCGTTGAAATATGTGTCATGCAAAGTCGATCTTACAATTCCAACAGTAAAGAACTATGAAGAATGGATACATCTACGAAAGCAGTAGACATGAAAACCTCTAGTTTGAGGTTTTTTTTGTTTATAGATTTAAAATATGAAATGCTTTATGTAGTGGATTTCATCAATGAATTCGATTTAAAGAAAATATATGAGGTATACTGTATGAAACATGAATGAAAATGAGGATTCTGTATGGAATACGACAACCACCCATGGAAAAACGGCGATATATTACAAAAGGAACCTATTCAAAGTCCTGATTCAAGAACTTCTGTCACAATCGTGACATATCGTAGCGAAGGGCTTTGGGTTAAAGGCTATTTACTTATTCCTAATACGAATCTACCTTGTCCTGCTATGATTTATTGTCGAGGTGGGATAAATAAAGTGGGTATGGTGCGACTTGAAAGAGTGTTAGCGTTTGCATTACGAGGATATGTCGTCTTCGCCCCATTCTATCGTGGAAACAGAGGAGGTGAGGGACGAGAGGATTTCGGCGGCAATGATCGTTATGACGTTCATCATGCGATTCCTGTTCTTCGAGCGTTAGAAGAAGTCGACTCGTCTCCCATTACGATTATGGGGTTTTCACGCGGGGCGATTATGGCGTTATTCACAGCGATGGATTCTAAGGAGATTGGACCCGTCATTATACGAGGTGGGGTTAGCGACTTATGGCTAACGTACGAAGAACGTGTTGACATGAGACGGATGCTGAAGCGAGTCGTTGGCCGACCGACTAAATCTCCTGAAGAGTATAACCGAAGATCTCCGATTAATGAAGTACATAAACTTAACTCCCCCGTTCTCATCGTACATGGCACGAAAGATGAACAAGTAAGTGTAAATCACGCAATCAAGCTAGCAGAAGCATTAAAAGAAGCGCATAAAGATTATACGATTCGGCTTTTTGAGGATCTTGGCCATGTCTTCCCACCTGATCAAGATGAAGTGGCAATGAATTATATATTCGACTGGATTGAAAGTAAGCGATAGAAGTGTATAATTAGTAGCGTAAATCGGTAAAGGTGAGGGGTTACATGTAGATGAGTCATAAAAAGTTATGGGCAATTCTTAGTCACTTAAGTTTACTATTTGCCCCGATTATTTTTCCGGGAATTGTTTATTTTATATATCGTAAGCAGACCGATACGTTTAACCGTAAACATGCTTTAGAGGCTTTTGCTTTTCATATTTTTATAGCGTTGCTTCTTTTTATATCAACGTTATTGATCGTAATCATTCTTGGTCTGATTATGTGGATCATCGTTCCGTTGTGGTCA
>FWWL01007768.1_pt1 | contig 14311 bp, 14 predicted proteins | sample 2228331 | NCBI WGS metagenome assembly FWWL01 (sample SAMEA103939775, study PRJEB20133) | metagenome
GGAGCGGGTGCAGGTGGTCCTGGTGAAGTCCGCGGTGCACTCGGGGAACGTGCGGGATCTTACGGATCAAGTCATCGAGCGGCTGAAGTAAGGGAATGCGGCTCGTGGACCTCGCGGCTCTCGTGGCGGGGGCGCTGGTGGGGGATGGCTCCGTCACCGTAGACCGGGTCAGCGCGCCGGAGGACGCAGGGCCCGGGAGCGTGGTGGTGTGCTTCACCGCGCGGGCCCTCCAGATCGCGCGGGAACGGGGAGCGAGCGCGGTGGTGATCCCGCCGGGTCTTCCGACGGACCTTCCCGCGGTGGTGGTCGATGAGCCGCGCCGGGCCCTTGCCGTCCTGCTCGAAGCCCTCGGCCAAAAGCCGACCCACCCCTCGGGCATCCATCCCACCGCGGTGATCGCCCCTACGGCCCAGCTCGCGGAAGGGGTGGCCGTCGGCGCTTACGCGGTCGTGGAGGAGGGCGCCCGAATCGGCGCCCACAGCGTTCTCTACCCGCACGTCTACATCGGCCCGTACGCAGTGGTGGGCGAGCACTGCGTCCTCTACCCGCACGCGGTAGTGGGCGAGCGGTGCGTCGTGGGAAACCGGGTCATCCTGCACAGCGGCGCGGTCCTCGGGGCGGACGGGTTTGGGTTCCTCCGGGAGCCCCAGGGCCCCCGTAAGATCCCGCAGGTGGGCATCGTGGTGGTGGAGGACGACGTGGAGGTCGGCGCGGGGACCACCATCGACCGGGCGACCTTGGGCGAGACTCGGGTGGGCGCAGGTACGAAGATCGATAACCTGGTCCAGGTGGCCCACAACGTTCGGATCGGCCGGCGGTGCCTGATCGCGGCCCAGACGGGGATCGCAGGCAGCGCGGTGATCGAGGACGACGTGGTGATCGCGGGGCAGGTGGGGATTGGAGACCACGTGCGGATCGGTCGGGGTGCCGTGGTGCTGGCCCTCTCGGGGGTCACGAAGGACGTGCCTCCGGGTGCGGTGGTCTCCGGGTTTCCTGCCCGGCCACACCGGGAGGTGCTGCGGGAGAGCGCCTTACTGCGGCAGCTCCTCCGCGCGCGGCGCCGCCGCGAGGCCGAATGATCCTATGCGCGCCCTCCCCGTTCTCCTGCTCTGCGCCTTGCTCGCGCCTCCAGGATTTTCCTCACCTCCTGCGGGAGAACTGCCGGACGCCGTCTCGGTATGGGTGACGGGCAATCCCGCCCCGCCGGACCTAGTCGCGGAGGCGGTGGTGCAGACGATCCATCAGGTGGTCCGGCGCCTGCCGGGGGCGTCCGTGGAGGTTCGGCTCCCACCCCTTGCGGCCCTCGGCCCCGAGGCGGACGTTGTCCTCGTGGCACCCATGCGGGTCCGCCACCCCTACGGGACGGCGGTGGGAAAGGCCGTGACGGTCCGCATCCGGAACAACCCCGTCGGTCTTGAGGATCCATCGCGGCTTGTGGTGAGCAACAACCCCGAGCGGCTGTACACGCCCGCTCTCCTCCTCCAGGAGCGGATCCGTTCCGGGGAAGCGGTGCGGCTGCTGTACCACCACCAGAACGCCACGGGCCGCGAGATGGTGGTCCTGCTCCGTTTGGCCAACCCCGGGTCGCAGGAGGTAAAGGCCCACCTCCAGCTGGCCCTGCCTTCCCCTTGGCACGACACCATGGCCACGGGTCATGCCGCGGCCCGACGGTTTCTGCAGCTCGCGAGCGCCGGAGCCGGATACGTCCTCACGCTCCCTCCCCGGCACACCTTTACCCTCTGGGCCCAGCGCTTCCAAAGTAGGTTCGTGGCTTCCGGCCTGGTGCAGGTCCAGGTCTTGGAGGGAGAGGAGCTGGAGGTCACGGTAGGGGTGCGGCCCTCCTACGTGCTGGACCACGCCCCCCTTCCCGAGCTCGAGCCTGAACCCACCCCGCATCCCCGGGGTGTGTACGGGCGACCCGTGGTGGAGCTCGCGGCGCGGCTCTTGCCGGACGGTGAGGGATGGGTAGAGGTAGGCGCGAGCCGGTCGGTGCGGGAGATTCGCACGGGTGCGGTGCTGGTAGGAGATTACGGAGTTACCTACCGCGTACAGCTCGAGCTCCTGAACCCGGAGCCGGAGCCGAAGGAGGCGCAGATCGTCGTCCGGGCCTCCGCAGGCCCCGCATATGTCGCCTTCGCGATTCAGGGCCAGCTCGTGGACCTCTCGTACCTCCCCACGGGCGCGGAGCGTACGGTGATCCCCGTGCAGTTGCCGGCTTCCGAAGTCGGGACGGTCCTGTTGCTCACCGTCCCCTCCTCCGGTTCGTACCTCCCCCTGCGGCTTCTGCTGAGGTCCCGGTGAGGTACCGCACCATCGAGCGGCTCGTGACGTTTGAGGGCATCGGGATCCACACCGGGAAACCCGCGCGGGTGACCCTATGGCCCTCAGAACGGCCCGGCATCTGGATCGTGGCCGAAGGACACGAAATCCCCTGCCGGCTGGAAGCGGTCTCCGGAACGGAGCGCCAGGTGTCGGTCGGCCCTGTCCTAACCGTCGAGCACCTGCTGGCTGCGGCCTGGACCCTAGGGATCACGGCCCTTCGGGTGGTCGTCGAAGGACCGGAGGTTCCCATCGGGGACGGGAGCGCGCTTCCCTTCGTGGCCCTGCTCCAGGAGGCCGGAAGCCGCGAGCTCCCTGAGGAAGTTCCGGAGCTGGGGGTTTCGGCTCCCGTGTGGGTGGAGGAGGCCGGTGCCCTTGTCGCGGCGTTCCCGTACGAGCACCTCCGGGTGACATACATGGTGCCTCTCCGGGGGCAGAAGGCCTGCGCGTACGACCTCGTGGTGACGCCGGACCGGTTTACCACGGAGATCGCACCCGCTCGAACCTGGGGGTACCTGGAGGAGGCGGAGGCCCTGCGGGCAAAGGGACTGGCCCTTGGAGCAAGCTCCGAGAACACCCTGATCCTCACGGCCGGAGGGTTCCTGAACCCGCCGCGGTTTTCGGACGAGCCCGCCCGGCATAAGATCTTGGACCTGCTGGGCGACCTGAGCCTGCTCGGAGCGCGGCTGCGGGCCCACGTGGTCTGCGTGGGCGCAGGCCACGGACTCCACCTGCGCCTTGTCCGGCGCATCCAGGATGAGGCGCGCTAGCCGGAGGCGGGTTGACCGTGTACCATACTCACGGCCGTAAAGGCCTCAAGACCGGAGGGAACGATGAAGTTGGACATCCGGGAGATCCTGGCCACCCTTCCCCATCGCTACCCGTTCCTGCTGGTAGACCGGGTTCTCGAGATGGACCCGGAGGCAGGCCGCATCGTGGCCCTCAAGAACGTGACCATCAACGAGGAGTACTTCACCGGTCACTTACCTGACGCGCCCGTGATGCCCGGCGTCCTGATCGTGGAAGCTCTCGCGCAGGCGGCGGGGATCCTGGTGTTCCACAGGGTGGGGTTACGCCGGGAGAAGGCCTACTTCGCCGCCATCGACGGCCTGCGCTTCCGCCGGCCGGTCCTGCCCGGGGACCAGCTCCTGCTGGAGGTGCAGCTGGAGTGGATCCGGGGCCGGCTCATCCGGGTACGGGGCACGGCGCGGGTGGGGGAGGAGGTGGCCGCCTCAGGGGTGCTCACCTTCTCCCTCGGCCGAACGCCGGAGCCTTCCTCGCTACCCGTGGAGAGCGCCCGCGTGCAGGACCCATGAAGGAAACGGCCCGCACGGTGCACATCCACCCCACCGCGTTGGTGGACCCCCGGGCCCGGCTTGCTCCGGGCGTGCGGGTCGGGCCGTACGCCATCATCGAGGTGGACGTGGAGGTGGGCGAGGACACAGTGATCGGCCCGCACGTGGTGCTCCACTCCGGTACCCGCATCGGGCGGCGCAACCGCATCTACACCGGGGCCGTCATCGGATGCGAGCCTCAAGACCGCGCCTTCCGGGGAGAGCGGAGCTTCGCGATCCTGGGAGACGACAACGTCATCCGGGAGTACGTCCAGATCGCCCGCGCCACGGGACCGGAGGCGGCCACGGTGATCGGCAACCGGAACTACATCATGTCCATGGCCCACATCGCTCACAACTGCCGGCTGGGCTCCGACGTGGTGGTGGTCACGGGGAGCGGGCTTGCGGGGCATGTACAGGTGGACGACGGCGCCCAGATCGGCGGGATCACGGGCGTCCACCAGTTCGTGCGCATCGGACGGCTGGCCATGGTGGGCGGGAAGAGTGCCCTGCTCCAGGACCTTCCGCCCTTCTTGCTCGCAAGTGGTGTCCCCGCCCGCGTGCGGGGCCTTAATCGGGTAGGCCTGTTGCGGGCGGGCGTGCCCCGGGAGGAGATCGAGCGGATCTGGTCCGCATACCGGATCCTGTACGGGAAAGGCCTCACACCCGCGCACGCGGTGGCGGAGATCGTGGAGGAGCTGGGAGAGGAGGGACTTGTCGGGGAGCTGGTGGCCTTCGTCCGCGAGAGCCTCCACTCCCGACGAGGCCTGATCCGCCGGGAGGTGGACCGTGGGTGAGGCCGTGGGGCTCGTGGCGGGCGAAGGGAAGTTGCCCGTACTCCTGGCCCGGGCCATCCGCGCCCGCGGGTTTCGGCTCGTCTGTGTCCAGGTGGCAGGGGACCCGCGGCCGGTGCGGCGGTGGTGCCACGTGCACGCCTCCTCCGCTCCCGGAGAGGTGGGCCGGATCCTCCAGATCCTCGAGGACCATGGGGTCCGGTCACTGGTGCTGGCGGGCAAGGTCGATAAGCTCCAGGCCCTCAATAGCCCCCTCGATCCCCTCGCCCACGAGCTCCTCCAGCAGGCCGCGGGTCGGGCGGACTCCGAGCTGTGGCGGGCCATGGCCAGGTTGCTTACCCGACGCGGGTTCGAGGTCCTGCCGCAACCCCACTTCCTCCCCGAGCTCCTCATGCCCCCAGGCGTCCTCGGCACCCGGGTTCCCACGGACCGGGAGTGGCGCGACCTCCGGCACGGTTTCGAGCTGGCCCGCAAGGCGGCGGAGCTCGGCATCGGGCAGGCGGTGGCGGTGCGAGACGGCGTGGTCTTGGCCGTGGAGGCCGCGGAGGGGACGGACGGGATGATCCGCAGGCTCAGGGCATTCGGATCGGGTGCCGTGGTGGTCAAGGCCAGTAGCCCTGACCAGGACCCCCGGTTCGATCTCCCCACGATCGGCCCCACAACCGTAGCCCTCCTCCACCGGGTCGGTGCCACGGCGCTCGGGATAGAGGCAGAGCGTGCCCTCCTGCTCGACCGCCCGCGGGTGGTGGCCCGGGCGGAGGCGGCGGGGATCGCCCTCGTCGGCCTGTGAAGGTCTTCCTCCTCGCGGGTGAAGTATCCGGGGACGTCGCGGCCGCACACCTGGCCCGGGCCCTGCGGGAGCTACAGCCCGACGTGGAGCTCGTGGGCGCGGGCGGGGAGCGGATGCGCGATGCCGGCGTCCGTGTCGTCCTCGACACCTCCCGCTGGGGCGTGATCGGGTACCTAGAGAGCTACGTGCGCATTCCCGTCTTCGCGGGCCGGCTGTGGCGGGTGCTGCGGATCGTGCGGCGGGAGGACCCGGACGTCTTGGTGCTCGTGGACTTCCCCGGGTTCAACCTCGCCGTGGCCCGACGTCTAAGCCACCGCATCCCCACGATTTACTACTTCCCGCCCATGGCGTACGGCCGCCGCCAGAACCGCGCGAGAAAACTTGCCCGGCTTCCCGTGCGGGTGCTCGCTCCCTTTCCCTTCGAGGCGGAGCTGTACCGGGCCGCGGGCGCGGACGTGATCTTTACCGGACATCCCGCCCTGGACTGGGTACGGCCCCAGCTCGACCGCAAGACCCTATGCCAAATGCTCGGCCTTGACCCTGACCGCCCGCTCGTGGCCCTGCTTCCAGGTAGCCGCGTGCAGGAGGTCCGGACCTTACTTGGGGCCATGGTGGGGGCGGTTCGGCTCGGGCGGGCACAGGTACCCCACCTCCAGGCCGTCGTCGCCCAGGCTTCGGATATCCTCGAGCCCCTCATCGCCCGCGGTGCATCAGACCTCCCGGTGGTTGCGGGCCGCACCCATGACCTGCTGGCCGCCGCGGACGCGGCCTTGGTGGCGAGCGGAACCGCGACCCTGGAGGCCCTGATCCTCGCAACCCCCATGGTGGTGTGCTACCGGGTCCTGCGGGCCACCGCCTGGATCGCCCGCCGCGTTGCCAATACCCCCTGGATCTCCCTCCCCAACCTCCTCGCGGGGGCGGAGGTCGTCCCAGAACTCCTGCAGGACCGGGTGACCTCCGAGGAGCTTGCGCGGGCCCTGCTGGAGATCCTGGAGCCGGATCGGGCCTCGGAGATGCGGAGGACCCTCCTCGAGCTGCGCCGCCGGCTCGGACCGCCCGGAGCTCTCGAGCGGTCCGCCCGGGAGGTGCTCGCCCGGGCCCGCGGGATGGGGTAGGATCGGGGCATGAACCGGTACGTGGCGCGTGCGGGTTGGATCGCAGGCCTCCTCGTGGGCCTGAGCGTTGTGCAGGCAGGATGGTCTGGGCCCCCGCCGGCCCTTGAGCTCGAGGAAGGCTGGATCGTGGCCACGGACGCCCGGGGCCGCCGGGTCTGGCAGCTGGTGGCGGCTTCCGTCACCGTGGACGACCGGTCGGGCGTGGCGGTCTTCCAGCAGCCGAGGGGGATGTTCTTCACCCAGGACGGCCGGACCGTGCAGTTCCGGGCCCAACGGGGAGAATACGGGCTCCGCACGGGCCGGGTTACGCTTACCGGCTCCGTGCAGATCGTGGCTGCTCAGGACCGGTGGATGCGGGCCGGTCGGGCGGTGTACGAGGCCGGTCAGATCCAAGCGGAGCAGGTGCAGCTGCGGTGGGAGCGGATGCAGGGGAGGGCGGACCGGCTCGTGGCCGACGTAGGGCTTCGGCGGGCACGGCTGGTGGGCAACGTGCGGTTGGAGGCCGTAGAGGGGCCGTGAGGGTTCTGCTGGCGCTGCTTGGGCTCGTGTTCCTCGCGGGTTCTGCCGCGGCGCAGGCGCCCTTCGAGGTGTTAGATGCCCAGATCGCGGAGCTGGACGACGTCACGGGAGTCTGGCAGTTCACAGGAGACCCCGTGCGGGTGCGGCGGGAAACGGCGGAAGTGCGGGCTTTCCGCCTCCGGTACGACCGGAGGCGGCAGGTGGTGACCGCAGAGGGAGGGGTGGTGCTCCTGCGCCCCAGGGAGCGCCTGACCGCCCGCCGGGTTCTGCTCGAGCTCGAAGCCCAGCGGGTCGAGGCAGAAGAGGAGGTGGTGGTGGCGCGGGAGCTGGAGGGGGGAACGGTGGTCCTTGAGGCCCCGCACGTCCGACTCGACCTCCGGGCCCAGCGGGCGGAGGCGACGGGCGGCGTTTCCGGGACCTACCGCGAGGTCCGTCTGCGGGCGGCGCACCTCCTCGTGGACTGGGGGAGGGGGGAAGCCGTGGCCCGTGGGGAGCCGGAGGCCGTCGTGGAGGGGGTACGGATCACCGCGGATCTCTTCCGGGCCGACCTCCGCCGCCGCATCCTCTCCGCCACGGGCGGGGTGCGGATTACCGACGGCAGGATCACGGCCACCGCCGGGGAGCTGGAGGCTAGAAGTGCGGACCGGCTCGCGGTCCTGAGGGGCGGGGTGGAGGTCGTCCGGGACGGGGATCGGCTTGTCGCTCCGGAGGTGTGGTACGCGTACGCAGAGGGAACGATACGGACCGTGGGGAGGACGCGGGTTGTCGTCCGTCCGTGAGGAGCTCCTACAGCCGGATGAGACGGCCCTTCGGGCCGTGGGGCTCGTGAAGCGGTACGGAGCCCGTACCGTGGTGGACGGAGTGAGCCTTGTGGTACGGCCGGGCGAGGTGGTGGGCCTATTGGGGCCCAACGGCGCGGGCAAGACCACCTGCTTCTACATGGTGGTGGGCCTCGTGCGGCCCAACGCGGGGGAGGTCTACCTGGGAAAGACCCGCATCACCAATCTTCCCGTGCACCTGCGGGCTCGGGCGGGCATCCACTACCTCGCCCAGGAGCCCTCCGTCTTCCGGAAGCTCACGCCTGCGGAGAACCTGGAGCTCATCCTGGAGCAGCACGGCGTTCCCCGAGCAGAGCGGCGCCGGCGGGTGGAAGAGCTCTTGGAGACCCTCCACATCGCCCACCTCCGGAACCAGCCCGCCTACACCCTCTCCGGTGGGGAGCGACGGCGGGTGGAGATCGCCCGGGCCCTCGCCACCCGGCCCCGGTTCCTCCTGCTGGACGAGCCGTTTACGGGCGTGGATCCCAAGTCCATCCAGGAGCTGCAGGACATCATCGCGGCCCTCCGCGCGCAGGGGATCGGGATCCTCATCAGCGACCACAACGTGCGGGAAACCCTCGCCATCACGGACCGCTCCACCATCCTGTACGAGGGGAAGGTGCTGTTCGAGGGAACCGCGGAGGCCCTGGCGGCCAGCGAGGAGGTCCGGCGGTTTTACCTCGGCGAACGCTTCCAGATGTGATGTGCCTGCTGGACCGGTACGTGGGCCGGGAGATCTTGGGAGCCGTGGGGTTCGGAGTGGGGATCTTCACCATCCTCCTCGTGGCCAACCACTTCTTCTTTGTGACCCGCTCCGCAGTACAGTACGGGTTTCCCGTTGGCACCTTTGCGCAGCTCGTGGTCTACCGGATCCCGACGCTTCTGGGGTTTGCCCTCCCCATGGCGGTGCTGTTCGGCACCGTGCTCGCCAGCAGCCGCTTAGCGGAGGGACGGGAGATCGAGGCCATGCAGACGAGCGGGATCCCGCCCGAGCGCATCCTCCTGCCGGGCCTCGCGGTGGCCGCGGCCGTGAGCGCGGCGGGCTTTGTGCTGAGCGAGATCATCGTCCCCTGGACCGAGCTCCAGTACCGGATCGCCTGGGGGCAGGCGGTGGGCTCGCCCCTCATGCCGGAGGTCCGGTGGAACGTGCTGTTCCGCGACCGGACGGAGGACGGGAGCGAGGTGGTGGTCTTGGCCCGCCGGCTCGACCTCGCCTCCGGGGTCCTCGAGAAGGTCACGGTCCAGCAGCTCCGGGACGGGCGGCTCGTGCGGGTGATCGAGGCGGAGCAGGCCACCTGGGGGCCGGAGGGGTGGACCTTCCACCGCGGCCGCATGGTGGCCCTCGCGGACGGGGCGCTGCTCAGCGGGTTCGAGCGGATGCGGCTCGGGCTTGCCCGTGCGCCGAAGGAGGTGGCGCCGCCGGAGAAGACGGTGCTGGAGATGAGCATCCGCGAGGTGCGGCAAGAGCTGGAACGCCTGCGGCGGGAAGGGCAGCCCACCCGCCCTCTCGAGGTGGACCTCGCGGGGAAGTATGCCTTCCTGGGAACCCCCTTCGCCTTCGCCCTCCTCGGCTTTCCCCTGGGGCTGGTGAACCCAAGAGGCGGTCGGGGGATCGCCTTCGGGCTCGTGGTCCTGGTCCTCATCGGCTACTACGTCCTCAGCGCCACGAGCACCCTTCTCGGACAGGCGGGCTACCTCTCGCCGGTCCTCGCGGCCTGGCTTCCGAACCTCGTGACCGCGGGGACGGGTGTGCTGCTCGTGTGGCGGCGGCGGTGAGGCGCGCGCTTCTCGCGGGGATCGGGGCGTCGCTCGCCCTCCTGTTCTGGAATTTGGGCAGCTCCCCGTTCTGGGACCAGGATGAGTCGAAGTACGCGGGCGTCGCGATGGAGATCCTGCGCACGGGCGACTGGATCACCCTCCGCTGGAACGGGGAGCCCTGGTTCGTCCACCCGCCTTTGTATTTCTGGCTCGTGGCCGCCACGGGGAGACTGGTCGGCGTGACGGAGTTCGTGGCCCGGCTGTGGTCCGCAATCCCGGGGATCCTGGGCGTCGGGGTGACGGCGGCGCTGGCCCGGGAGCTCTGGGGCCCGCGGTGCGGGCTTCTCAGCGCCTTCGTCCTCGCCACCACCCTCCAGTGGTGGGCGCAGGCGCGACTAGCCGTCTTCGACCCGCTGCTCGTGCTCTGGATGGTGCTTACCCTTTTGGGCTTCTGGCGCGGATACGCCCACAAGGACCGTTGGGCGTACCTTCTGGCCGTGTTGGCCGCGGCCCTGGGAACCCTCACGAAGGGGTTCGTGGCCGCGGTGGTGCCGGGCGGAGTGGGCCTGGTGTTCTTACTGCTCCGCCGGGAGCTCAGCCGGCTCCGCACTTTCCCGTGGGGTCCGGGGCTTCTGCTCTACGGGGTGGTGGGGTGCGGGTGGTACGGGGTGCAGGCGGTCCTGCATGGCGAGACCTTCGTACGCACCGCCCTCGGATATTACACCCTGAACCGGTACGTGGGCGTGGTAGAAGGGCAGAGCGGGCCGATCTGGTACTACCTGCCCGTGTTGGCCGTAGGGCTCGTTCCGTGGACCGCTTTCCTCCCGAAGGCCCTCAAAGAGGCCGTGCGGGCCCGCCAGGACCCTCGCGCCCTCTTCCTGCTCGTCTGGATGGGCTTTGGGTTCCTGTTCTTCTCCCTCGCGGGCACAAAGCTCCCCAACTACATCCTGATCTTATACCCAGCAGCCGCCGTCCTCATCGGGCGGCTGCTGGAGCCTGCGGTGTTCGGGCAGGATGCGCAGAGCCTGCGGAGCGCCTGGATCCTGGTGCTCGGCGGCTGCGGGTTGCTCGTGGCTGCGGTGGCGGCCTACGGCCTCCTGGTGTACCCCGTGCAGAGCCGCACGCTCGCTTCCGCGCTCCTTCCGCCCGTTGGGGCGATGATGGTGGCCGGTGCCGCCGCGGCAGTAATGGGCCTGCGCGGCCGTCCTCAAGAGGCGGTGCTGGGCCTGGGCGCGGGTGCGGTGCTGTTCTTTGCCCTGGCGGTGGGCCTCAGCCTCCCGAAGGTCGACGGCTACCGATGGGGTCGGGAGGTGGCCTTGGCCGCGGCCTCCGTCGTGCGTGCGGAGGACGTCCGCGTCGGCTACCGCACCACCAACAGCCTCATCACCTACAGCGGGATGCACTGGCGGTACGCTGAGGATGAGGCCTCCTTGTGGGCTGCCCTCTGCGGCCTAGGCACCGGACAGCGGGCCGTGGTGGTGGTGCCGGAGCGGTTCTACGGACCAGGAGTTGTGCGGGAGCTCCGTGTGATCCGGAAGGTAAAAGACCACCTCTTGCTGGAGAAGCCCGCGGCATCGGCCCTACGGTGCCCCAAGTAGGATCTCGGATCCGGCCGCGGGGGATGCTGGTGCGGTATCCTACACGGAGATGGAGATCGGCTACCTCCTGGTGCCTCTACTGCTTTTGGTAAGCGGGCTCATCGCGTACGTAGGCAACGTGGTCGGCCGGCAGGCGGGAAAGCGGCGCCTGAGCTTGTGGGGTCTGCGCCCCCGCACCACCGCCCACCTCGTGGCCGTCCTCACGGGCATGCTCATCCACCTCCTGACCCTGGGAGGAGTGCTGGGTGTGTCGGAGGATGCCCGGACCGCCCTGTTTCGGTTGCGGAAGACCGTCGGGGAGCTCGAAGCTCGGGCGGAGGCCCTCCGCCAGGAGATCGGCCGGCTGGAAAAGGGCACCATCGCCGTTTTGGGCGACCAGGAGCTGGCCCGGGAGGTGATCGACGGCCGCCGTAGCCCCGTGGAGGTCGGGGAGGCCTTCTTCCGGCTTCGGCAGCGGGCCGTCGAGTTCGCCGCGGCGCAGGGAGCAGGACCGGATGCGAACGGGAACGTGATCGTGCCGTTTGCGCCCGGGATCACCTGGGAGGCCATCGAGCGGCTGATCCGCCGCAAAGGGGAGGTGGTGGTGCGCATCGTCAGCACGAAAAACGTGCTCGCCGGAGATCCCGTGCCCGTGGACGTCCAGCTTGTGCCGAACGAGCGGGTGTTCCGGAGGGGACAAGTGCTGGCAGAAGGAGTCGTCGTCCCCGGGCCCCGGGCGCGGGTACGGGATGCGCTTTTGCTCCTGGCCCAAGCCGCGGCACAACGCGCGGGGCCACCGGGCCGCTCCCGCATCCTCAGCGCCCCGCACACCCGAATTACCGGCCCTCCCTTCGTAGTGGTGGACGTGGACTCCGGCCGCCAGGTTACGGATCAGGTTCTCCGCCGCAACACCCCCACCCGGGTCCGGGTCGTGGTCCTGCGGGACGCGTACACCGAGGGCCCGCTGTGGCTGGGGTTTGCGCTATAATGAGACACGCGCGGGTGAAGGGAAGTCCGGTGTAAGGACCTCGGTCCTGAGTCCGGCGCGGTTCCCGCCGCTGTAACCGGAGAGCCGAGCTCACACAACGGCCACTGGGCCGGAGAGGTGCAAGCCGCCGGCCTGGGAAGGGCGAGCGAGGCGAGGACCCGGAGCCAGAAGACCTGCCCGCGCACAAACCCACCCCCTTCGGGGGTTAAGCGGAGGTGGGCGATGGGCCGATTTTCCTCGGCCCGGTGCGTCCGGGCCTTCCTTTTGCTGGTCCTTCTTTTCGGATCTCCCGCCAAAGCCCAACTTCCCCCGGTGTTTGAGGGCGAGGAGGTGGTGGTGGCGGCTCGCCGACCGCAGCCGGTCACCAGTACCCCCGCGTACGTGACGGTGCTGCAGGGCGAGGAGCTGCGCCGGCTTGGGTTTACGAGCGTCGGGGAGGCCTTGCGGCTGGTGGCGGAGGCCTACGTCCGGGAGAACTACCCGGGACCGGGAGGGCTCCTGCAGCTCAGCATCCGTGGGGCTAGCCCCCTCCAAGTGCTGGTGCTCCTCGACGGCGTCCCCCTCAATCCCACTAACCCCCTCGGCATTAACCTCGCCACGATCTCCCTCGCGGAGGTCGACCGCATCGAGGTCCTGCGGGGTCCGTACTCCGCCCTGTGGGGAAGCGGGGCCTTAGGAGGCGTGGTGAACATCGTCACCCGGAGGCCTGAGCGCCCACAGTTCGGGGCGAGCTACGGGAGCTTCGGCACCGTCCAGGCCCGACTGAGCTTGGGCGGGGACGCGGGGAACGTCCGGTACGGGTTGGGGGCCGAGCTGCTCCGGACGGACGGGTTCCTGCCTAACGGCGACGCCCGACGCCTCACCGTAACGGGACGGCTGAGTTTTTCGCCGCAGGATGGACTCACATTCGGCTTCCACCACACCGACGGAAGCTACGGCCTGCCCGGCCCTTCCTTCGCGCCGACACCCTCGGACCGACAGTCCGACCGGCGTACGGTGCTCGGCCTCACGTGGCAGAAAGGTCAACCGAGCCTGCCGGAACAGCTACTCCGGCTGTGGTGGGTGCAAGACGGGCTTGAGTATACCGCGCCGGGATACGCGTCCTCAGGGTGGGGAAGCGGATACGGGGTGAACTGGCAACAGCTCATGCGCCTCCAATCAGGCGCCCTCCTCACCCTGGGAGTGGAGGGACAATGGAGCTCCTACCGGTTCCGGGACACCTTTTCGGCGTACGCCGCGGACGAATCCGTGCTTTCGGGGTACGCGCAGTATGACCTCCCGGTTGGAAGGCGGACGGTGTTGGGCCTTGGGGCCCGCTACGACCTGCACGGTGCGTGGGGCCCTCAACTCAACCCGAGGCTGGGGTTTTTGCACTTCCTCACGCCGGAGGTGCGGGTTCGGGGCGGGGTGGGCCGGACCTTTCGGGGCCCCACCTTCCACGAGCGGTTCTTCCCGGGCTGCAGCGATCCTCAGCTGAGGCCGGAAAGCGCCTGGTCGGCAGACCTCGGTCTTGAGGCGGCCGTACGGGCTGGGTTTGTCCTCCGGCTGAATGGATTCTACGCGGATGCGAAGGACCTCATCGTGGGAGGCTGCCCCCCGCGGAACGTGGGGTCCGCCCGCGTCACCGGCCTCTCCGCGGAGGCCGTGGGGCGAATTGGGGACCGGTGGTCGGTGCTCGCAAACCTCACCTGGTCGGATGGCCTCGACCGCACCACGGGCGAGCGTCTTTTGCGCCTGCCCTCCTGGACCGCGAACCTCGCCTTGCGGTACGAGCTGAGTCCGGAAAGCTCCGTCGCCCTGGTGGCCCACTCCGTGGGAGAGCGTGCCGACCTCGACTACACCACCTTCCCGCCCACCCGGGTGTCGCTTCCCGCCTACCTCGTCCTCGGCCTCCGGTACGAGGTGCAACTTGGGAGTCTGCGCGTGCAGGCGGGAGTCGACAACCTCTTCGACGTCCGGTACGAGACCCTGCGCGGGTATCCCGCACCCGGCCGGTCCGTGTACGTGCGATTTGCGGGGAGCTTCTGATGCGGTGGGTGGCGTTGGTGCTCGTTTTGGTCTTCGCGGGCTGCTCCGCCCGCGGCCCGACACCCTCCTCGTCACCGACGCGGCCCTCGGTCCACCTGCCCGGGCCCACCGCGGAGGAAGAAGGGGAGATTCTGCGGGCGCCAAGGAGGCCCATAAGCCCCCGGAAGCCGTCGGTCCGAAGGATAGAAAAGCGGGCTCCTAACCCCCGCTTTCGCGCCTCCGCACCCTTCAGGCCCCTGCGGGCTACCCCGCGCCCGAAGGCCCGCCCCTT
>FWWL01007771.1_pt1 | contig 14301 bp, 11 predicted proteins | sample 2228331 | NCBI WGS metagenome assembly FWWL01 (sample SAMEA103939775, study PRJEB20133) | metagenome
GAACCCCGCGGCACGGGCCGCGCTGGAGGCGAAGCTGCAGGACGCGGACCGCCTGCTGGAGGAGTACCTGCGGACGGCCACCGAGCAGGTGGTCCGCGCGGAGCGGCTGAGCATGGCCCCGCAGGCGTACTTCGCGGTGGCCACGCAGGCCATCGACGCGCAGTTCGCGCTGTACCGGGCGGCTACGGCTTCCCTCCGGGAGGTACTCGCCGCGCGCACGGCCCGGGCCCAGCGCGGCATGGTGGGGACGGCGACGGTTTCCCTCCTGCTGCTGGGCGTGGTGGTGGCGGTGGGTGTTGCCACCGCTCGGAGTGTGACCGGGCCCCTGGGCCGTCTGGTGGCGGCCCTGGAGAAGGTGGCAAAAGGAGACCTGCGGGTGGAGCTGGGGTTGCGCGGACGCGACGAGGTGGTGCAGGTGGCGCAGACCTTCGACCGGGTGGTGGCGTGGCTCCGGGACACGGTGCGCCGGGTGAATGAGGTGTCGCAGACCCTCACCGCCTCCGCGGAGGAGATGGCGGCCACCAGCGAGCAAACCAACCGCAGCGTGGGCGAGATCGCCACCGCGGTACAGGGCGTGAGCCAGGGCGCGGAGACCCAGACCCGCAAGGTGACGGATGTGGCAGAGTCCATCCGGAGGGTGGCCGCGGGCCTGCGGGAGGCCGCCCAGGACGCGGTGACCACCGCCGCCGCGGCCACCGCCGCGGACCGGACCGCCGCCCGTGGCCAGGAACACGTGGGCCAGGCCCAGGACGCCATGCGGAGCATCCGCGAGACCACCCAGACGGCGTCGGAGGTGATCGCGTCCCTGGGCCGTCGGAGCCGCGACATCGGACGGATCGTCCAGCTCATCACGGACATCGCCTCCCAGACGAACCTGCTGGCCCTGAACGCGGCCATCGAGGCCGCGCGGGCGGGAGACCAGGGAAGGGGGTTCGCGGTGGTGGCGGAGGAAGTGCGCAAGCTGGCCCAGGAGTCCGCGCAGGCGGCAGACCAGATCGCGGACCTGGTGCAGGAGATCCAGCAGGAGGCGGAGCGGTCGGTACAGGCCATGGAGCAGGCTGCCGGCGAGGTGGCCCGCGGGGTTCAGGTGGTGGGCGAGGCGGGCCAGGCCTTTGAGGAGATCCTGCGGTCCGTGCAGGCGGTGGCGGACCGGGTGGAGCGGATCCGGGCCTCCAGCGAGGTTCTCGCGTCCTCCGCGGAGGGGGCGGAGGGCTCCGTGGGGGAGCTGGCCAGCATCAGCGAGCAGAACTCGGCCTCCGCGGAGCAGGTGAGCGCGGCCACCCAGCAGATCTCCGCGGGCAGCCACCAGCTGGCGAGCCACGCGCAGGCCCTGGCGCGGGTGGCCACGGACCTGCAGGGCCTGGTGGCGCAGTTCCAGGTCTAGCGGGCGGCGCTCCTCCGTCCACCCTCCTGCCCGGCTACCGTGGATTCCACGGGTCCAGGTCCCGTCCGAAGGGGGAGCCGAGCAGGAGGAGTGGGTCTGTGCGTCCAACTTCGCTCCGTGTCTGCGGTGGCCAGCCGGTTGCTCTGGAGCCGCCTCGGGGGTAGGGGTGCTGGCCAACCTGAAGGTCTCCGCCAAGCTCGCGTTGTTCGGCGCAGGCGCGGTGGCCTTGGGCCTGGTGCTCGCGGGGATGCGGTTTGCCGCGGACCGGGCGGAGGCGGCCGCCGCGGAGCGGGCGGCGGCGGCCACGGAGTGCCTGCAGGCGCTCAGCGGGCTGTTCCAGCGGGTGGCAGAACACCGGGGCCTGGCCGCACAGCTCCTGGCCGGGGTGGACGTGCGGGCGGAGGTGGCGCGCAAGCGGCAGGAGGTGGAGGCCGCCTTCGACCGGGTCCTCCAGCTGGACCGGGCGCACGGGCAGCCCTTCTGCGTGACGGACTCCCTGCTGGCGCTGCGGGAGGCGTGGACACGCATGTCCAGCGGGTTGGCCTCCCTTTCCGGGCCGGAGAGCTTCGACCAGCACACCAGGCTGATCGCCGGCGTCCTGGACGCGATGCGGCGGGTGGCGCGCACGTCAGGGATCGGCGGCGGGCGACCCGGGGCTGCCCCCCAGCTGGGTCAGGTGGTGGCGGGCACGCTGCCGCGCGCCGTCGAGCAGCTGGGCCAGCTCCGGGCCCTGGGCAGCGGTGCCCTCGCCCGGGGCACGGTGAGCTCCAGCGAGCGGGCTGCCCTGCGGGAAAAGCTGGCCGCCGCGGCGCTGCTGGACGGGGAGGCCCGCCGGCAGCTGGAGGACGCTTTCGCCGCCGACCCCCGGGTTCGCGCGGAGCTCCTGACGTGGGTGCAGGTGGGCGACCGGCTGGTGCACGCCTACCTGCAGGCGGCGCGGGAGTGGGTGGTGGAGGCGGAGGTACCCACCGGTTCCCCGCGGGCGTACTTCTCGGCCGCCACGCGGGCCATCGACGCCCGGTTCCAGCTGCTGCGGGAGGCCGCGGGCCTGTTGCGGGCCGTGGAGGAGGAACGGGCCGCGGCCGCACGGCGCGCGGCCATGGCGGTGGCCGGGACTTCCCTCCTGCTGGTGGTGGTGCTGGCAGTCCTGGGGGCCGCGGTGGTCCGCAGCGTCACGGAGCCGCTGGGGCAGCTGGTGCGCGGGCTGGAGCGGGTGGGCCGGGGCGACCTGCAGGTGGAGCTGGGACTGCCGGGCACGGACGAGCTGGCCCTGGTGGCACAGACCTTCGACCAGGTCACCGCGCGGCTGCGGACTTCCGCCCGGCAGCAGGAGCTGCTGCGGGCGCTGGCGACCGCTCTCAACCGCCACCTGGCGCTTGAGCCCATGTTCGCAGAAGCCTGCCCCCTGGTGCGGGAGTTGGTAGGCGCCCGGTCGGTTTGGGTGTTCGTGCTGGACGGCGCGTCGTTCCGGCTGGCGGGCGCGGACGGGGTGCCTGCGGGCCTGGCGGAGGACCACCACCGGGAGCTGCGGTGGCAGCCCTGCCGCTGCCAGGAGCGGCTCCTGCGCGGCGAGCTCCAGGAGCCGCTGGTGGTGCTGGACTGCCTGCGGCTGGAGAAGCTGCGCGGCGAGCTCGCGGACCCCGTGGCCGCCCAGCAGAAGACGTCCGGGGCGTGGGCCCACGCCAGCGTGCCCATCCGTTCCGGTGACCGCACGGTGGGCCTTCTGAACTACCTGGCCGCGCCGGGGATCGTGGTGGGCGAGGAGAGCCTGCGGCTGGCGGAGCTGATCGGGCGGACCCTCGGGGTGGCGGTGGAGCGGGTGCGGCTTCACGAGGAGGCCGAGCGTGCCCGGCAGCGGGAGCGGGCGGCTGCCGCGGGACTTGCCCGCACCCTGCTGGGGGTGGTGGACCTGGAGCGGGTCGGCTCAGAGACGCTCGCGGTCCTGCGGGAGTTCCTCCAGCCCGACGGGGCCGCGTTGCTGGTCCGGGACCCTTCACAGCGCTGGCTGGAGCTCGCCTACGGGTTCGGGTGGCCGGAGGGGTACCGCTGGGTCCCCCTGGCTTCGCCCGCCACAGACCCGGTGGCGTGGGCGGTGGTGCACCGCAGGTCCACGGTGCAGGACCTGGGAGTCCCCGAGCTCCCCTTCTCGGTCCCGGCAGCCCTTCGGTCCCACGGCGTCCGGACGTGCGTGGTGGTACCGCTTCTGGCGGACCGGGGGATCACGGGCGCCCTGGTGCTGGCGTACACCACGCCGCGGGCCCTGCGCGCGGAGGAGCTGGCGGTGGCGGTGGAGCTGGCGGGCGTGGCGGGCGTGGCGGTGGAGCGGGCGCTGGAGCACCGGCAGAACCGGGTGCTGTTCGAGGAGGTGCCGGTGGGCCTGTACCGGTCCACGCCGGACGGCCGGTTTTTGGACGTGAACCGCGTGCTGGTGCGGATGCTGGGCTACCCGGACCGGGAGTCCCTCCTGCGCACGCCTGCGTCCGAGCTGTACGTGGACCCGGAGGACCGGACCCGGTGGCAGGAGTTGATGCACCGGGAGGGCACCGTGGTGGGGTTCGAGACCTACTGGCGACGGCGGGACGGGTCGGTGCTGGCGGTGCGGGAGTCTGCCCGGGTGGTGCGGGACGCCGCGGGGGAGCCTGCGTGCTACGAGGGCGCGGTGGAGGACGTGACGGCCCGCAAGCAGCTCGAGGCGAACCTGTACCTGGTGGCCAACCACGACGGCCTGACGGGGCTGCTGAACGCGCGCCGCTTCCGGGAGGAGGTGGCGCGGGCGGTGGGCCAGGCCAGGAGCACGGGCGGGCCGGTGGCGGTGCTGGTGCTGGACCTGGACCACTTCAAGGACATCAACAGCCGCCTGGGCCCCAGCCAGGGCGACGAGGTCCTGCGCAGGGCGGCGGAGGTCCTGCGGCGCGGCCTGTCCCCGGAGGCCGCCCTGGCGCGGCTCGGCGGGGACTCCTTCGGGCTTTGCGTGCCGGGCGCGGGCCTGCAGCAGGCCAGCCAGCTGGGCCAGCTCCTGCTGGGGAAGCTGTCGCAGGCGGGAGCGGAGGTGGGCGGGGTGCGGGTGCCCCTGGCGGCCAGCTGCGGGGTGGCCCTGTTCCCCGACCACGCGCAGCACCCGGAGGAGCTGCTGGTGCTGGCGGAGGTGGCCATGTACGCCGCCAAGGCGCAGGGGCGGGGACGGCTCGTGCAGGCCGACCCAGACCCCGCGTGGCGGGCCCGGTACCGCGTGCCGGTGGAGGAGCTGGCGGAGCTCAGGGAGGCGGTGGCACGCGGCGAGCTGCGCGCGTTCGTGCAGCCCATCCTGGACCTGCGGTCCGGGGAAGTCAGCCGGTACGAGCTGCTGGCGCGGCTCCACAAGCCGGACGGGATCGTAGAGGCAGCCCGGTTCATCGACCTGGCGGAACGGGGAGGGCTGGCCGCCGACATCGACGTGTGGGTCTGCCGGGAGGCGGCCCGCCTGGCGCGCAAGTGGCCGGCCCTGCGCGTGCACGTGAACCTGTCCGCCTCCACCCTGCGCGACCCTGGTGCCCTCCGGCGGCTGCTGGAGGTCGGGGACGAGCTGGGAGAGCTGGCCTCCCGGGTGGTGCTGGAGGTCACCGAGCGCATCGCCCTCGCGGACGTGCACGCCGCCATCGAGGCGGCGCACCAGCTGCGGTCCAAGGGGTTCCAGCTGGCCCTGGACGACTTCGGTACGGGGATTTCGTCCCTGTACCTGCTGCGCCACCTGCCGGTGGACTACGTGAAGGTGGACCGGTCCTTCGTCCACAACCTCACCCGGGACGTGCACAACCGGTCCATCGTGCGCAGTGCCGTGGAGCTGTGCGCCGGCTCCGGCCGGGCGCCGGTGGCGGAAGGGGTGGAGGACGCGGAAACCCTGGAGCTTTTGCGGGAGCTGGGGGTGCACTACGCGCAGGGCTACTACGTCGGCCGGCCCGCGCGCGCAAGCGAGGTCTTCGGGGAGTAGGGAGGCTCGTTTACTTGTGCGCACCCAAGGTGCGCAGCACGGCGTCCACGCCGGAGCGGACTACGTCCAGCAGGCCTTTCAGGAAGTCGCCCACCAGGCCCAGCAGCCGCTGCCAGAGGGAAGCTGGAGCCGGGCCGGCCTGCGCGGCCGGGGTGCGGGCGGGCAGGCTGCCCGTGCTGCGGGCGGCCGCGGTCCCTGACGCCGGCCGTACCGGGTACGCTGCCTGCACCTGCCGGAGGGCGTGCACGAACCCAGCCCCCCACGCCCCAGGTGGTGGGCCCTGCGGTCGGTCCACGGGCTGTACGTCCATCCCGTGGGAGTGCGCTTGCACACCCCGTGCCGCAGCGTCACCGGCGCAGGGCCTCTGCGAAGGGCTGCAGGAAGTCCACCGCGGCTTGCACCGGGTCTGCGGCGGCTTCCAGAGCCCGGTACAGGGCGCTCCCCACGATCACCCCGTGGGCGAGGTCCGCCACAGAAGCGGCGTGGTCCGGGCTTGCGATGCCGAACCCCAGCACCGCGGGGACCTCCGCCAGCTCCCGCACCCTCCGCAGCAGCGCCCGCGCCTCGTGGCCCACCTCCTCGCGGGGGCCCGTGGTGCCTGTGAGGGACACGCAGTACACGAAGCCCGTGGAGCACGACGCGGCCAGCCGGATCCGGTGGTCCGTACTGGTGGGGGCCACCAGGAACACGGTGTCCAGCCCCACCGCCCGGGCCGCGGACAGGAGGGGGCCGGCCTCGTCCGCGGGCACGTCCGCGGGGATCACCGCGTCCACGCCTGCCTGTGCGGCGTCCCGGCAGAACCGCTCCCACCCGTACCGGAGCAGGGGGTTGGCGTAGGAGAGCAGCGCCACGGGGACGTCCACCTGTCCGCGCAGCCGGGCCACGAAGGCCAGCACGTCCGCCAGCCGCACCCCCCGTGCCAGAGCCCGCTGCGCCGCCCGCTGCAGGACCGGGCCGTCCGCCACCGGGTCGGAAAAGGGCACCCCCAGCTCCACCGCGTCCGCGCCGGCCTCCACCAGGGCCGGGACCAGCCGCTCCAGCACCGCGAAGTCCGGCTCGCCGGCCTCCAAAAACGGCATGAGGGCCGGCCGCCCCCTCTCCCGCACCCCCGCGAACAGCCGCTGCAGCCGGCTCACGCCTCTGCCTCCAGCCGGCGGACCGCTTCCACGTCCTTGTCCCCTCTGCCGGACAGCCCCACCACCACCACCGCCTCGCGGCCGAGCCGTGCGGCCAGCGCGGGCAGGTAGGCCAGCGCGTGGGCCGGCTCCAAGGCCGGCAGGATCCCCTCCAGACGTGCCAGGAGGTGGAAGGCGTCCAGGGCCTCGCGGTCCGTGACCGCCACGTACTCCGCCCGCCCCGTCTCCTTCAGGTACGCGTGCTCGGGCCCCACCGCCGGGTAGTCCAGCCCCGCGGACACGGAGTGGGTTCCCAGGACCTGCCCGTCCGCGTCCTGCAGCAGGTACGTGTACGCCCCGTGCAGGATCCCCGGGCTGCCCGCGGTGAGGCTGGCCGCGTGCTGGCCCGTGTGCAGGCCCAAGCCGCCCGCCTCCACGCCCACCAGCCGGACGGAGGCGTCCTGCAGGAAGGCCCAGAACAGCCCCATGGCGTTGCTGCCCCCGCCCACGCACGCCACCACCGCGTCGGGCAGCCGCCCCTCCTGCGCCAGCACCTGCTGGCGGGCCTCCCGGCCGATGACCGCCTGGAAGTCCCGCACCATCCTCGGGTACGGGTGCGGTCCCACCACCGAGCCGATCACGTAGAAGGTGTCCCGCACGTGGGTCACCCAGTCCCGCAACGCCTCGTTGATGGCGTCCTTCAGGGTCCGGGTGCCGGCGTCCACGGGCACCACCCGCGCCCCCAGCAGCTGCATGCGGTACACGTTCAGGGCCTGCCGTTCCGTGTCCTCGCGGCCCATGTACACCTCGCAGGGCAGCCCCAGCATGGCGGCGGCGGTGGCGGTGGCCACGCCGTGCTGCCCGGCCCCCGTCTCCGCGATCACCCGGCGCTTGCCCATGCGCTTGGCCAGCAGCACCTGGCCCAGGGCGTTGTTGATCTTGTGGGCGCCCGTGTGCAGCAGGTCTTCGCGTTTGAGGTACACGCGCAGCCCCAGGTGCGCGGACAGCCGCCGGGCGAAGTACAGGGGAGTGGGGCGGCCCGCGTAGTCGCACAGCAGCGCCTCCAGTTCCGCCCGGAAGGCGGGGTCCTGGGAGAAGTGCCCGTAGGCCTGCTCCAGCTCCTCCAGGGCCGGGACCAGGGTCTCGGGCACGTACCGGCCGCCGAAGGGGCCGAACCGTCCCCGCGTGTCGGGCAACGCCTGGATCACCGCACCACCTCCTCCAGCTGGCGGTCTGCTTCCCGCACCGCCCGAACGAAGGCCGCGATCTTGCGGGGGTCTTTCTCCCCCGCCGTCTCCACCCCGCTGCTCACGTCCACCGCACAGGGCCGCACCTGGCGGATGGCCTCCCCCACGTTCTCCGGCGTGAGCCCGCCAGAGAGGATCACAGGACAACCCAGCTCGCGCACCCAGGACCAGTCAAACCGCACACCCGTGCCCCCGTAGTGGCCGGGCACGTGGGTGTCCAGGAGCAGCGCGCAGCCCGCGTAGCGGGCCGCGCGGCGCAGGGCGTCCGGGCCGTCCACCCGGATGGCCTTGACCACCCGCCTTCGCAGCCTGCGGCACACCTCGGGCGGTTCGTCCCCGTGCAGCTGTACCAGGTCCAGCCCCACCCGGCCTGCCACCTCCTCCACCACCGCCACCGGGGCGTTTACGAACACCCCCACCCGCAGCACGAAGGGCGGCACCAGCCGCGCCAGCTGTGCGGCCCGCTCGGGGGGGACGAACCGCGAGCTGGAGGGGTAGAAGACGAAGCCCAGCGCGTCCGCACCCGCTTCCACCGCGGCGCGCACCGCCTCCTCCGTACGGACCCCGCAGATCTTCACGCGGGTCATCCGGCCCTCACCGCAGCCCCATGCGGCGCCGCACCTCGTCCATGGTGGCCTGGGCCACGGGCCGGGCCCGGGCGGCTCCCTCCCGCAGGACGTCCCACACCTCGTCGGGGTGCGAGACCAGCTGGTGGTAGCGCTCCCGGATGGGTGCCAGCACCTCCACCAGGGCGTCCGCCAGCACCTGCTTGAGCTCGCTGTAGCGGATGGTGCCCTCCGTGTACGCTTCCGCGAAGTGGGGGACCGCGTCAGGGGCGAACACCTCCAGCAGGGTGAACAGGTTGGCCACGCCCGGACTCGCGTCCTCCAAGCGCGCGCCCCGCTGCGGGGGGCCCGGGTCGGTGACCGCGGCCCGCACCTTCCGGCGGATTTCCTCGGGGTCGTCCGTGAGGGCGATGTAGCTTCCCGGCACGCTCTTGCTCATCTTCTTGGTGGGGTCGTTGAGGGCCATGATGCGGGCCCCCCGGGTCAGCCGGACCTCGGGCAGGGGGAAGGTCTGCCCGAACAGCTTGTTGAACCGCTCCGCCAGGTCCCGCATGAGCTCCACGTGCTGCACCTGGTCCTCGCCCACGGGCACCAGGGTGGCCTTGTACAGGAGCACGTCCGCGGCCTGCAGCACCGGGTAGTTCAGCAGCCCCGCCATCACCCCGTGCCTGCTCCGCCGGGCCTTCTCCTTGTACTGGGTCATGCGCTCCAGCTGCCCCACGGGGGTGATGGTGGTGAGCAGCCACATCAGCTCCGTGTGCTCCGGCACGTGGGACTGCACGAACAGCACGGACCGGCGCGGGTCGATCCCCGCGGCCAGGTTCGCCGCCGCCGCCTCCAGGACCCGCTGCTGGAAGCCTTCGGGCTCGTAGGGGACCGTGATGGCGTGCAGGTCCACGATGCAGAAGTACGACTCGTACTGCTCCTGCAGCTCCACCCACTGGCGCAGGGCGCCCACGTAGTTGCCCAAGTGGACGAGCCCCGTGGGCTGGATGCCGGAGAACACCCGCGGGGACGCGGGCACGGTGGCCTCCGGCTGTGGCCGGGTCACGGTCTGTTCCACGACGCCTCCCCTCCTTCTGCAGCGACCGCCAGGACCAGCTCCCGCAGCTTGGCCTGCGGGTCCGGGCTGCGCACCAGGCTAGACCCCACCAGCACCGCCCGCACGCCCGCGCCCCACAGCCGCCGCACGTCCTCGGCGGTCTCGATGCCGCTTTCGCTGACCACCTGCACGGAGTCCGGGATCCGGGGCCGCAGGCGCAGGGTGGTGCCCAGGTCCACCTGGAAGGTGTTCAGGTCCCGGTTGTTGATCCCCACCACGCGGGCGCCCGCCGCGAGAGCCCGGTCCACTTCCTCCTCCGTGTGGACCTCCACCAGCGCCGCCATGCCCAGGTGCCGTGCGAGGCGCACCAGGGCCGCCAGTTCCTCGTGCGGGAGGGCCGCGGCGATGAGGAGCACCGCGTCTGCGCCCATGGCGCGCGCCTCGTACACGTGGTAGGGGTGCAGGGTGAAGTCCTTGCGGAGCACCGGAAGCTCCGTGGCCGCGCGGGCCGCCTGCAGGTGCGCGGGCGCCCCGCGGAAGAAGCGCAGGTCGGTGAGCACGGACAGCGCGCAGGCCCCGCCCCGGGCGTACGCGCGGGCCAGCCCCGCGGGGTCCAGCCCGTCCCGCAGCACGCCCGCAGAGGGAGAGGCGGCCTTCACTTCCGCCACCACCCGGAGTCCCGCACCGGCCAGTGCGGCCTCGAAGTCCCGGGGCGGCGGGGCGCTGGCGGCCTGCGCGGCCAGGCGGTCTTCCGGCACCTCCCGCCGCCGACGGTCCAGCTCCGCCCGCTTGTGCGCCAGGATCTGCTCCAGCACGCTCACGCGGCCCCTCCCAGGAACCGGCGCAGGTGGTGCAGCTTGCCTAGGGCGTCCCCGCGGTCGATGCTCTCCGCGGCCCGCTGGGCGCCTTCCCGCAGGTCCCCGCACACCCCCGCGGCCACCAGGGCCGCGGCCGCGTTGAGCAACACCACGTCCCGGTGCGCGCCGCGCTCGCCCCCCAGCACCGCCAGGGCCACCCGCGCGTTGTCCTCCGCCTCCCCGCCCCGGACGGAGTGGGGCGGGTGGAGCGGCAGCCCCGCGTCCTCGGGGCGGAGCTGGTAGGTCCGCACCTGTCCCTCGCGCACCTCCGCCACGTGAGAGGGCCCGCTGGGGGCGAGCTCGTCCATGCCCTCCCCGTGCACCACGAAGGCGAAGGAGGCCCCCAGCTGCGCCAGCACCCGGGCGATGGGCTCCACCAGGGAGGCGTGGTAGACGCCCACCACCTGGTGCCGCGCCCCCGCGGGGTTCGTGAGGGGCCCCAGCACGTTGAACACCGTGCGGATCCCGATCTCCCTGCGCGGGCCCGCCGCGTGCCGCATGGCGGGGTGGAAGCGGGGCGCGAACAGGAACCCGATCCCCACTTCCTCGATGGCCTGCTGCGCGCGCTCGGGCTCCACGTCCGCGGGCAGGCCCAAGGCTTCCAGGAGGTCCGCGCTGCCGCAGCGGCTGCTCACCGCGCGGTTGTTGTGCTTGGCCACGGGCACCCCCGCGCCCGCCACCACGAACGCCGCCACCGTGGAGATGTTGAAGGTGCCGGAGCGGTCGCCCCCTGTGCCCACCACGTCCACGAACACCGGCACCCGGGGCCGGATCCGGTGGGCGCGCTGCCGCATGGCGGTGGCAAACCCCGCGATCTCCTCCGGGGTCTCGCCCTTCATGCGCAGGGCGGTGACCAGGGAGCCGATCTGCGCGGGCGTGGCCTGCCCGTCCATGATCTCGCCCATGACCGCGGCGGCCTCCTCCGTGGTGAGGGAGCCGCCGTCTACCAGCTTGCCGATGGCCTCCCGGATCAAGGCCGCACCTCCTCCTCTACGGGCTTCCCCCACCGGCGGGTGGCGTGCCACCCCCGGACCAGCCGGAGGAAGTTCCGCAACAGCTCCTTCCCGCACTCCGTGAGGACGGACTCCGGGTGGAACTGCACCCCTTCCGTGGGCCGGTGGCGGTGCCGCAGGCCCATGACGAGGCCGTCGGGACTGCGGGCGGACACCTCCAGCTCCGCCGGCAGGCTGTGTGGGTCCACCACCAGGGAGTGGTAGCGGGTGGCGCGGAACGGGTTGGGCAGCCCCGCGAACACCGTGCGCCCGTCGTGCCAGATCTCCGAGGTCTTGCCGTGCACCTCCCGGGGGGCCAGCACCACCCGCCCGCCGAAGACCTGGCCGATGCACTGGTGTCCCAGGCACACGCCCAGGATGGGCACGCGGTCGCTGAGCTCCCGCAGCACGTCGTTGGACACGCCCGCCTCGTTCGGCGTGCAGGGGCCCGGGGAGAGCACCACCGCCTCCGGCTCCCAGGAGGCGATCTCGCGGGCGGTGGCCGCGTCGTTGCGGACCACCTGGACCTCGGCACCCAGCTCGCCCAGGTACTGGACGAGGTTGTAGGTGAAGGAGTCGTAGTTGTCCACCACCACGATCACCGCGGTCTTCCCCCCTTACCCCAGGGCTCCCGAGCGCGCCAGCTCCACCGCCTGCAACAGGGCCTGGGCCTTGTTCACCGTCTCCTCGAACTCCGCCTCCGGCTCCGAGTCCGCCACGATACCCGCTCCCGCCTGGACGTACGCCACCCCCTCCCGCACCACCAGGGTGCGGATGGTAATACAGGTGTCCATGGTGCCGTCAAAGCCCACGTAGCCCACGGCCCCCGCGTACGGGCCCCGCGCGGTGGGCTCCAGCTCGTCGATGATCTCCATGGCCCGCACCTTGGGGGCGCCCGTGACGGTGCCGTGGGGGAAGGTGGCCTGCAGCACGCAGAAGGCGTCCTGCTCCGGGCTCAGCTCACCCCGTACGGTGCTCACCATGTGCATCACGTGCGAGTAGCGCTCCACCACCATCAGCTCGGGCACCTGCACGGTCCCGTAGCGGCACACGCGGCCCACGTCGTTGCGCGCCAGGTCCACCAGCATCACGTGCTCCGCGCGCTCCTTTTCGCTGGCCCGCAGGTCCGCCTCCCAAGCCGCGTCCTCCTGCGGCGTGCGGCCGCGGGGTCGGGTCCCCGCGATGGGCCGCATCCACACCTGGCCGTGCTCGAGCCGCACCAGCAACTCCGGCGACGAGCCCGCCAGGCGGGTGCCCGGGAAGTCCAAGTAGAAGAGGAACGGCGAGGGGTTCACCGCCCGGGCGGCGCGGTACAGCTGGAAGGGGTCCAGCCCGCCCACGGGAACGGCGAACCGCTGCGACAGGATCACCTGGAAAACATCCCCCGCCCGGATGTACCGCTTGCACCGCACCACGCCGTCCAGGAACGCCTCGCGGGTCAGGTTGGACCGCACGGGGGCGGGGGCGGCGTCTTCTCCCGGGGCAGGGGCTTCCAGGGGACGGCCCAGCCGGTCCAGGACCTGGTCGATGCGCTCGCGGGCGGCCCGGTAGGCCGAGGCCGCCCCTTCCTCCGCGAAGGCGCACGCCACCACCCGCATGCGGCGGCGGACGTGGTCGAAGCACACCACGGTGTCGTACAGGCCCAGCTCCGCGGTGGGGATCCCCAGGTCGTCCCGCGGCCGGTGGGGCAGGCGCTCCCAGTCGCGGACCAGGTCGTAGCCCAGGTAGCCCACAAGACCCCCCACGAACCGGGGGAGGTCGGGGTCCCGCACAGGCCGGAAGGGGCGCATCAGCTCCCGCAGCCGGGGCAGCAGCGGCCCCGGCTGCACGCGGTCTGCCACCCGCACGCGGCCGTCGCGGTACGTCACCACCAGCCGCGGCGCCGCGCCGAGGAAGGAGTAGCGCGCCAGCCGCTCCCCGCCCTCCACGCTCTCCAGGAGGAAGGGACACGGCAGGTCCCGCAGCTTGAGGAAGGCGGAAATCGGGGTTTCCAGGTCTGCCACCATCTCGCAAAAGACGGGCACCAGGTTGCCCTGCCGCAGGAGGGACTCGTACGCGCGCGGTCCCGGGTGGAAGGTGCGTGCGGCAAGACCCCTCACGGGTTCCTCCCGGTGGCTTTCTGTCCCGCCTGCCGCGCCCGCTCCAGCGCGCTGCGGGGCTGGCCCTGCCGGACGGCCTCCTCCACGGTGTCCAGCTCCCGGCGGAACCGTTCCAGCGCGCGCAGGACCTCCTCGCGGTTCAGCCGCAGGATCTGCTCCCACATGCCCACGGGGTTGCGCGCCAGCCGGCTGAGCTCCCGGAAGGTGGGCCCTCCCACTTCCAGGGACTCCGGTTCCGAAGACGCGGCCAAAACAGCCGCGCACGCCACCACGTACGGCAGGTGGCTGACCAGGGCCACCAGGCGGTCGTGGACCTCCGGCTGCAGGACCACCGGCACCATGCCGATGCCGCGCACCAGGTCCGCCACCGCGGCCACCGCGTCCCGGTCCGTGAATCCTGTGGGGGTCAGCAGGTACGGCCGTCCGCGGAGGAAGGAGGGGTCTGCGTCCTCGATCCCTTGTCCCTCGCTGCCCGCCATGGGGTGGCCTCCCACGAAGCGCAGCGGGTAGGGCGCACGTTCCACCTGCCGGACCACGGCTGCCTTCACGCTGCCTGTGTCGGTGACGATGGCGTCCGCCGCCAGGTGCGGCCGCAGCGCCAGGCAGGTGGGGGCGATCTGGTCCAAAGGCGTGCTGACCACCACCACCTCCGCGGCCTGCAGACCCCGGGGGTCCTGGAGGGCGGCGTCTGCGGCCCCGCGCTCCACCGCGCGTCGGGCCACCGCGGGGTCTGCGTCGTAGGCCAGCACGCGGCGGGCGACGCCGCTTTGGCGCATGGCCATGCCGAGGGCGCCGCCGATGAGGCCGGTGCCCACCACCGCCACCGTGTCGAACCGCGCGCTCACCCGGACACCCCCAGGTACAGCCGGCGGAGGTCGCACCTACGCCCCATGCCTGGCCCCTGCGGCTGTTGCCGGACCCGCAACCTCCTCGGGCGGCGAGGCCAGGCGACGGCCCACGGCCTCCGCCACGCGGCGCAGCTCGCCCACCAGCTGGGCGAACTCCGCGGGCCGCAGCTGCTGGGGGCCGTCG
>FWWL01007773.1_pt1 | contig 14295 bp, 12 predicted proteins | sample 2228331 | NCBI WGS metagenome assembly FWWL01 (sample SAMEA103939775, study PRJEB20133) | metagenome
ATAAACCTCGGTGAGCAGTTACAAATTTTAAAAAATCTTTGTGTCTTTGTGGCTTTGTGTGAACTTCTTAAGCCGATGAGACAAGTTAGGTAGTTAAAATAAAATTGCATTTTATGAGGAATGCATGTACAATAAAACAGGATCACTTTTAGAAAGGAGTGGCGCCATGCGTTCGAAAGTCTCGCTTTACCTCATTTTGCTGGTTGTTGTAGCTCTGTTGGTGACGAGCTGCCAGCGTCCTGCAGCTCCAGATGTGACGGCCACGCCCGATACGGGCATTGGCGGACAGGGCACAACCGAACCGCCCCAGGAGACGCCATCGGTTGATGTGCCGACGCCGGTGGCAACCGAATTGCCCACGACTGTACCGACGGAGGAACCGACCGCCGAGCCGACGGAAGTGCCCACCGCCGTTCCGACCCCGGTGCCGACTGCGGAGCCTACCCCCGTGCCGACGCCTGTCCCCACAGCCGTGCCCACGACGCCTGTGCAGCCCGGCGGCGGTGAGACGGTTTACGTGGTGCAGGATGGGGATAACCTCTTCCGGATTGCGCTCAAATACAACATGGACTACAACACGTTGGCCCGTTACAATGGCATCACCAACCCGGCGTTGATTTACGTAGGCCAGAAGATTAAGATCCCGCCGGCGAGCCTGGTGCAGCCGACCCCCACGCCTGGCGGTGGTGCAACCACCTATGTGGTGAAAGCGGGCGACAATCTCTTCCGCATTGCGCTCAAGTACAACATGAGCTACCTGTATCTGGCCCAGTACAATGGCATTGCGGCGCCCTACATCGTCTACGTAGGCCAGGTCATCAAGATCCCGCAGCCTTAACCTGGTTCTGGTGTGAATCTGGAGAGAGTCATGCGGAGTCGGTAGACGTCGCATGACTCTCTCTGTTTTGTGCCACCGCTTCGCCGATTTTGCAGCTCCGCTCACGCGCTTTGATTTGCCGATTTACCCATTTGCCCTATAATCCCTCTGCATCCTGTGCCGAAAGGTGAGCATGGCCCTGCGCACCCTTTATCAAAGCCTGCTGGATAGCGACCCGACGCGCCTGCGCGTCATTGCCACGCAATGGGACCTGACCCTGCGGGCAGAGCGCCGCGCCGAGGTGGCCGCTGAACTTGCGGACGCCATGGCCGATGCCCAACGCATCGCCGACGTTCTCGATCGGCTTGCTCCAGACCAGCGCGCCGCTCTCGATGATTTGTTGCGCGCGGGGGGAAGCCTGCCCTGGCTTATCTTCACCCGGCGCTGGGGGGACGTGCGCGTGGTCGGGCCGGGGCGCCTGGAACGTGAGGCGCTCTGGCGTAACCCCATCTCCCCCGCCGAGGGGCTCTGGTACTGGGGACTGCTCCAGCGCGCCTTTGATAACGCGGCTCAGCCCATCGAGTGGGCTTTTATCCCCGATGAGTTGCGTCTGTACCTGCCGCCGCCTCCTGAGGCGCCCATACCTCTGCCTGAGCCCTGCGCTCCGCCGCCACACATCACCGTCGGCGATGACCGCCTGGCCGACACCCTGGCCGACCTGTGGGCCGCTTTGCAGGTCGCGCCGCGGCGTTACGCGGCGCATCCCATGCGGCCCTTTCTGGAGACGCTCTCCGTGGAGCAGGGCTGGCTGGTGACCGGCGCGCAGGGCCTCAAACTGGTGCCCGACGCGGCCCTGGCCTGGTTGCAAAGCTCACGCTGGGAGCAGTGGGAACGCCTGGCGCGCGCGTGGATGGAAAGCCGCCTCTGGCATGATCTGGCGCAGGTGTCCACCCTTACGCCGGAAGGTGACACCTCCTGGCCGGGCGATTCCGTTCAGCAGCGGCGTGCCGCCCTCGGTCTGCTCTGTCGGTGCGCGCCGGGGGCCTGGTACGCGCTGCAAGACTTCATCGCCTACGTTCACGTGCACGCCACCGACTTCCTGCGTCCCGATGGGGATTATGAGCGCTGGGCGCTGCGGGATGTCGCGACCGGCGCATCTCGCCGGGGCTTTACGCATTGGTATCATGTCGAAGGGGCCTATCTGGCCTACCTGATCACCGGGCCTTGCGCCTGGTTGGGGATGGTGGACCTGGGGAGCAGCGCCGCCGCTCAGCCGGCCCATGCTTTTCGCCTCAGTGCGGCGGGGGAGGCGCTTCTCCGCAACGCGGCGCCACCGGAGCTGCCGGCGCCGCCTGCGGTGACGGTGCATGCCACGGGTTTAATCAGTGTGCCGCCGGCGGCGCGCTATGCGCGCTTTCAAATTGGGCGGATCGCGGCCCCGCGGGAGCCGGAGGGCACGTATCAATTGACGCCCTCATCCTTGCGTCGCGCCACGAAGCAGCGCATCACACCGGAACGCATCATTGCCTTTCTCAGCGAGGCTTCCGGCGCGGAGCTGGCGCCGCATCTGGTGCGCGCCATTCAGCGCGCCGCGAGTACGGGGCCGTCGGCACGCCTGGAACCGCGTCTGCTCTTGCGCATCAGTGATGAGGATTTGTTGCGCGAGTTGCAGCGTCACACCTTGCGCGGTGAGCGGGTCCCGCAGGGGATGCTCTTCTATCCCGCCGACCGCGCGCGCTTGCTTGCTTTGCTGGCTCAGCTCGGTTGGCTGGTGGATGAGGCGGAGGAGGAGAGCGGCGGGAGAGGGTGAGAGCGGGAGACGTAGGGGCGACCCTTGTGGTCGCCCCCGACCCTTGTGGTCGCCCGATGGTGGCGCCCCTGGCGCTTGCCCGATGGTGGCGACCCTTGCGGTCGCCCGACGGGAGTAATCCCGGCAGTTGCTCTACAAAATAACGTCCCGTGAACGGGGTTACGGGGGGCACCCTGGCGGTTGCCCGTTTAATGCCCATGGGGATGGGGCGGTTCCCAAAACGGCGGGAGGCGCGGCTCGTCCCTGGGGGCTGGGGGCGGGGTGTCGCCCAAAACGGCGGGCGCGACGGGGCCAGCGGCCCTCTTTCATCAAAAACATAGAAAATTTTTTACTCTGCGCGAGAGGAGTCTTTATGAGCGAACGTTCTCTTTATGCCAAGGTGATGCAGGCGTTTGAGGCGCGGTTTTTGCGCGCGCCGGAAATTGTCGTGCGCGCACCGGGACGGGTGAATCTGATCGGTGAGCATACGGATTATAACGATGGCTTCGTCCTGCCGGTGGCCGTGGATCGCGCGGTGTGGGTGGCTGCAGCCGGCCAGCCCACGCGCGAGGCTGTGATCCGCGCGCTTGATGTGCGCAACGATGAGGCGATTGTGCCGCTTTCCGCGGCGCCCACCACGATCGGGGGGTGGGTGGATTATCCGGCGGGGATCGCCTGGGCTTTTATGCAGGATGGGAAACGGCCTTTTGGCTTGCAGGCGGTTTTTGCGTCCAGTGTGCCGGTCGGGGCGGGGATGTCTTCTTCCGCCGCGGTTGAAATTGCTTTTGCGTATACCTGGCAGCGTATCAGCGGCTTTGCTTACGCCCGGCATGAGCTGGCGCTCCTGGCGCAGAAGGCTGAGAATCAGTATGTGGGCGTGAATTGCGGCATTATGGATCAGATGATCAGTGCCTGCGGGCGCGCCGGTCACGCGATGTTGCTGGATACGCGCACGCTGGAGCGCACGTATTATCCCGTGCCGGAGGGCCTGGCGCTGGTCGTGGCGGATAGTCTGGTGCGGCGCAGTCTGGCCAGCTCCGAGTACAATATCCGCCGCGCGCAGTGTGAGGAGGCGGTGCGCCGCCTGGCTGTGGCGTTGCCGGGTATCAAGGCGCTGCGTGATGTGACGCTGGAGGATCTGGAGCGTCACGCGGCGTTGTTGCCGCCGGTCATTTTGAAGCGGGCGCGGCATGTGGTCAGTGAGAACGCGCGCGTGCATGCCTTTACGCAGGCGCTGCAGCGTGGCGCGCTGGATGAGGCCGGTGCGCTGTTGCGCGAGAGTCATCGCAGTTTGCGGGATGATTACGAGGTCAGCGCGCCCGAGCTCGATACGCTGGTGGAGGCAGCTAATGCCGTGCCGGGGTGTTATGGGGCGCGCCTTACCGGCGCGGGCTTCGGCGGTTGTACCATCGCGCTGGTCGCCGAGGCGGCTGTGCCTGAGGTGACGGCCCGTATCACCGATGGCTATGAGGCGGCTTACGGCAAAACGCCTGCGGTGTATGTTGTGCATCCCGATGATGGGGTGTCGGAAATTGCGCCGGATGCCGGCGTGGCGTGACATTCGTAGCTGCGCCGTGGGCTTATTTGCACTTGTCAGCCCGTTGAAAACACAGTATCATGGGGCCGGATGGGCGGCTGTGGCGCGCTCATCTGTCCCGTGGTGTCGCTCATCTTGCCGCATTTTCGTCCCTGGCGGCTTATCATCAATTTGATGCGGTGTGTTAAGGAGGTCACCTGGAGATGATTATCGGGGTCCCAAAAGAGCGTTTGCCTGGTGAAGCACGGGTTGGCCTTACGCCGGCACTGGTGCGCACGCTGACTAAAAGTGGGCACACCTGTCTGGTTGAGCAGGGGGCTGGCGCAGGGGCCGGTTTTGATGATTACGATTACGAGCGACAGGGTGCTCAGATTGTTGCGAGGATGGAGGAGATTTACACCCGCAGTGATCTCGTCCTCAAGGTGATGCGCCCCGTTGCCGAGGAGATTGCCCTCATGCATGAGGGGCAGGTGATCATGGGGCTGCTGGGGCTGTTGGGCGCCCCGAAAGAGGATGTGCGCGCGCTGGTGGCCCGCAAGGTGACCGCCATCGCCTACGAGCACATCAGTTGTGAGGGGCATGTCTATCCCGTGCTCAAGGCGATGAGCGAGGTGACGGGACGCATGGCGCCCTACATTGCCGGCATGGCCTTGATGCGTCACGGCGACTTGGGACGGGGCGTCTTGTTGGGCGGTGTGCCCGGGGTGTCCGCGGCGGAGGTGGTCATTCTGGGCGGCGGGGTGTTGGGCTTCAATGCGGCGCGCGCTTTTGTTGGGCTGGGAGCCAAGGTCTTCATTCTCTCCCGCAATCTCGATCGCCTGCGCGCGCTGGATGATTATTTCCGTGGCGCGGTGACGACCATGGTCTCCCACGATTACACCATCGCCAACACCGTGCGTTTTGCGGATGTGGTGGTGGGGGCCGCGCGCACGCCCGGACAGCGCCCGCCGCTGCTCATCACGCGCGCTATGTTGCGCACGATGCGCATCAACGCGGTGTTGATTGACTTCACGATTGACCATGGCGGTTGCGCCGAGACCAGCCGTCCAACCACCCTGCAAGAGCCCACCTACGTGGAAGAGGACATCATCCACTACTGCGTGCCGAACGTCCCCGGCGCGGTGCCCCGCACGTCCACAGCGGCCTTTTTGAACGCGGCCATGCCCTACTTTACCGCCGTGGCGCAACTGGGCCCGACGATCGCCTGCGCGCAGATGCCGGAGCTGCAACGCGCCGTCATCATCCGCAACGGCGAGATTCTGGATCCTACGCTGGCTTACGATCTGGCCGCTTAAGCAGGGGAGGGCGTGATGAGCTGGCAGGAGACTTACGCACGCAAATGTGTCAGCGCCGAGGAGGCGATTGCCGCCTCCGTCCGCTCCGGGATGCGGCTTTTCCTCACCGGCAACTGCAGCGTCCCGCAGCGCCTGATTGAGGCGCTGGTGGCTTACGCCCCTCAGGTGGAAGGGGTAGAAATTGCGCAGACGCTCACCGTTGGGCCGGCGCCCTGGATCGCGCCGGAGATGGATGGGCACCTGCGCTCAAATGTCATGTTCATTGGCCACAACACGCGCAAGGCAGTCTGGGAGAAGCGCGTGGATTACACGCCGGTGCTGCTTTCCGAATTCCCTTTGCTTTTCAAGCGCGGCGTGCTGCCGGTGGACGTGGCGCTGGTGCACCTTTCCCCGCCGGATGATGAGGGCTACTGCTCTTTCAGCATCGAAACCGGCCTGACGAAGTCCGCGGCGCTTTCGGCCAAAGTCATTGTGGCGGAAATTAACCGCCAGATGCCTTACGTGACCGGCGGCGACACCCGGATCCATGTGGACCGGTTGGATTACATTGTGGAAGTGGATTACCCGCTCAAGGAGTTCCGCATGGCGGAAGATCCCAACGATCCGGAGGTGCAGGCGATTGCCCAGCACATCGCCGAGCTGATTCCCGATGGGGCTACCCTGCAGATGGGCATCGGCGCGGTGCCGGATTCGGTGTTGCACTATCTCAAGCACAAGCGCGATTTGGGCATCCACACCGAGCTGTTCTCGGATGGCGTCCGGCAGCTTGTCGAGGCCGGGGTCATCACCGGGGCGCGCAAGACCCTGCATCCCGGCAAGGTGGTGGCCGGGTTTGTGTTGGGATCGCATGATCTGTACCGCTGGCTGGATCGCAATCCCATGGTGGAGCTGTATCCGACCGAGTACGTGAACGATCCCGCGGTGATCGGGCGCAATTACCGCCAGGTGGCTATCAACGCGGCTATCGAAGTGGACCTGACCGGTCAGGTGTGCGCCGATAGCATCGGGCACAAGTTCTTCAGCGGGGTAGGGGGGCAGGTGGATTTCATTTATGGCGCGTCGCGTTCTGAAGGTGGCGTGCCCATCATCGCCCTGCCCAGCACGGCTAAAGAGGGGACGGTGAGCCGCATCGTGCCCATGCTCAAGCCCGGCGCGGGCGTGGTCACGTCGCGCAATCACGTCCACTGGGTGGTGACCGAGTTTGGGGCGGTGGACCTGTACGGCAAGTCCATCCGTCAGCGCGTGGAGGCGCTCATCAGCATCGCTCATCCCAATTTCCGCGCGGAGCTGCGGCGCGAGGCTGAGCAACTGGGGTACATTTAAGGGATAGTTGCGTTCTGGCTAAAATCGCCTACAATGAGCCCCTGGCCGGGCGGTGCAGGCCTGGTCGCTGGTGGTTTTAGCCTGCCTTTAGCCCTGCTCGCGTTGGACTCTCAACTGCGCCACACGGGGACCTTTGAGGGGTTGCCGGACTCGAACGGGATGGTTTGAAGGACTCAATCCTTTGTTTCATGGTTCAACATTTTGGCTGTCCAGAGAGGAGGTGTCATTTGTTCCATGCACTCGTAGCCATCAAACAAGTGCCGGACACGACCAATATCCGCATTGATCCCGCCACGGGCAATCTGGTGCGTGAGGGCGTGCCGGCGATCATGAACCCCTACGATGCGCATGCTCTCGCCGCGGCGGTGGAGTGGAAGCGCAAGCTGGGGGGAAAAGTCACCGTGATCTCGATGGGGCCGCCGGCAGCGGTTGCCTCGCTGCGCGAAGCTATCGAGATGGGCGCCGACCGGAGCATCCTCATTTCGGATCGCAAATTCGGCGGCGCGGACACGCTGGCCACGTCCTATGTGCTGGCGCAGGTCATTCAGGCCATTCACGAGAAGGAACCCATTCACATGGTGTTCTTCGGCAAGCAGGCCATTGATGGCGACACGGCTCAGGTTGGGCCGGGCGTAGCCTCACGTCTGGACTGGCCGATCCTCACCTACGCGGTGGGCATTCGCACCATTGACCTGGAGTCGGGGCGCGCGGTCATCGAGCGCAAGACGGAGCGCTGGACCGAAGTGGTCGAGGTTCCCCTGCCTGCTGCCATCACCTGCGAGAAAGAAATCGCCGCCATTCCCTACGCCCCGCTGCCCGATCTGTTGCGCTCCCTGCGTTACGAGCCGGAGGTTTGGACGACCGAGAGTGGGCACTGCACCTTCGATCCGAATCAAATCGGTGTGAAAGGCTCACCGACTGTGGTCTACAAGCAAAGCACACCTCCGTTGCCGGAGCCTGGTGAAAAGGTCAACGCGCGCGAGCTGGGTGTGACGGAAGCGGTGCGTTACGCGCTGCAAAAGGCCCAGGTGAGTGGCGTGCTTACATCCATTCTGGGAGGCGCATAATGGCAGAGCGCAAGTTCTGGGTTTTCATTGAACAGGAAAATGGTCAGGTCCACCCCGTCTCCTGGGAACTGCTGGGCGTGGCGCGTCGCCTGGCCTCGCAGGTCGAGGACGAAGCCAAAGCCGCTGGTGACACCGTCGCGGTTGAGGGCATCCTGCTGGGGCACAAGGTCGAACCGATCGCGCATGAAGCCATCAAGTACGGTGCCGATCGGGTGTACCTGCTGGATGATCCCGTCTACGAACATTACCGCAACTGCCCCTATACGCGGGGCATTGTGGCCGTTGCGAAGAAATACAAGCCGGAAGTCTTCCTGCTGGGGGCGACCACCCTGGGCCGTGACCTGGCCGGCGCGGTGGCTACCTCGCTGCGCACCGGCCTCACCGCGGACTGCACCGGCCTGGAGATGGAGGAAGTCAAGGGCGCGTCGCGCAAAGTCCTGCTGGCTACCCGTCCCGCCTTCGGCGGCAACATTCTGGCCACCATTCTCTGCCGCAACGCGCTCCCCCAGATGTCGAGCGTACGCCCGCGCGTGTTCCCCATGCCGCCCTACAATCCCGATGCGAAGGGCGAAATCATCCGCGAAGATGTGACCATGGATGAAGCTGACGCCCGCGCCTGCATCCTGGAGTTCATCCACGCCCGCGGCGAGAGCGTCAACATTGAATACGCGGATGTGATCGTCGCCGGTGGGCGCGGCCTGGGTGGGCCGGAGGGCTTCAAGCTGTTGCAGGAGCTGGCGGACGAGCTGGGCGGCGTCGTCGGGGCCTCGCGTCCCTGCGTGGATGCGGGCTGGATCAGCTACGCCCATCAGGTGGGCCAGACGGGGAAAACCGTGCGCCCGAAGCTCTACATTGCGGCGGGCATCTCCGGCGCTCTGCAGCACAAGGTGGGCATGCAGAACTCGGACTTTATTATCGCCATTAACAGCGATCCCAAAGCCCCCATCTTTGATGTGGCGGATGTGGGGATCGTCGGTGACCTGTACCAGGTTATTCCGGAAATGATTCAGCAGATTCGGGCGCTAAAGGAGGCTAAGGCATGACGCATCATGAGTCGTCTGCATCCAGGGATGCCATTCGCTTTGATGTGATTGTGGTGGGGGCGGGACTGGCCGGGTCCGCGGCGGCGATGGTCGCGGCGCGCAAGGGCCTGAACGTCGCCATCATCGAACGCGGGCAGAAGCCCGGCGGCAAAAACTACTTCGGCGGGGCCATCTACACGCATGCGATTGCGGAGCTGGTTCCCGATTTCATGGAGCTCAACCCGCCTTTTGAGCGCCCGGTCACCGAGGCCGGGTTCTGGTTCCTGAACCCCGACGGCGGCATGACGCGCATGACGGTGAACGGCGGCAAGCTGGATCGCAAGCCCGCCGATGCTTACACCACCCTGCGCGCCCGCTTCGATCCCTGGTGGGCTGAGCAGGCCCAGAAGGCCGGCGCACTCCTGATCCCCAAAACCACGGTGGTGGATTTCATCCGCGACCAGGACGGGGCCGTGATCGGCGTGCAGACGGACCGCCCTCAAGGCGAGGTGTACGCGCCCGTTGTGATCATCTGCGAGGGCGTGAACAACCTGCTCACGCAGAAGCTGGGCCTCATTGACCACGACCTGGAGCCGGCACACCTGGCCCTGGGCTTTAAGCAGGTCATCTCCCTGCCCAAGGAGGTCATTCAGGCGCGCTTTGGTTTGCAGAACGAGCAGCAGGGCGTGGCCGTCTCTGTCCTGGGTGATGTCTCCCTGGGCTTGCCGGGCATGGGCTTCGTCTACACCAACAAGGACAGCATTTCGGTGGGCCTGGGCATGATGCTCGACGTGCTGGCCGAGTACCGCATGAAGCCTTACGAGATTTTGCAGCGCTACCTGGCGCATCCGGCGATTGCCCCGCTGGTGGAAGGCGGTCAGTTGGTGGAGTACGGCGCGCACCTCATCCCCGAAGGCGGCTGGCGCGACATGCCCAAACTTTACACCGCGGGCGCGCTGGTGGCGGGCGATGCGGCGGCGATGGTCAATGCGCTGCACTGGGAAGGGACCAACATGGCCATCATTGCGGGCAAACTGGCCGGCGAAACCGCCATCGAAGCCCACAGCCGCGGCGACTTCTCCGCCAAAACCATGTCGCGTTACGAAGATCGCCTGCGCCAGAGCTTCATCCTGCAGGACCTGCGCCAGTATCGCAATTTCTCCCGCTTCCTGGAGCAGCATCCGCACTTTATGGACGTGTACCCGCGCTTCCTCAACGATGCGCTGGGCAACTTCTTTACGGCCTACGGCAAGCCCAAGAAGCAGCTTTTCCAGGACATTCTTGCAGCTCTGACCCAACGGCGTCCTCTGGTCAAAGCCGCCGGGGACATTATCGCCATGGGTCGTTCGGTGATGGGGTGGTAAGATGGCGATGAAAAAAGGTGATGCATTTACCGTCAAGGAACTGGCCAAGGAGTTGAAGGATACGCTGCCCACGGTCTACGTGGACGACATGCTCATGACCCTCAAATACTTTGTAGATGAGGAGCAGTCCCATCTGTGGATCAAGGATCATGCCGTGTGCGCGCGCTGCCAGTACAAGCCCTGCCTGTACTTCTGCCCGGTGAGCGTCTATACCCTCGGCTCCGATGGCAAGGTCCAGGTGAGCTACCAGGCCTGCGTGGAATGTGGGAGCTGTCGGGTGGGCTGCCCGTACAACAACATCGGTTGGAAATTGCCGCGCGGCGGTTTTGGGGTCGCCTACAAGTTCGGCTAAAACCGCTCAAAGCAACCAGGCCGTCCGATCAAGGGACGGCCTGGTTTTGTTTTTGAAGGTAACTGCCTACTCATAGCGATTGAAATCGCCTCTAATGGGCTTATAGTCGGGCGTCCCTGCCCCCTGTAGTCCCCCCTAAAAAGGAGGGACGGTGGCCCGCTAAGGCGAGCGGGTACCTGAAGCGCAGTAGGGGCGGGATTTATCCCGCCCAGGGGGCAGGGACAAGCCCTGCTGCCCCTACAGCAGGCGCGGTTTTAACCGCTAGCCAATAAACCTCGGTGAGCAGTTACAAATTTTAAAAAATCTTTGTGTCTTTGTGGCTTTGTGTGAACTTCTTAAGCCGATGAGACAAGGTAGGTAGTTACTTTTGAAGGCGAAAACGTAATTAACTTCATGTGCCGGCGACTTTAGCATACACCCTGTCGCCTCGTTGAACCACCTCTATAACGGCACCTTTCTTGTAGTAACTCTCGCCTCGTTCAAGTGACTGCATTGAGGCCCGCTGCTTAATCATCTTAAGTGTAATCTTGGGCAACATTTTCTCTACACCCTTTACCGTGTTTCGCCCTTAAATCGCCTGATGCGCTCCTGAATCTCGGCGACGATGCTCTTGATTGCTGCAAAATCGGTTTCGCTCACATAGCCTGAAAGTTCATTCAGTAACGCATCCGTATCCGGTTGATAAGCATGCATCAAAGTGGCAATATCATTTTCGTAAATGCCGACCCTTGCAAAATTGCCTTGCCGATAGAGCGAAGGCAACGCATAGAGCTTGAGTAACAACAGGCCCTCAACCGTTGCCAGGGGAATGGGCCTATCCAGAAAGGCCTGTACCTTTGCATACGATTGATGCACTTTTTTGAAAAGCGGATTTTGCGTCAGTAAGAGGTCAATCTGCAACGCTCCAAACTGTGCATGCGCAAAATACATATCCCGATGGGTAACCTGAAGCTCAGGGAGGTTTTCCAGGGAGGAAACAGCCATCAGCAGGTCCAGATCTTGCGTGTTTCTTCCTTCAACGTAGTAAAGTACGGCGATTCCCCCGACAAGGACATAGTCAATTTTTCTTTCCTCCAGAAGAGCAAAGAAATCCTGGACAGCCTGAAGTAATGACTCAGCATCCATCATACCACCTTGCCAGTTTCTGATGTTAAAGACAAAGGCGTTGCGAATCACAGCACCGATTTGAAGACTGCTTTGAATGGCCATAGTTCAAACCCTATCATCGGTATCTCATGCCGTCAGCACCAAACCCTGCCGCAGGTTATCATCCCTTGCCTGCCTGCAACTGCTCACCGAGGTTTATTGGCTAGCGGTTAAAACCGCCCCTGCTGTAGGGGCAGCAGGGCTTGTCCCTGCCCCCTGGGCGGGATAAATCCCGCCCCTGCTGTAGGGGCAGCAGGGCTTGTCCCTGCCCCCTGGGCGGGATAAATCCCGCCCCTGCTGTAGGGGCAGCAGGGCTTGTCCCTGCCCCCTGGGCGGGATAAATCCCGCCCCTACTGCGCTTCGGGTATCCGCTCGCCTTAGCGGGCCACCGTCCCCCCTTTTTAGGGTGGACTACTGGGGGGTCAGGGACGCCAGGCTATAAGCCCATCAGAGGCGATTTCAATCGCTATGGCTGAGCAGTTACGCCTGCCTTATGCCCTGGGTAGAATGTCACCCCCTGGTACTTTTTCAAAGTACCTCTACTGGAAATTATAGGCGTAGTTTGATGCCCTGTCAAAAACCAATCCCTGACCTCTCTCCAGGCCCTTCCCGCCATTCCCTGTTGCCATTTACAGAATTTATTATAAAATATAGCTACTTTATCATCAATATTGTGGGAGCTACCTATGGAACACGTAAGACGTTTTGTGCACGAAAACTGGTTGACCCTGCTGGTCACAGCCGTGTTGGGGGTTGCCTGGCTCATCTTGCGCACCCCCGCAACCCCGCTGGACTCCGTCGCGGAGTTCGACGCACGCTTGCGCAGCGGACAGCCCACCCTGATCGAATTCTACTCCAACCGCTGCAGCATCTGCCTCGCCTCCAAACCCACCGTGGACCGCCTCGAAAAACAGCTCGAAGGGCGCGCCGTCGTCCTGCGCGTTGACGTGGCGGATCCGGTTGGGCGTGAGCTGGCGGCGCGCTGGGGCATTGCCGGCACGCCCGCCTTCATCGTCACCACCGGCGCGGGGCAACCCGTCTACATGAGCTACGGCCCGCCCCAGGTGATGGAACTTGAAGTCGCGCTGGCGGCAGCGCGCGCCCAGACGCCATGACCCTCTACCCGCTGCCGGGGACGTTGCGGCCCGCAGCTCCGCCCTTAGCCCACTACCGACCGGCGGAGATTCACGAAGCGCTGGCACACGTCCCCGGTGGCGGCCTCTGGCTTGACGTAGGAACTGGCAACCCCGCCTACATCCGCGAACTTGTCGCTGCCGGTAACCGCGTCATCGCCGTCAACCTTAACCCCTTCACCCATCTAGCCCTGCAACACGCCCTGAACCCCTGGCCTGCGAGCGTCATCAACGCCGTCGTCTCCCACCTGCTCGACCGTCCCAAAAGCGATCGTCCGCTCGTCTTTCACCTGCGCGACCTGTACCAGAGCCGCTGTCCGCGCTGTGGGCGCATGGGCATCGCGGAAACCTGCACCTGGCAGCGGCAGGACACCGTCTCCGTGCCTATGCGCAAACAAGTCCGCTGCGCCCTGTGTGGCCTGGTCGAAGGCGAGACCGATGCCGATGACCGGCAAGCCGCGGAACGCCTCCGGCCGGGCGCCGGTCCGGCCTATCACCTCGCCCTTCATCGCGCGCTCCAACAGGCCTCCGACAAGGACGACGCCATCAAAGACCTGCTCGCGCTCTACCCGCCGCGCAGCCTGAGCGTCCTCATGGACCTCATCCCGCGCGTCGCCAGCCTGCGCACCGAAGCGGAACAAGCCGCAGCGCGCGCCCTGCTGGCCGACGTCTGCGATCGCAGCACCAGCCTCTGGTCCGAAGCGCCGCCCGCCTCCCCGCCGCGCAGCTTTCACCTTCCCGCCACCTGGATCGAAGTCAACCCGGAGCGCCTCATCCTGCAGGCGCGTCAGGCCCTGCTAGAAGCAACCCCGCACCCGCCGCTGGCGCCAGCCCCCTCCCTGGACGCGCTGCTGACCTCGTCCGAGCCGGGCTACATCCTGCTGAACTGGCCCTTGCGGCGTCTCCGTCCCCTTCTCGCGCCGGGCATACTGGATGGCATCGTCATCCATCCCCCGCAGCCGTACGCCCTCTTCTGGGCCCTGAGCGCCCTTTGGCGCTGCTGGCTTTGGAGCGACCCATCCCCCTCCGCCCTGCTCGACTTCCTGGCGCGGCGTCGCCGGGACTGGGACTGGTCGCAGCAAGCCCTGGCCCTGACCCTGCGCAACCTGCGTCCCTACGTGCGCGCCGATGGCCTGTGGCTTCTGCACACCGTCGGCCTGACCCTGCCCGCCCTGGCCACCGCCCTCGCCGCGGCCCATGAGGCCGATCTGACCTTGTGCACCTGGTCCGTCACCACCCTGGGGGCGCGCCTGGTCTTCAATCCGGCGGGTTTGGGGGAAAGGGAGCCTGCCGACGCGGATGCCGCGCGTCACGCCGTGGGAGTATCCGCGCGTGGCGTGGGGGAGAGCGCGCCGCCGTCCGCGGGGCCGGGTTCAGGCCGCGCAGGGGAAAGGGAGCCCGCCGACGCGGATGCCGCGCGTCACGCCGTGGGAGTGTCCGCGCGTGGCGT
>FWWL01007779.1_pt1 | contig 14285 bp, 14 predicted proteins | sample 2228331 | NCBI WGS metagenome assembly FWWL01 (sample SAMEA103939775, study PRJEB20133) | metagenome
GAGTTCTTGCTCCAGTTCGCCCTCATGTGAAGCTTCTATGCCGAGAAAGTGCTGCATAAACCCCAGCCGCGGGTTGGGTTGCTCTCTAACGGTGAAGAACCTGGCAAAGGCAATCAATTGGTTAAAGAAACCTATCCTCTCCTGGAAAAAAGTGGCTTGAATTTCATCGGCAATGTAGAGGGGAAAGAAGTCTTCAATGGGGAAGCCGACGTTGTGGTTACCGATGGTTTTACCGGTAATATCATGCTCAAGTCCAGCGAGGCGGTAGCCAAACTGATTACCGATGTATTGCGCGAGGCGCTCATGGCATCATGGCGCACCAAATTGGGAGCCCTATTAGCCAAACCGGCTTTCAACCATATTCGAAAATTGCTTGACCCGTCGGAGGTTGGTGCCGCTCCTCTTTTGGGCATTGATGGACTGGTGTTCGTTGGGCACGGTCGTTCGGATGCCCGTGCAATTATGAACGCATTGCGAATCGCCCACGAGGCGATTCAGGCCAATCTCTTGGCAAACATCCGCGATGCTTTGAAGGAAAAACTTTCTAATCGCGTTTCAATTTATCTGATCTTTGCAACAAAGCATTCTAATCTTGAAACCTTTACTCCCGAAAATTCCTGAGGTCATCCATGAAAGTCATTCGTAACTCACGCCTGATTCAACGCAACCGCCGTATCGGCCAAATTGCTACCATAATTGCACTGGTCATCCTCGGATTCGGGCTTTACATCTCTTTCGCCCATCCTGAACAATACACTTTAAGTCTAACAGCCCTGATTGTTGGCTTTGTTCTCTCACAAGCCGGGATTTACTTTGGTAACCGCTGGGGGCGTTCCCCTCGCCCGGATGAACTACTAACCAATGCCCTTAAAGGCCTGGAAGACAAATACGCGCTGTATCACTACGTTTCGGGCATCCCTCATATGTTGATCGGACCGGCGGGCGTTTGGGCTCTGATTCCGGTCATGGTGGCCGGCTCGATTACTTACGACCCCGGCAAGCGCCGCTTTCGCCAAAAAGGTGGTAATCTCTATCTTAGAATTTTTGGGCAGGAAAACCTTGGCCGTCCCGACCTGGAAGCCGCATATGCAATCGAGGACCTGAACAAGTTCCTCAAGCAGACTTTGGGTGATGCCAACCCGCTCCCCACTCCCAAAGCCATCCTGGTCTTCACCAACCCCAAGGCCACCCTAGATGTAGAGGAATCTCCCATACCAGCAGTGCCATTGGCCAAACTCAAGGAGTTTATGCGTCGCCAGGCCAAGGAAAGCCCGGCACCAGCGGCACTTATTCAAGAATTGCAAAAAGCGCTCCCCAATGAAAAATGGGAGGGTCGTTAAACACCCTCTATACGGCTCGTACCCGGCGGGTGCGTTTTGCGCCTGAACGAAGCGACTCACTCATCGCGTAAGCCCTAAGGCGCTCCACCTCGTCTGGCGTCAGTTGTCGCCACTCGCCGGGCTTCAAATTTCCAAGCTCGATGGGCCCAATTCGCGTCCGTACCAATCGCCGCACGGGCAAGCCAATCGTACGGGCTATTTCGCGAATTTCGCGCTTACGCCCTTCGCACATCACGACTCGTAGCCAGGCCCCTTCTCGAACTACGCCTTCCAAAGTGACTTCGGCTGGGGCCGCCCTTCGCCCATCTGGTAAGACTACGCCATGGCGCCAGGCTTCTAGTTGTTTTTCATCAGGACGCTTTGCCACCAGAACCCGATACTCTTTTTCCTTGCCGTAACGCGGATGAGTAAGGCGGTTTGCTAACTCCCCATCATTGGTAAGCAGGATCAACCCTTCGCTCTCGTAATCCAGCCGGCCCACAACGAAAAGATGTCCCGGAAACGGCACCAGATCGTAAACGGTACGCCGCTTTTCATGGAGCGCATGATCTGAGAGCACCCCCTGGGGCTTATTGAGAATGATGTAGGTAAATTGGGATACCGGCTTTGGAATTGGGTGACCATCCACGGTAATTTGGTCCTTTTCTGGATCGGCCTTCATTCCCAGGGTGGCCGTAACACCATTGACTTTGACCCGCCCTTGCACGATGAGCGTTTCCGCTTCACGCCGTGAGCCCAAACCTGCACGGGCTAAAATTTTCTGCAAACGTTCTTCAGCCATATATCAATCCTTCAGTAAAGAGGTATCGGAAGATTCTTCGTTGGCCTCCTCAAGCGGTGGCAATTGATCGAGAGATTCTAGGCCAAAATAAGCAAGAAAATCCGCTGTGGTACCGTAGAGCAGCGGACGCCCCGGCAAATCGGCACGCCCACGCTCCTCGATCAGCCCTTTAGTCAGCAAACTACGCACCACCGAATCGCTATTCACCCCGCGAATGGCTTCGATCCCCGCACGGGTAATTGGTTGACGATAGGCAATAATGGCAAGGGTTTCCAATGCCGCCTTGCTCAACCGGGACCCGACCTCAAGCCCTAACAGGCGTTCCACGTAAGGTGACACCTCTGGCGCGGTGGTGAGTTCATAATGTCCCTGATGAATACGCAGACGCAATCCTCGCTGGCGAGAGGACTCTTGAAGGCGTAACAAAGCTGCCTTAACCTCCTCTTCACTCACCCCAATGGCCGTTGCCAGTTGAGCCACAGAAAGGGGGGAAGAAGCCACAAAGATCAGGGCTTCCACAATACTTTCAAGCGGGAGAGAGAGAGCGTCAAGATTATCCTGCTGCATGCTATAATTGAAACCGCATAAGAATCTTCCTCTATGAACTCAACGAAGATGGAAAACTTCCGCCGTATCGGCTTTGTCCCTATGTTGCTCCTGATCCTCGCACTAATGGTGTTGCATGCTTGCACGCCTTTATCAACCGCCAGTCATGAGATCAGCGTCACCGTCGAGGATAACGGGCAACTATATGAGGCTAAGGTACCTAATGGCACTAACGTCCAGACGGTCCTTGAACGGCTGGGGCTTACCTTGGGAGTGTTGGACCGCACCGAACCGCCCACATATACCATTCTGAATAGTGCATCAAGGATTATTATTATACGCGTTAAAGAGGTTTTTGAGACCAAAGAGGTTGTGGTTCCCTTTGAACAGCAGATCGTAAAAAACGAATCGCTCGCTGAGGGAGAAACGCGCCTGGTACAGCCAGGAGAAAACGGCCTGCAGCAGATCACCTACCGCCGCTTGCTGGAGAACGGCAAAGAGGTTGCACGCACTGTGTTCAAGGTGGAAATCCTGAGTGAACCGCGCCCTGAGATTGTCATGGTGGGAGTCCAATCTCCCCTTGCCCCCGTTGATCTGCCGGGTCATTTGGCGTATCTGGCAGGAGGGAATGCCTGGTTAATCCGCGAGAGCACTGGCAATCGTTACCCCTTGGTCACTTCTGGAGACCTGGATGGGCGCATCTTTTCGCTCTCCCCAGATGGAAAATGGCTCCTCTACACGCGGCAGAGCAAAGAGGCCGGACAAATCAATACTCTCTGGGTCGTCAACCTCACCACAGAGCGACCTCAACCGATTAACCTCAAGGTCAATAATGTCGTTCACTATGCCGAGTGGGTGCCCAGTACTTCATTAACGATCACTTACTCCACTGTTGAACCGCGTAGCGCACCCCCAGGATGGCAAGCCAATAATGATCTTTACCGATTGATCATATCACAAGATGGTCGCGTCGTAAAAAATGAGAGACTGATCGACTCCAATGCTGGCGGAATTTACGGGTGGTGGGGTACCACATTTGCCTGGTCGCCCAACGGGAATTATCTGGCCTACGCACGCCCCGATTCGGTAGGATGGGTCAACCTGAAAGAACAAACCTTTGAACCGCTTTTATCGCTTCAGCCGTTGGAAACCGGAGGGGATTGGGCTTGGGTGCCCACCCTGGGATGGACGGCCGATGGGCGCTTTCTTTTTACTATTGCCAATGGGTCCCAGGGGGAAGCTGGTGCCTCGTCATTCACTCTCAAAGCCCTGTCTTTTGACCCCCTGATGATGCTAGATATCGTCAAAGATACGGGCATGTTTGCCAACCCAGTACCTGTCCCTGAAACCCAGGGTTTCCCCCAGTGGGTGGCATATTTGCAGGCTATTTTTCCCTCTCAAAGCGAAACCAGCCGCTATCGCCTGATGTTAATGGATCGTGATGGATCGGACCAGCGTGCCCTCTTTCCTCCCGAAGGGTCCATCGGTCTCGAACCTCAGCGTCCGGTTTGGTCCCCTCTTTCATCATCCAACTCATCGCGCTGGATTGCGGTTATCTATCAAGGTAACTTGTGGCTGGTTGAAATCCCTTCTGGACAGGCCCGTCAAATCACAGGCGATGGCCTAACCCGCCGAATAGATTGGAAATAGATCCAGAATTTTTACAAGGAGAGGCGTATGCGAATTCTCGTTACCGGTGCGGCAGGGTTTTTGGGTTCCCATCTATGTGACTACCTGCTTCAACAGGGCCACGAAGTCATTGGGATGGATAATTTCATCACCGGCAGCCCAGACAACCTTGCTCATTTAGCAGGAAATCCTCGTTTTCTCTTTATCCGTCACGACGTGTCCAATTTTATCTTCGTACCCGGCAAAGTTGATGCCGTGCTCCACTTTGCTTCTCCGGCCAGCCCGAATCCGAATTCTCCGTACGGGTACACCAACCTTCCCATTCAAACCATGAAGGCAGGAGCCCTGGGGACTCATAATACCCTGGGGGTCGCCCGAGCACATAATGCTCGTTATCTCTTAGCCTCCACCAGTGAAATTTACGGCGACCCCCTTGAACATCCACAGAAAGAGAGCTACTGGGGACATGTGGATCCCATTGGGGTGCGTTCCGTTTACGACGAAGCCAAGCGGTTTGCCGAAGCACTAACCATGGCTTACCACCGCTACCACGGTCTGGATACGCGCATTGTGCGTATTTTCAACACCTATGGCCCCCGTATGCGCCTGGACGATGGACGCGTCGTGCCCAATTTTATTCAGCAGGCGCTGCGCGGTGAACCCCTTACCGTATATGGAGATGGATCACAAACCCGCAGTTTCTGCTACGTGGATGACTTAATCGAAGGGATATACCGCCTTCTGCTTTCCGATGAACATTACCCAGTCAACCTGGGTAATCCCCAGGAAATTACCATCCTGGAATTCGCCGAGGTTATCAACCGTCTGACTGGGAACAAGGCTGGGATTGTCTTTAAACCGGAAAACCGCCTGGGAGACGACCCCCAGCGTCGGCAACCCGATATTACCCGCGCCCGCCAGATCCTGGGGTGGGAACCTAAAACATCCTTAGAGGAGGGCATACGGCTGACCATACCGTATTTCCGCCAAAAAATGGGTTTGTGATCGCTCTTTTCACTGATCCCAAAGAGCAAGGGCGTTTTTTGCGCTTTGCCGTGGTCGGGGCAATTGGGGCAGTCATAGACTTTGGAATTTTCAACGCCCTAACCCAGGCATTTGCCTTCTTCCGGCATAATGCAGTCTGGGCAAGCGTGATCTCATTTATTGCCGCCGTGTTAAGCAACTTCACCTGGAACCGCTTCTGGACCTACCCCGATTCACGCAGTAAGCCCCTTGCTCAGCAGGGCATTCAGTTCTTCCTGGTCAGCACAGCGGGATTGCTAATTCGTACTCCACTCTTTGCCTTTCTCGAACCGATACTGATCCGTTTTTTCCAGGGATGGTGGAAACTAGCCATTCTCTCCCCCATTGTGGTGGCTCACAATTTTGCACTGGCTATTGTGATTGGAATTGTGATGATTTGGAACTTCTTTGCCAACCGCTATTGGACGTATAATGACGTTTAACCACTACCTATGAACGACGTACCTGCATTATCCGAAAACGAGCAATCCTCAGCCTCATCCCCTCATCCGCGTTCACTAAGGGAACTGATTGACATTGTATCTGGACGCGCTCTTAAGGACATCTATCCTCAAGAGGACGCAGGGCTGGCCGAACCACTACCGTTCCCCTTCCTGGCCATTGTCGGTCAATTTGAAATGCGGTTGGCATTGTGCCTAAATCTCATCAATCCCGCCATCGGCGGGGTACTTTTGATTGGACCACGCGGTACTGGTAAGACTACCGCCGTACGCAGTTTATTAGATTTGCTCCCCGAAATCGAACGGAGTGCATGCTTTTATGGTTGTCTCCCCGAGGACATTGAAACCGGCGGAATGGATGCCGTATGCCCGGACTGCGCCCGCAAGTACGCCGAAGGTCGCCCCCTTACCGTCAAAGACCGGGTTAAACTGATCGAACTTCCCCTCAATGCCCGTTTGGAGGATGTGGTCGGTGGTTTGGATGAACGTGCCGTAGCGCATGAGCGCTTTCGCCTCAAGCGGGGCATTCTGGCCCAGGCAGACCGCAACATCCTTTATGTGGATGAGGTAAATTTGTTGCCGGATGAGATTGTGGATGCCATCCTGGATGCCGCCTCCAGCGGTACCTATACCGTACGGCGAGGGCCTCTCTCAGCAACCTACCGCGCCCGCTTCGCGCTGATTGGCTCCATGAATCCCGAAGAAGGCAATCTCCGCCCCCAAATCCTGGACCGTTTCGGATTACGGGTCCTGGTGCATGGGTTGAAAGATCCCCACCAACGGCTGGAAGCCTATCGCCGCAGCCTGTATTATCGCATCAACCCACGCGCGACGGTGGCCCATTATGCCGAAGAAACGGCTTTAATGCGAGAGGAAATTACGGCTGCTCGTCGCCTGCTCCCTTCAGTGCAGATCTCCGATCAGGTGGCTCTTAAGGCTATTGCGCTGATTCAGGGCCTCCGAATTGACTCACTGCGAGCAGAGATCACCCTGTTGGAAGCCGCCCGCGCTTATGCAGCTGCTGATAATCGGACGGAGGTGACACTGGAGGATATCCGCCAAGTAGCACCAATGGCCCTACGAATGCGTCGCTCGGCTTTCATGGAGAAATACATCGAAAACCAGAGTAGTGAGGATGAGGAAATCTTAAGCCGCTTCTCAACCTTGATTCAGTCCCATTTAGAGGTATCGCCTTTGAAGGAGGATGAGAATGTCAACGCTTGATCATTTCACGCGCCTCGAGCGCTGTCTGGCAGGCGAACCGGTTGATCGGATCCCGGTAGCCCTGTGGCGTCATTTCCCGGTGGATGATCAAAGCCCTGATGGGCTGGCAGCCGCCATTATCGCCTTTCAGGATACCTACGACTTCGACCTCATTAAAGTGACACCGGCTTCCTCCTATTGTTTGCGCGATTGGGGTGTTACTGACCGCTGGGAGGGCGATCCCGAAGGCACACGCACCTATATACATCATCCTATTCAAAATCCCGAAGACTGGGAACGGCTACCCCTCCTGGATCCTCAGCGTGGCGCCCTTGGTGACATGCTGAGGACCTTACACCTTCTCAAAAAATATTATGGGGGCAAAGTACCCATCCTGCAGACCATTTTCTCCCCTTTGGCTCAGGCCAAGAACCTGGCCGGAGAAGATCGCCTCATCCTTCATCTTCGCATGGCGCCCGATGCGTTGCATGCAGGCTTGAAACGGCTCACCGAAACAACCCTTACATTTATTGAAGCCCTAAAGGGCCTCGGCATTGATGGTATCTTTTTCGCTGTCCAGCACGCCCGCTTTAGCGTGCTTTCCGCTTCCGAATTTAGAGAATTTGGACGGGCTTACGACCTGAACATACTGGACGCCACTCGGGATTTCTGGCTTAACGTAGGGCACATTCATGGCGAAAACATCATGTTCGAACAGATACGTGACTATCCGGTTCAGGTCCTGAACTGGCACGATCAACAAACACCCCCTTCGCTCAAAGAAGCGCTGAAACAGGTGCCAGTGGCCGTATGCGGCGGACTATCCCAATGGAGCACCATGGCGCTGGGCACTCCTGAAGATGTGCGACGCGAAGCCTCCAAAGCCATTCAAGAAACCCAAGGCAGGCGATTTATTCTGGGCACAGGATGCGTCTTACCCATTATCACGCCTCATGGAAACATCAGAGCCGCTTGCGAAGCCGCAGCGGCCATTCAGGGCAGTTGATATGGCTCCCCCACGCATCATCAGCGGCAAGGCAGGAGGTATTCGTCTTCGTAGCGTTCCAGGTAGTGGAACCCGTCCGATCACTGATCGGGTCAAAGAAGCGCTGTTTAATATTATTGGCCCCGAAATAGAGGGAGCCTCATTCCTGGATTTGTTTGCTGGGACCGGCAGTGTGGGGATCGAAGCCCTCAGTCGTGGAGCCTCCTACGTGTGCTTCCTCGATACCAGCCGACAAGCAATCGCTACTATCAGAGAAAACCTCCGCCTCACCCATCTGGAACAGGGTGCGGAGGTTCTACATATGGATGCCTTCGTCTTTCTAAAGCGTTCTCCAACCCGGGCCTTTGACTTTATCTTTATTGCGCCCCCCCAATACAAGGGCTTATGGGAAAAAGCCCTACAAACTCTGGATTCAAACCCTGCCTGGCTATCCCCCGATGGCACGGTTATTGTGCAGATTGATCCCAACGAATATAAACCGCTCGAACAACTGACCCATCTGGAAGAAATCGAGCAACGTCACTATGGCTCCACCCAACTGGTTTTTTACCGTTATAAGACTGCTCAGGAAACCAGTGCTGCCGCTCCGCACGAAGAAGACTAAGAAATTTCAAACCGAATTTGGAGCATGTCCCGATCGTCATAAAAGTAATGGGCTACAAAAACCGAGTCATTTTTGCTATGGGCTAGTACGCGGGGTAATAAAGTGAAAAGGTCCGGCACAAGGGGCAAATCAGATAAGGTTTCTTGCCGAACCCACTCGGCTGTTCCCTCAGGTGAAGGCTTCACGTCCCCCCCGTCATAGTCCCCACGAAAGACATATAACCCAATGCCGATGACTTCGCCAGTATCAATCATCACCACTCCGCATAACCGCAGGTTGGCGACATTCAATCCGGTTTCCTCGCGCACCTCGCGCATGGCCGCCGCCAGAATGCCCTCTCCGCGTTCTATGTGCCCCCCAATCCCATTGTAAAGCCCAGCCCACAGGCGTTTGGTCGGCGCCCCCTTTAAAAGCAAAACCTCCTGCCCACGAGTAATAAATACTAAGGTACGCGGGATGATCATGTACCGATCGTGAGTGACACCTTGCTCTTCTCGACCCATTGGCCTCTTTCCCATCTCATAAAAGCGAATTAAACCGCAGGCCCTGGCCAGAAGCCAGGGCCTGGAAAACCGACTAACTCAAGAAAATTGGCACGCCCATGAAATCCTTAACGCGCGGGCGATAACTCTCCATATCATAATAACTGGGTACATCTACCCGCTTGCGCCCCGCCATCACAATCTCAACCGGCACGGTCGTATATTTGCCGCCATGGAGGGCCACCATCTTACCAGTTTCTTTGCGCCGGATTAATTGAATGGCCAGATTGCCAAACGACATGGCAACCATCCGATCGAGAGAGTCCGGTGCACCTGAACGCATCAGGTACCCGAGTTGTTGATACATGGTATTTTGTCCGGTGCGGCGCTTGATTTCCTCGCTTACAATCATTCCAATCCCACCGAGTTTGCGATGACCATAAGCATCGGCTTCCCCGGTTACGAAGAGCTCTCCCCCCTCCATGATGGCGCCTTCTGAAATGGTCATAATGGCATAATTTGATGGGTTATTACGCTTGTCGTACATCAAAAAATCGCATAACTTCTGGATATCAAACGGGACTTCTGGAATGACGGCGCGATCCACATAAGCCAGATATCCACTGATCAGGCAGGTCTCACCACAATAGCGGCCAAATAACTCCACCACGCCAATCCGCTCGTGCGACCCCACCGAGGTACGCATATTCGTAATAAATTCCACACTCCGGGTTACCGCGGTTGAAAAACCAATGCAGTAATCGGTACCAAAAACGTCGTTGTCCATCGTTTTGGGGATGGCAACCACAGGAAAACCCTCGCGATGCAACCGCACAGCAAATGAAAGGGTGTCATCTCCACCAATAGGGACCAGAACATCAATCCCTAGATGGCCCAGCACGTTAAGCACATAATCCGTATAGTCGGTTTTCCCCTCCTCGGGAATGGGTTTGCCCCATTTGGAATTCTTTAAGAAATCCGGCGTATCCTTGGGCGAAACGCGCTGTGGATTGGTTCGCGATGTGTGCAAGACTGTTCCACCTGTGCGGTCAATTGTGCGCACATCTTCCGCATGAAGTTCCCGGATGTAATAATCACGGGTGGAGGGTTCGTCTGGATTGTAGTGCAGCAACCCGGCCCATCCTCGGCGAATACCAATGACCCGATAGCCCAATTCAAGCGCCCCCATCACTACCGATTTGATGCAGGGATTCAACCCCGGCACATCCCCACCACCGGTCAAAATCCCAATCGTCAGTGTCATAAGCAGATCCTCCCGTGAAAGATTTCGATCGTGTTTAGTCTCAGAGTGTAATGTTATTTAAGGGGATTTGCAAGGTCACCCGACACCCCTGTCCCGGTGCGGTATCAATGTCCACGCTTCCGCCCAACATCTCCACTCGCTCCCGGATCAAGCGCAATCCCAATCCCCCGCTTTCCTGCAATTGGCGCGGATCAAACCCCTTCCCGTCATCCCGAACCACAACCCGGATGAACTGATCTCCCACCTCCAAGAAAACTTCAATGTTAATCTTACGCAGTGCATCCTGATTGTGACGGTAGGCGTTGTTCATTAATTCCTGAATAGCGCGGAAGATCATGACCTCGGCAAAAGGAGCAAAGCGCTGCTGAGCCCCCCGCGTTATTACGTTGACGTCCGCACCGGTCTCACTGCTGAATGTTTCACCATATCGTTGTACGGTAATGAACAACCCCAGGTCGTCCAACATCATCGGTCGTAAACCTGCGATGAAGAGACGAACCTTTTGGAACGTTGCCATGGCAGCATTCTTGAGGTTTTCCAGTTCTTCCCTGGCCTTGAGCGGGTCTAGATCAAATAAGCGAGCCACAATCTCGGCTTGCACAATAAAATTCGAAAGATCCTGAGCCGGGCCATCGTGCATCTGGCGAGAGAGTTTCTGTCGCTCGGCTTCTTGGGCATCAATGAGCTTTTCCAGCATGGCCATTCCCCCATCACGCCCTTGCCTGCCCCCCGCTGATGCACCCTCTCCGACAAAGCCCTGAACTTTCTCAAGCAATTGAATGTATTTTTCCAGGTGTGCCTGATCACTTTGCAGTTTCTCAACCTGACTGCGCATGACCAAAAGACGCCGCTGGGCATCTAACGCCGAGTCATACACCGTGCGGATGTCACTGCGTGGCACCGCGTCAAACTGAGCGTGGAGTTGCTGTAAATGGGCATTAATATTAGCATTCCGCTGCGTCAGGCGGGTTAATTCCACCTGACTGCGTTCAATCATCTCGGCCACTTCATCACGAGCACGCCGCGCTTCCTCGAGTTCTGAGGCAATGAAGTCTATGAAGGACTCCCACACATTTTTTTCATTAGCCGCCTGAATCTCCATGCTCGTCTCCGCTCTATGCTGTTCCGGCACTCGAATCGGATTTTGAGGCACCCAAAATCAGGTGTAAGTATAGCACAATTGTCTAAGCCTGTTTGCAAAAATCAGCGACAAGTCGCAGCCGCATCCCGTAACCGCAGGAGGTGAACCCCGTGCACTGTTCCCAGATACACCAGTTCCTCAACCTCGGTAGGGTGCGCGTACAGCCAGGCAAGATTTTCCTGGTCTCGCTCCAACACAATATAATCGGCTCTATAACGGCATACCGCGGCTAATAATTGCGAGATATCTCCCCCCGGTATGACAATACTGGGTCGTCCGGTCAACACAAAAAACGTAGGTGGGTTATTGACTGCCCCTAGCGAACTTTCGGGATCGTATCCTAACTCAAGCAATTTCTGATGAACGGCCAAGTACGTCTCCTGTATCATTTTCCAGGTTGGAGGCGAACCGCCTGCCCCTGACACCCGGCGGATATAAATGCCCGTTGACGCCATGAGGAGGATGAGCAAAAGCCCTACCCCTAAAACCCTCTGACTGATTTTCCGATCCCAACCGCGTTTTTCCACCCCCCATTCAATCCAATACCAGAAACCCCACCACCCCAGCATCCACAGAAAAGGTTGCAAAGCCGCACCAGAGTGGAAAAACCCTCCTCTCACTCCGGCAAAGGGGAAGAGAATCGAGAAAACCAGCCATAATCCCCCCCACATTCCTATCCCAAATCTGGTTTCAAGGCGATCACGCCCTTTCCAGAATCCCAGAAGGATCAGCGGAAAGAGCACGATTTGCCCTTGAACTGCGATTGCACTTAGCAAGTTTTGCCCTAAGGCCCATAAACGGTCTTTTAATATGATAAGCCACCCTTGGTCAAGCCAGCGGGCAAACGTCAATTCAGAGGCCGGGTAAAAAAACAACTCGTTGTACTCTCGGACCCATAAAGCCCGCCCAGAGCCCGGCTGTAAAAGCGTACCGAACGCGCTTAAATTATGCAGTATCCAGGGGGCAATGATTAACCCGTATCCAACCCCTACCCCTACTCCATTAATAACGGCTACACGAAGCGCATCAGCCACCTTGTGCTTGTTCTCACCCAGCACTCGCCCTAGCGAAACCCCCAAAAGCAAGAAACTTGCCACTAACCAGAGCAAGCCGTCGGCTCGAGCCAAATGCAAAAGACCACACAGTCCCCCTACCCCGATTGAACGCCCTGGGCTCAACCGCTCCGCCCACACTCTCTCCCCTTCGAAAACAGTCAAAAAATATAAGGTTCCCAACGTCATGAGCGGGGTAAACGACTCGGGAAGCGAGATAAAACTGGCGTAGAAAAGCGGGATGGAAGCGCTCAGTCCCCCCAACCAGGCCAGGAAGGTTTGTTTGGTGCGTTGATGGATCAGATAAGCCACCAGTGCCACATTAACGCCGTGCAACACGATAAACGGCAAACGTGCTGCCCATAAGGCTTGTACCCCCGTTATCCCCATGCCCAAGGCAGCCACAAAGGCCGGCAAGGGCATCCAGTAATCGAAGGAGGGCATTGGCACCCCAGGCGGATCGGCTAAATAATTCCAGATGAAAGGTTGTTCATCCCCTCGCCCCTGCATAATTTGCCGACCCAGTGTATAGTAGTAATCACTATCCATTGAAGCAGACAGGGGCTGGATCCATACCATTGCACCCGCGATAAGCCCTCCAATAAGCACCAGCATCCCGTAATGAAAACGCCTCATCCCCTTGCCTTATTCCTCAAGCAACGGCTCAATGTCTTCCTGCTGAATAAGGTCCATCCACACGCTAGGAGGGCGGATAGCCCACCAACGCACCCAATATAGGAGCGCTATGCCTATTAGGGGAACAAACAGCACATTTAAGGCCAGGTTCTGAGGGGGAAGTTTTTCCACAATTTGCCAGCCAGCCATACCCCACGTCCCCACGCCCAAAACCACTAGCGTTGCTCCAATCAGGAAAAGACCGGTATAGCGCCAACGCTCGTTCCACAAGCTTCCTACCAGGACAATGGCGGGCAAAAAGAGGCTGAGATCCTCTGGCCGCAGGCGCACCCCCAACCAGGGAGTCGCCACCAGGCTTAATGAAGCCAGCCATAAAAACGCTCGGCTACCCGTCCGACGATGGAGCACCAGTTCCATTAAAAGCACTACCCCCATCACCCCACTAACTGCTACCCCCAATCGCATTCCAACGCCCGGGAGAAACACCTTCAGCGCCTCCCCCACTGCCAGCCCTGGCAGAGGACGCTGACGGGTGATGAGCATCGCCAGATATTCAATCGGCCAGGAAGGCACAAATAGAGCAAAAAAGAGGCTTAGAAGTGCCACAGTGATAAAAAACCATAAGACAATCAGGCCGCGCCGATTGAATATGGCCCATAAAAGGATCATCCCGATCAAGATGCCCGCCACATGTGGACGCACCGTGGCAAGGCCCAGAGCCACCCCGGCAATTTCGTCGCGCCGCATCCGCACTGCCCATAGGGCCAACGCCACGATTAGCACAAGGGCCGGTATAACACTGCCGCTCAATAGAGCCATAGCGCTGGGGAACCACCCAAGCCCGAAAATTATTAGTGCACCCCACATCCATGCTTTGGGGCGCCATGTGGTCAGGCGCAGGCTTAGAAAGAGCGCCAGCCCCATTGAGATTTCGGCTACACTCAGCGCTAGCGCACGGGCCAAACTAAAATCCTTTACGATGGCAAAGGGTAAGTATAAAATCAAAGCATATAGCGGCGCATTAAATGGCGTCAAAATGCCGTCCAGGCCGATTTCTGTAGCCATCTGCTCAATTCGCTGAGCAGTACCATTAGCGTAAGGGCTAACCCCCTCTTGC
>FWWL01007780.1_pt1 | contig 14285 bp, 23 predicted proteins | sample 2228331 | NCBI WGS metagenome assembly FWWL01 (sample SAMEA103939775, study PRJEB20133) | metagenome
ACGACGAGTTCTCCATGTAGCGTTCTCCGTGAGGTCTGACGGAACAACGGCATAGCCGATCCGGCCTGCATAGGATCTATTATGATCGCGAACTTGAATATGGCAGCGCCGAGCCGTGGAACCCCGATGCCACAACCCGCGTGCTGACCATTCTTCTCGCTAACGAATATTGAGGGAGGCAACCATGAGCAAAATGCCCCCGGTGATAGAACTTAGCTGGCGCGATGAAAACTATGGTGCCGTCTGCGCCGTCGCCGCCTTTCGCAACTATGCCGGATCGCTCGATTGGAGCGACCGAACCCAACAGCGTTTTCGCGGATGCCTGAAACGAGCGGGCTTCGCGTTCCACGATGGCCGGTGCAGCTATATCGCCAGCAGCGGCACCCGTGAGGATCGACAGCGCGCCCTTTGCGACGAGCTGGCCCGCGCGGGCTTCCAGATCGACAGCGGCGACGTGCGCGCCCTTCCCATCAGCGAACAGGAGTGATCCACCATGCAACCCATGCGACACCTTGACCGGGACACCCGCCGCGCGCGCCTTCTGGCGGCGCGGACGCGGCCCGTTGGCGGCATAAACCGGCGCGGCATCTTCACCGGCCATTGGGACGGCGGCGATGTGGTGCGCCAGTTTCGCGGCGACAATGGTTCGTGGATTGGCCTTGCCACCTACAGGCCAAAGGATGACCCGGAGCCGCAGCAATGAGAATTAGCAACACCGCGAGCGCAGTCCGCGTCACTCTCTCCCCTACCGAGATAGGCGAGTTGCAATTCGTGATCGAGGCGGCAGAGCGCGCAGGGCATTATATGCCCGCGCGCGTCCCCAACATCATAGCGGCGCTGGCGAGCAGCGCCGCCGATGTTCGGACGAAGCAGGCCGCGAAGCGTGTGGCGAAAGATAGAGCGGAACGGATCGAGCGCGTTCGCCGCGAGCGCGAACAGCAGTTCATGCTGGGCGACCGTTACAGTGTCATGGCGAGCCGCGCCGACTACGCCGACGCGGCTCGCGATCCTGACGCCTGCCGTTGGGTTGAACTTGTGTTTCATGAGATCATGGGAAGGCCCCTCCCCGACCAATGCGAAATTCGGCGCGATGTGTGGCTTGTTCGCGTGGTCCAATTGGAGGGCGGGACATTCGGTGCGGTTGTGGGTTGCGATTGCACCGAAACCTCCGACCTGGCTGAAATCACCTGCGTAGCGGAACGCATGATTTCTCGCTTTGAGGGCGAGGTTTGAGCAACATTTAAGGCGTGTGGGGTGGTGGCAGCTGCCACCGCTTGGATTGTGGCTTCACGAAATTGTGACGCGCAGAGCGCCCACATTTCTGAAAATCCGTTGTATAACCTCAATCGAGCGAGGGCGGGGCCTGTAGCAGCGGACCCCGCTAATCCTCTCGCTCAAAGGAGGTGATGTGATTTGACAGCATACGAAGCAGCACAATTGACGATTGCAGCCGTTGCGCTTGTGGTCGCGATTGTGAAGCTGGGGAGGTCCGATAAGGGCTAAGCCAGCGGGGCGGGTGGTCTAGCAGGGCTGCCCGCCCTAAAAGTTTGAACCCGCCGCGTAGCAGCGCGGCGGGTTCAGGTAGGTGTGTGACTGACGCCGCACACGAAGCAATCCCTATATAGCCTCTTTTCCCTGCCAATCCAATAACCGCCTTTTATAGCCCGATTTGCGGCTGACCCGGCAGATGCATCAAACTCCGATGGCCGATGGCAAAAGTATCAAACATGCAAGCTGGCCCGCCACATTTCCGGCCAATTGATAGCCACTGTCGGAAAACCCATCATCCCCGGCCATCCACGTCGCGATCAACCCAGCGGCCCAGCCAATTCCCGGCAAAAGCATGATTTTCATCACAGGTTGGGAGATCGCCAATAGCGCGGGCGTCTCAAAGACGCCGCTGAACCCCGCCAGTGATGAAACCGCATGGAGAACGACCGCCACGCCGACCAAGATCATTTGAGCCAGCATGATATACTGGACCGCTAAAAGTGACGTCTCGTTATAGGCGTATCGTGTTTCGCTCAGCATGATCTACTCCCTCTGAGCGCAGCATATCTTACTCACTTTTGAGAGCAAGCCATGAGCGGACAGGTCGCGGCGCTTCGCGCCGGTCACACGGGAGGGCTATAGCAAAGGCCCCGGTCGCGGTGCTTTTCGCTTCACCCAAGGAATATCAGTTCGCTCGACGGCCATCCTCTCAGCCGGATATGGCCGATCAAATTGATAAAGATCGGCAAGCGGCGCTGTTAGCCAGGTGCGCCAATGCTCTGGATCGAGGATAACCGGCGAGCGATCGTGAATGTCGGCAAACTCAATGCAATTGTCCGTCATGACGCCAGTGTATGAGAGGCCCCAATCCTCATTCGACCACAGCCCCGCCCACGCGAAAATCGGTTGATCGGGAACCGACAACCACGCTTCTGTCATCTTGCCCTTCGCACCGATGGCCTCTGCAAAGCGCGCCGTGGGAATGAGGCAGCGGTTGCCGGGGTCTATCGCCCAGCGCTTCCAAAATGCGCCCAGCTTGTCAAAGCGAGCATTATTGACTGGCTTCGGCGCGAGCGGCTGACCTTTGCGGCCCTTAAGCGTAACCGGGAAGCCCCAGGTCATCCGCTCTAGGACCATCTCACCGTCAACAAGCCGGACGACAGGGCCAAGCTCTTTCGGATGAACGCGATCGGGATTGGCGTTGTACTGCGCGCCATTTCCATTCGCGGGGATCACATCGAGAATTAGCTGGCGATCGCCGGGATTGTATCTGTTGCACATGAGAGGAAGCTGGTGGAGCAGCCTTTGGCTGTCAATCAGCCGGGTTAAGTGCCCGCGCGATTAGCAATGACTGTCTCCGAAAATGACCCCCCACAGGCCATCGACGTTTGAGCGGCGATCCTATGTTCCCTTTCCGTTCCCATATGCGTTAGAAGGGCAAAGAAGGGAATCACGATGTTGCTGCCACTCATGCAGCCGGTCCCGCTTGCCGAGGTGCCAGAGGGACTAATTCCCTTGCTCATCGGGGCGGCGGGAGCTGGCTTTCCCAGTCCCTCGCAGGACTGGGCTGAAGATCGCATTTGCCTGATCGAGTTGCTGCGGCTCGACCGCGCCGCCAGCTTTGTGTTCCGCATTAGCGGCACCAGCATGATCGACGCGGGTATCTACGATAACGATGTGGTGGTGGTCGATCGCGACACGCGCGCGGTCGAGGGCCATATCGTCATCGCCATAGTGGACGGCGGCTTTGTATGCCGTCAGCTCGCCCGCCGCCAGGGCGGCACTTTCCTAGAGGCGCGCAACAGTCGGCAGCACTCCGATCCGACCCCCGCCGAGGGTATCGAGATTTGGGGCGTGGTGCGAACCAGCGTCCGCGATTATCGGCTTTAGGTGGCCTCATGGCGCACGCGATTGCCGACATTTCAAATTTCTACGTCAGTGCAGAGCGGCTTTTCGACCCGAGTTTGCACGGTATTCCGGTCCTTGTTTTGAGCAACAACGACGGTTGCGCGGTCGCGCGCAGCGAGGAAGCCAAGGCCCTGCATATCCGCATGGGCGAGCCAGTTTTCAAAATCCGCGACCGCATCGAGCGGCACGGCATCCAGCTTCGATCGAGCAATTACGAACTCTATGCGGACCTCAATCGCCGTTTCAATGCGGTCATTGCTGAACATTCCGACACGGTGGAGATCTACTCCATAGACGAGAGTTTTTACCGGCTCCCCGCCCTACCCAATGGGCTAGGCGACGTGGCAGCGGCACATCGGTTGCGCGAGGACATATTGCAGCAAGTCGGGCTTCCGACCCGGATCGGCCTTGGACCAACGCGCACGCTATCGAAGGTTGCCAATGGTCTGGCGAAAGCCACCGAAAAAATATGGGGCGGCGTCGTCGATCTTCACGACACCGAATTGCGGCGGCGCCTATTCGAGAAATGGCCGGTTGGAGAGGTGTGGGGCGTAGGCAAGGCGCTTGAAGCGCGCCTTTTGCCCCTTGGCGTTCGCACCACCGCCGACCTGGCCGCGTTGCGGCCAGAGATCGCGCGCGACATTGGAACAGTCGTCCTCGAACGTCTCGTGCGCGAGCTGAACGGCATCGAGTGCATGGATTTTCAGGTCGAACCGGATGCGATGAAGGCTACCGCCGTAACCCGCCAATTCGGGGAGCCGGTCAAGACACTGGACGCGCTGCGCGAGGCCATGGCGCGCCGCGCGGCACGCGCGGCCGAGAAGATACGCGCCCAGGGCCTCGTCGCGAGCCGACTGATCGCCTTCGCGCATGGCTCACGCTATCGGCCTAATCCGCCATCCGCTTCGCGATCGGCGCGCCTGTCGCCGGCGACGAATGACCCCCGCGTGATTCTAGGCATTGTAGGTCAGATGACCGAGGCCATGTTTGAGCGGGGCGGGGTCTATACCAAATGCGGCGTGATGCTGGAGGATTTGACGCGGCAAGGCGAAGCGCAGGCTGACCTGTTCGCTACCGCCGACCCGCGCGGGCCTGCATTGCTGGCCGCAATGGACGGCCTCAATAGCCGGTTCGGGCGGGACACCATCAAGATTGCCGCGCAAGGTCACGGCGCGAAGGGCTTCGACACCAAACGCAGCCGAAAAAGCCCGTCATGGACAACACGGATCAGCGAAATACCCATCGCCAGATAGGCTAGGCAGATTGGCGGAAATGTGGCGGCTGAGCCGCCGCGTCGTTCGATAGTGTCGGGGCCTGTTCCGGCCCCCTGGCGCAAGGGCTGGACCGTCTCGACCGCTACGCGGCCTCGCTTGGCGATCATGGCGGTATCCCCGCCCTTCCTCCGCTGCGCTCCGTGCAGGACGGGCGATCCCCCTCCCCCATGACCGGCCCTCACTGCGCCATTCCCCGACCCAGCTCGCCACTTGGCAGAAGTCGATGGCCCATCGCCTTCGGCTTCGATTTTTAGGGAAAGGAACTGCATATGGGGCAAGAGCTTATGAACCCGCATCAGATCGCGGACATTTGCGAGGGGCGCGATAAAGCGATTTCCCTTTGGCTTGGTCTTTTCGATCAATACCACGCGACAACAGCCGAGGCGGGCAGCATCTGCATTGGTGGAAATCTTGGCCTGTCCGGTGCGCGCGATCATCATCGCGGAGAAGATACCTTAACCGCCGCATTCGTGCGCGCGCGCGCGCTGGACGAACGCGACCCCAAGACGGGCAAGATCACGACGATTGAGGCCCGCGACAATTTCGAGCGGATCGCGACCATGGAAATAGATCGGCGCTGCTGGTCGAACTTGATGGAGCGCCTTGGCTTCGATCAGTTGCTAGATGAAACGGCGCGCCGCGAGTTTTACGAGGGATTGCGCGAGGCACCGGCACCATTCACGACCGACAATTGCGCTGCAACGTTCGGGCATATCTGGGAGAACCGGCGCGACCTCTATTTGCGCGGCATCGCCACCGTTTTTTCAAAGCTGGATCGTCGCTTTCGTTCGCATGACGGTTTCAAGATCGGCGCGCGTCTCATCATCGACGGCGCAATGAACGAATGGGGATCATGGGAGCGTTACGAGCGACGCGACAGCTTGCGGGACGTGGAGCGCGTTTTCCTTGAGCTGGATGACAAAGCGCCCCTGCCCGAAGGGTTGAGCATGGCGGCAATTGTTGGAGAGGCGGCGCGGGATCGCGTGAATCTCCCGACAGTCGTTCACGGTGATTATTTCCGCGTTCGCATCTTCAAAAACGGCAATCTGCATATCTGGTTTGAGCGCGCGGACCTCTTGCAACAGGTCAATTTGCTTCTCGCTGAGTATTACGGCGAGGCGATTGGCGATAGCTACGACACGACCGAGGCAGAGGATGCCCCCCTGTTCCATGTCACCCCTGCCAAGGACTTTGGTGCTTTCATGACCTCACCCACGGTTGCGGCGCAAGTCGTCGAGCTTGCACGGATCATGCAGGGCGACCGCGTGCTTGAACCCAGCGCTGGCAAGGCTGCGATTGCGGGTCGCGCTCGCGACGAAGGCGGCACCGTCACTTGCATCGAGATACAACCCGGCCTGGCACACGAATTGCGCGTGATCCACGGTTTTGCGGACGTGAGGCAGGCCGATTTCCTCACGCTGGAACCGCGTCACTTCGCACCTTTTGATAAAGTGGTGATGAATCCGCCGTTCGACCGTGGGCGCGACTGCGATCATGTGCGCCATGCCTATCAATTCTTGAAGCCGGGGGGAGTGCTCGTTGCGGTCATGAGCGCACGGGCCGAATGGTCGGAGGATAAGCGGCACAAGGCATTGCATCGCATCATCGACAAATGCACCGCGATCTATGGCAACCGCAAATGGATCGACCTTCCCGCTGGATCATTTGCCCATGCAGGGACCAACGTGAACACGGTTTTGCTTGCCATCCGTAAGCCCGATTGATCGGCGCAGGCGGTGGCAGCTGCCACCGCCTAATGACCGCCCGTTGGGCGGACGTTCATTTGTTATATCCCCCCGTCAGTGTCTTCCTAGCATGAGAGACGCGCCGGATCGCATCAAGGATCGTCGGTCCCCCCAATTTGCTGCGCAAATCGGCTCCCCCGTCGCCCGCTATCGCGGCCGCTTCGCGGTCCCTGACCCGACCCGGCGCGGCTCTCCCCCTTGGCCCTGCCAATTATGGCAATAAGGAGGTTGTTATGTCCCATCGTCTGTTCGCCCAGCTTGCATTCGAGCGTGCGCTTGGAAATGCAGCGATCGAGGCGTTGAGGAACGCCCTAAACGATAAGGACCACTTCGACGCTGAAAGCATGTGGCCGAAAGATCCGATGTTCATCGGCAAATCGAGCGCCGATATAGAAGCGGTTTCGACTGAGCTTGCGCAGGTCATTGAAGATCGGATCAGGGACGTTCTTGATGGACCCGGCATTCGGAACATCGAGCGAGGCGATTGCTTCGACGCGCACCTGGTCAACATGATCTTGGCGGCGAAAGCTAAGCGCGAGCAGTCCGGCTGACACCGGACGGGGCGGGCTTAGCCCGCCCCACTTCGCCCTATGGGCGAAAAACCGATGATCTCGGTTTCAACACGGAGCGAGGAAGGGGGCATCGAACCCCCTTCCTCGCAATCTCTTCTCTCTGTGTGTCGTGGCAGTTTGGCATGGGTGCGCGCCAACTTTCAAGGATCGGCGGTTCCCCCAATTTGCTACGCAAATCGGCTCCCCCACCGCCCGCTCTCGCGGCCGCTACGCGGTCCCTGACAGTCGGCGCCGGGGCCCATGCCGTGTTTCTCCCGTCAACAACGAGAAGGAGAACCGGATGCACATCAAATTGTTTAGAGCACTGAAAGCGGCTAATCTGTCAGACGACGCCGCAGCAGAAGTAGTTGAGGCTATCGAGGAGTATATCGCAGTGAAGGTACAGGAGGCGAACAAGGGCCTAGAAAGCAAGCTGACCGCCCAAACATGGGTAATCGGCTCTGTCGGGTTCGTCCTGGCCGTCATCGGCCTCGCGCCAGCATTCGTCAAAATGTTCAACTAAGACCAAGGGGGGCTTCGGCCTCCCTTTTTTTACCCATCCGAGCGAGCTGCATACGCCCACTGTTCAATAGTATGTGTCGCCCAGCGAAGGTGGCTAGTCGTCTATCGCCTTGGCCCGTATCGCTTCGGCAATCTGCGCCAACAGTTCAGCCACCTCGTCAGACTCACCCGCCGAGAACGCTTCTACAATTCGGGCCGACTGTTCAAAGCCATCTGGCGCTTGATCCATTATAAATTGACCTTTCAGACATGGGTGGCATCAGCGCAACCTGACCTATCCAAGCGATTGCTTTTAAGGCTCCTTACTAGGCGGAGGGAGCCATATCTTGTAGTTCCGCTATATCACGCAGCATTGCCGCCCAGCTTCCCAGGATCATTCCTTCCTCTTGGTCGACCTCCCCCGCGGTGACGGCATACATGCCGAGAATATTGGCGACCTCATCCGTTTCGATCAGCCCCTTGCGCGCGAGCAACGTGGCAAAGATCGACAAGGCTCCGCCCATTGCGCGCACAAGTGAAGCGTTCTCAGGGGCATCAAGGCTTTCGCGGTTGTCGTTGGACAATGCACTACTCCCTAATTGGAATGTGACGTGGTTTTGATCGAGCCAGCGCCTTTGGCACTATCTTTCGACGCCAGCAGTTGGACGACCGGCATTCCAAGAGCATCGGCAATGCGCTCCAAAGTGGAAACCGTCGGGTTGGCCTTGGCGCGAGCGATGAATGAAATGTGTGATGCAGCAACGCCGGATCGTTCTGCCAATTCTGATTGTGTAATCCGCAGCTTTTTGCATCTGGCGCGAATGTTCGCGGCAAGCTGGATCATGAGCGGCGACTCTAGATCGCTCAGATTCAGATACACGGGCATGACGATCCTTCCTTCCAACCTGGCGCAGAATGTCGGCCCCGGCAGCATGGCGCAATAGGGTTGCGACGAGAGGTTATTGCGCCAAGGCTTTCGCGCCTAGCGCACATGGTATAGTTTACGCGCCATGACTTCAGGCACCCTCCCCTCCCCTACCCTTCAAGTCGCTCGGGTCTACCTGCGCGTGAGCACCGATGCTCAGGATCTGCGCCGGCAGGATGCCATCGTGTTGGATGCAAAGGCCGCAGGCTATTATGTCGCAGCGGTCTATCGGGAGAAGGCTTCTGGCGCGCGCGCCGATCGGCCGGAACTGTTGCGAATGATTGCGGACCTACAGCCAGGTGAGGTCGTCATTGCCGAAAAGATTGATCGGATCAGTCGACTGCCATTGGCCGAGGCAGAGCAACTTGTAGCAACGATCCGATCGCGTGGTGCCCGGCTTGCGGTGCCAGGCGTAGTCGACCTATCGGATCTTACCGTTGGAGCCGATGGCATCGCCCGGATCGTTCTGCAATCAGTTCAAGAGATGCTGCTGAAGATTGCGCTGCAGATGGCTCACGACGATTACACTGATCGCCGTGAGCGTCAGCGCCAGGGCATCGCCCTAGCCAAGGCTGAGGGGCGCTCTGGTGGCAGAAAAAGGGATCTAGGCAAGCACGCACGTATCATTGCGCTTCGCAATGCGGGCCGAAGCATTGCTGATACCGCCGAGCTGGTCGATTGCGATCGGAGTACAGTGAAGCGGGTCTGGGCAATTCATCTAGCAATGAGTGCCGAAGCGCCCTCCCCTTGATCGCCTCACCCCTTCACATTCACCTTGCTTGGGGTCCACGGTCCACTGCGGCCCAACGCCACGGCGCTTCAGTTTCGACGTCAGATCATATAGCTGCATCATCGCTGAACCTTTTAGGCAATACATTGGCGTTAATCGCCCTTCCATGCGTTTCCATAGGACATACGTTTATTTAAGGTATACCTTTCCGAAACCTCGGGCGTCCGTATTGCGTGGGAATTGGATAGCTTGACGCTTGGTTGCGTTATGCGTTAGGAGTGGTCCGAGCGTGGGTTCGTGGTGCAATCGCCATGCGCCCGGATACAAATAGCTGGGGCCTTCGTATGCCAGTGATCTCGATTATGACGACAAAGGGTGGGGCAGGAAAAACTACGGCCACACTCCTATTGGGAACTGGCTTGGCTGCCCAAGGGGCTGATGTCTGCCTGATTGATGCTGATCCAAATCAGCCCTTGGTTAGGTGGGCGCAGGAAGCAAATCTGCCAAAAAACCTTTCGGTCATTGGCAGTGTGACAGAAGAAAATATCATCGAAACGATTGAGGAACAGTCCGCGAAGGTCAGTTTCGTCATAGTCGATTTGGAAGGTTCGGCTAATCTATCGAGCGGGTATGCTATCAGCAGTAGCGACCTGATATTGATACCTCTTCAGGCTTCTAAACTTGATGCTAACGAAGCAGCAAAAACGCTGAAGTTCATTCTTAGGCAGTCTAAGACAACTAACAAGGTGATCCCGGCTAGAGTCCTTTGGAGCAGGGCGCCAGCTGCCTATCAAACCCGCAGCGGCCGAGACATGGGCACTCAATTCGAGGAGGCGGGCATCTCATTTCTCAATACGCGGATCGTAGAGCGCGAGGCATTCAAGGGGGTTGTGAATTTTGGCTCCACCCTTGCAGACCTGTCCCACGACCAGGTTCCTGGGCTGGATAAGGCTCGGGATAATGCGGCAGGTTTCGTTCAGGAAATTATCGAGGTATTGAGGGAAGGGCGCAAATGACTTCGGGGAAGATCAGTTTGGATCTCGATGATTTCAGGCCAGAACCTGTAAAGATCGACGCTGAATCCAAAGCTCAGATTAAGGAAGCTGCAGATACTGCCGGGTTCACCGGGCGTCATGCGGTGGCCAAGGCTACGCCAAATCCGATGCCTGTCATCCCAGAGCAGGATGGGAGTAATGAGGTAAAGCGTCGCGGCCGCAAACGCACAACGGGTCGAGACGTCCCTTTCACGGTTAAATTGCGGCGAGATACAAACAATCAGATCTATGAACTCGCGGATCAACTCGAATGTGGAGCAATCGCTGAGGTCATCGAAATGGGCTTACAGGCATTGATGGAAAAAATCTCGCGGGGTGAGCCAGTCCGTTGATGCCGTGGCTTTGTGTGCCGATGCTCAGATTAGTTCAATGATTATCCAGCTATGTAGCCCGCTCGTTTCAGAGCGCGGGCGACCCATGAGTAGGATCGACAATGGATCTTGTCTGGCCGTGACGGAGATGATGCCAAATCAATCACCTGGTCGCCCCATCGGTAAGCGACAGCAGAGATAGCGGCGGCTGCGCCGCGGTCGTAAGGGAGTAGCCATACGACCCGGCCAGCATGAATTTTGTCGCGAATTGCCTCGAGGTTCTTGGATAGGCGAGGGTTCAGAGCGTCATTTGCCCCGGCCGATATGACAGTGACGCCGTAAAGGTCACTTGGCGCACGCGGGAGGATGGCGGTTGAAGATATGCCGTCTGTTGCCTCAACCGCGCAATGGCTACCGACCAGGGCATTGATCTCTATCGCAGTAGCTAGAGCATGACTGTCACCAAGCAGGAGGCATGCGGCGGCAAGAAACATGATGAAATTCCCTCTGCCTTTGGTTCAAATTATGCATCAACATGAGCCAGATCTACCGCCGCTGACGGTAAGGCTCGCACGCGATGCCGTCATGGTCGCCATCAAGGTTGGGGTTATAGCCTGGGGTTCCCCTGTAGACCGGGGCAGCGCCAGCAGCTCTAGCGTCGGCGCAATTGCGCCACATGCCTTTACCAGGCTGAGTGCGTGAGGGCAGGGCTGGGCGCGCGGCTGCAGACCCGTTGGAAACGGCGTCAGATCGGCGGTGGGAAGCGCGATATTCCGAAGGTTTCTCGAAGGTGGAGGCCCAAATTCCAATCCTTTTGGCCCGACTTGCGGCTTCCAAATCGCCATATCGAGAAGCGCCGTTAGGCAAGACAGTGGCAAGGCCGCGTCGTACCATTTCAGATCCGATGTCCATCGCGCCGAGATGGCATATGGCAACAGTGCGACCATAAACGTCTCGATCGACGGCTGAACATTGAAGGGACCGGCCATTCACAAGGCCGCGAAGGTTCGACGCTGCATCTGATCCGCATGCCCAATTAGAGTACCGAATAGAGCAGGTCTGCTTGTACTCAGGGGCATCAATCCCGAAAAGCCGAACCTCCTGCGTTCCGACCATCAATGAATCGCCGTCCTTTGCGGCCGCAGTGCCACCGAAATCAGAGGCAATAGCTTGGCCGGATGCAGCCGATAGCAGTAGCAGCGCGATGACGATTGACTTACTAGGGAACATATTCATTTTTTATCCATATGTTAGGATGTCAGATTCCATCGAAAACCAAAATGCAGAGATAAGAAATACGCCAAGAATGAGGGCGATTGGCCCGCCGCTTATGAAGAAATATATGAGCAACGGGCTGGTTATGATTAGCCAGAGAGCAAGCCATCCATAGGTTTGTCGATGCGGGTGCGCCGGACCGGAAGTTGGATTATAGGCTGGGGCAGGGGCTCTTATCGGAACGATGGAAGGTCGCAGTGATGACCGATTTTGTGGCGCTCTTGGGCTTTGTGAACGCGGCTTCTGTCGGGATTTTGGCCTTTTCGTGGGACGGCCTTTTCCTGCTGGCGCTATAGTCACACCCCTTGCGCAGTTAAGCCGCTCCAGGAAGTAAGCGTTTTCCCTGTGGTCGCTGTTCGTCCAGGGCCGTGGCAGCGTATACGCAGCCGCACTGGAATTTCGGGGTTCAGGCGACGCTTCAATTCGGTTGCCTGCCCATCTCATTTTCCGTGTCGCCTTATGAACCAATTCATTGGCGCGCGCGGGACTGACTCCCAGATGCTCGGCGATCTCTCTGCCATTCATCTGGAACGGACCTATGCCGTAGTACAATCTGATCACGCGCTCCTCTCGCGGGCTGAGGGTGCGGAGCAGGGTTGTAACGAGCTGACGTCGCTCGAGGTCATCGTGAGGGGAGGGGCCAGGTTCTGACCTGCAATCGACTAATCTAGCCAAATCATCAGCATCAAGAAGGTCGTTGGAGTTTTTCATAACCTTAACCCGATCTGTGATTATAAGACCGCGCCGATTGCAGTTAATGCGAGCGCGCATAGTCCGCAGGCTATCTTGCCGATGGCATAGGTAAATGCGGCTCGTCCGGAACGTAATTTGCCCATAGTTCTATCGATGCGAGATAGCGCCCCGAGAACGCCGTCCGTTATTAGGATTGATCCTTGTATGAACAGCAGCAGCGTGAACATTTTCACAAAATGCAGCGCGGAAAATTGCATGAGGGCGAAGGACACGACGAGAATGACGGTCGCAATGCCGTAGACGGTATGGGCTACGTCCAGCAGCCCACGAAGGCGGAGTGGGCCATTCCAGTCAAAAGGGGAGCGGATTAGGACGATCGGCCGTCGGCAGTTGGTGCATGGGTCGATCCACGACCCGCGCCGCCATGAGCGCACTGGTTCCTTGCAATAGGGGCATTGGGGAAGCCGCGTTGGGATCGAGCCATGCATCAGGGTGAAACCTCGTTGAAATAGTGGATCTCGATCGCGGCTTCACCGCGCTTTTCGCCTACGATGCGGAAAGCTGTTTCCTGCGCGGGCATCTGCGAAAACTCGCCGATCAGCCTCCACCACATGCCATCAGCGTCCTTCAGCATGGGGCCGCGAGCGGTTGTTTCGATGGTGCCGGTTATGGTGATGTGCTGATTGTTCATTCGGTATCCCCGTTAGGCGTCTGCTCAACAGGCGCTTCCTTGGGCGGGTAGAAGCATTCTCGTGGGCAGTGCAACATGGGCCGACCATAGCTGGTAAGTTGCTTACCGTTCATCATGACAGGGCGGTGAGCGAGGCGCCGGCACCGCTTGTTGGATGAATCCAGAAATCCGCAAGGCATAGCCAAAGGTTCAGCTTTGGGGCTGACGGGCATTTCCAGTGCTTCGACGTCTGGTTCGCCGAACAGATCGCTTTGCGCATCCATTGCCATCATCCTTACCGCTTGAGGGAAATGATCGCTGACCACCTCCCTCTCACCTCACTCTGCGTATTATTGCGCTGGGGCCGCAGGCGCCGTTTGGGTCACTGTTGAGGCGGGCGCCGATCCATTGAGCGGGCTACCGTTTAATGGCGATGGCGGCGATGGCGGCGCAGGCGGGGCAGGGGGCGCAATTCGAGCCTGAGCATTCTGAGTGAGCTTCCTGAAGGCATCGAGGAGCGCCAGGGACGTGATCTTGCCAATGTCCGTGCTGGTATAGGCTCCGCCAAGCGCGCCGATGCCGGCGCCGGTGAGAGCGGCACCACCAACAATGGATAGATCCTTTTTACGTGCCGATCCGGTCGCAACGGCTTGCTGAAGGCCAGTCTTGACCTCGACGAGCGTCAGCATCGTCTGGCTCTCCAGCTTCTTCTGTTTGAAGCCCAGGCCGCCGGGGAACATGGTGCCAAGTCCGCCACCGCTCCCTCCGGCATTGTTGTCAGTGTAGAGGACGCGAGCCGTCAGGAGATAGTCGGCGGCCAGCAGCGTAGCTTGAGGATTCCCACCTGCGACGGTTCCGCCTGCAGCGAGCGCACGTTCGCGCTGGAGGGCATCGAACCCCTCTCCGCGGTCGAGTACCTGGAAGCAGTTGGATTGCGCTGTCAGGAGCTTCAGAAGGGGCAGGGGGTCAATCCGTGCAGCTGCACCGCCGTTTTGAGCCTCTGCCATGCGGACTAGGGCGCGCAGACCTGGCGGAATATCCTCTTCGCTTGGTGCGGCGCTGCGATCCTCTACAAGCTGCACAGCGACATCGCAGTTGAAGGGTCAGCGACATCGTAGATGACGTGTGGGGGGAAGCGGAGGCCGGGCGTAGCCCG
>FWWL01000203.1_pt1 | contig 14281 bp, 15 predicted proteins | sample 2228331 | NCBI WGS metagenome assembly FWWL01 (sample SAMEA103939775, study PRJEB20133) | metagenome
TTTTTTTTATAAAAAAAAATAGCCCTTAAGGGCTATCTTTTTTTATGCTTGTCCGCTTCTTTTATAAAAGAATGTCTTTACCGGCTCCAGCTTGTAGCGCTGCGGTAGTATTATCTGCTCTGTGCTGCCTACAAACAACACTCCGTTACTGTTCAGTGAATCTCTGAACTTATTGTACATCACCGCTTTAGCCTCTTCTGTAAAGTAAATCATAACATTTCTGCATACTATAAGATCGCAGTTATCCGGATAATTATCCTGAAGCAGGTTATGATGCTTAAATTCAATGCAGTTCTTTATCTTGTCGCTTATTTTGTAGCTTTCCCCAACCTTTGTGAAGTAGTTGGTAACAAAGTCCGCCGGAAGATTTACAAGACTTTTTGGTACATACATGCCATTCTTTGCCTTGGCTACAGCACCGTCATCAATGTCTGTAGCTATTATCTTCAGACTCCCCAGATCAACGAACCTGCTCATCATCATGGCAAGAGAATATGGTTCTTCTCCTGTAGAGCATGCGGCGCTCCAGATTTTCGGTTTCTTATTAAGCTTCATTATTTGTGGCATTATTTCTTTTTCAAGCATTTCCCATTGTGCAGGATTCCTATAAAACTCAGATACATTTATAGTAAGGTAATTAATGAACTCATCGTACAGCTTTGCATTCTGTGTCAGTGCCTTGTAATACTCATCATAATCATCATGGTTATTTCTCCTGATAAGTGAGTCTATCCTTCTTCTCATCTGACGTTCCTTATAGCTGGATAAATCAATCTTTGTAAGCTTCAGAATTTTTTCTTTGAACCCTTCATAATTTGTAAGCATTACATTTCTCCTTAAGAAATATTTTAATGTGATGCATTTTTACGACAGCAAATTCTGCATATATCAATTTAATTCTATCATAATGCAAAAGTATAAAAAAGCCTCCTATTTAAGCATTTTTAAATTAAGGAAGCATTTTATGAAACTCATTTAGAGTTCGCGGTATATATGGAATATTCTGCCTTTATAATTCGAGATAAAAAAAGTCGTGATATTTTTAAATATCACGAAAATATAATGTAAAGGGGGTCTCAATGTATTTTGTGAGGTCAATATTATTGTTGACAATATTAAAAGAATTATACATTAAAAATGAAAAATTCTTCTATTTAAGATAAAAAAAATCCCTCTTAATAAAAGAAGGATTTTGCTTTTTATTCTTCTGTTGTTTCTATAAGCTCTCTGATGCTCAAGCTTATTTTCTTTTCCTCTGGCTTTATATCGATTATCTTTGCTTTAACTATGTCGCCTATGTTCAACACATCTGCCGGCTTTGATATTCGCTTGTCGGATATTTGTGAAATGTGTACAAGACCATCTATACCCGCTTCCAACTCTACGAAGGCTCCGAAGTTAGAGAATCTCAACACCTTTACTTCAACTATGTCACCGACTTTATACTTATCTCCAGCAGCAGCCCATGGCTCAGGAAGCAGCTGTTTAAGTCCAAGGGATATTTTTCTCTTATCCTTATCAACTGATAATACTACTACTTCTACCTTGTTACCTGGTTTAACAACCTCAGAAGGATGCTTAACTCTAGACCATGACAATTCAGATATGTGTATGAGACCATCTACTCCACCGATATCGACAAATGCTCCAAAATCAGTGAGTCTCTTAACCTCTCCGGTTAACTTCTGTCCGGCTTCTATTGTTTCCCATACTGCCTTTTCATTGATTTCCTGTTCTTTCTTTAAGAGCAGCTTTCTCGAAACAACAACCTTCCTCTTCTCGGGATCAAATTCTATAACATTTACCTTCACTCTTGTGTTTACATAGCCGCTTAAATCTTCCGAGTATCTTATGTCAAAATGGGATGCAGGCATGAATCCCCTTATTCCCATAAGTTCAACTATTGCTCCACCTCTTACTATTTCCCTGACGATACCTTCGATAGGTGTTTTGTCATTAAATGCAGCTTCAATCTTGTGCCAATTCTTTTCTGCATCGAAAAGCTTCTTTGAGAGCACTACATTGCCTTCGCCGTCATTGATGCTGACAATTACAACTTCTATTTCATCCCCTGCTTTAATAAGATCCTTCAGGTTAACATCAGGCTCCCAAGTGTAGTCTTCCTTCTTAATTATACCGTCGGATTTATATCCAATATTGACCATGACCTCATTATCTGTAACCATGATAACGGATCCCTTTACAGTTTCCCCTGAGTTAATTCTCCTCATGGTCTTCTCATACTCTTCCATCATAGTTTCCTGATTCTCAATTACGTTGTCGTTAATCTCTTGCATTTTACCGATAACCTCCTTAATTACCCAATCAGGTGTGGATGCACCCGCTGTTATGCCAATCTTCCTGAATTTCTTCAACGCATCAATGGGCATTTCCTCTGCATTTTCAATATGATAAGCATTTTCACAGTTATTTTTGCATATATGATAAAGCTTATTCGTATTTGAACTTTCCTTGCTTCCAATTATAATCATACAATCTACATTTTTCGAAAGCTGCTCTGCTGATTCCTGCCTTTTCTCCGTTGCGCTGCAAATGGTATTAAATATTATTGCGTTTTTATATTTTTTTTGAATAGCATCCACTACGCTGTCCCAATTTCTTTTTGTAATTGTAGTTTGTGCAACTAAACATATTTTATCATATATAGGAAGTTTGTCTACTACTTTTTCATCATCCAGAATGTGTGCTGAATATTCACACCATCCATTGGTTCCAATTACTTCAGGGTGATCTTTATCTCCAACAATGAATATTTTATATCCTTTTTGATAATAATCCTTTACTTTTTTATGTATCGCCGAGACATATGGGCAAGTACAATCGATATACTTAAAACCCTTTTCCTCGAAAACCCTATATTTTTCTTCGGCTATCCCATGAGAGCGGATTATTAGCTCTGAATCCGAGTCATTTAACTCTTCAATTTCATTAACAGATTGGATACCCAGCTCTTTAAGCTTGGTTATAACCTGATTGTTATGGATAAGCGGACCATAGGTGTAAATTTTTCTGTCATGCTTATTATCTGCTTCCTTAAAGGCTTTATCCACTGCCTTCTTAACTCCGAAGCAAAAGCCTGCATTTTCATCAAGAATTATTTCCATTTTCCTTTTCCCTCTTAAGCCCATTAATAATATTCATAATATCATGACTTATTTTTAGGTAATCTTCATTTAACAGCTTTCTATCATGATACTCAGTAAGTTCAATGGGTTTTCCTATTACAACCGTTGTTCTCTTAAAAAACTTATAACTACTTATTATTGCTACCGGCAGAACGGGAACCTTTGACTTTATTGCAAGCATTGCGATACCAGGCTCAGCTACTACCTCACCTGTCTTGTTCCTTGTGCCTTCCGGAAAAAGCCCAAGAACCTTTCCGCTGCCCAAAAGCTTAAGTGATGTTTTAATGCTTCTGATATCAGCTTCCCCTCTTTTAACCGGAAATACATTAATCCAATTCAATATAGTCTTCAAAAACAAATTTTTGAATAATTCGGCCTTAGCCATGAAATACATGCTTTTTCGAAGTGAGACACCTACTAATATCGGATCTACCGCACTTCCATGATTTGCACATACGATATAGCCACCTTCCTTAGGGACATTATTACTGCCTACTACTCTATAATTATAAAGCAATAAGAATATTGGTACCAATAGTGCCCTCGCAAAGCTATACAGCATTTACGCCTCCCCCCTTTGATTCAATAATTACAATAATCTCTTCAAGAATTTCTTCTACACCTTTACCTGTAGTGTCGATTATTACTGCATCATCTGCTACAGCCAGCGGCGAATCCTCCCTGGTAGAGTCTATGAAGTCCCTTTTTTCCAGCTGTGACTTAATATCCTGCATCTCCGCATCATAACCCTTCTGCTTCAACTCATTATATCTTCTTGCTGCTCTTTCATCCACAGAAGCGGTTACAAATAATTTTATATAAGCAGAAGGAAAAATAACTGTTCCCACATCTCGACCATCCATTACAACATTCTTATTATTCGAAATTCTCCTTTGAAGCTCTACCATTAACTTCCTAACCTCGGGTACAGCAGCTATATAGGACACATTTCTATTTACGATTTCTTCTCTTATCTCCGCGTCAGCTAGCATTCCGTCAATATAGATACTGTTGTTTTTGAAGTCTATATCTGTTTTTAGAGCCAAGCTTATGATGCTGTCCAATTCCTTAAGCGGTATTTCTTCCTTGAGCACTTTCAAGGTGAGTGCCCTGTACATTGCTCCTGAGTCAATGTAGGTGTATCCGATCAAAGCTGCAAGCTTCTTTGCTATGGTACTTTTACCCGCTCCTGCCGGTCCATCTATAGCTATAACTTTATAATTCATCCTGGGTATCCCCCTAAACATGTTTTACATTTTTCATAAGCATATAACAATAATATTTTACCAGAATACTCCTCAAAACAAAAGTTTATTTGGATTTAGGAAGTAAACACTTGGATACTTAGAAATTTGTTGTGTTACAGAATACTAGATCAGGCCTTAGCTGTTTTGCATTATTAAGATAAATGTGCCTGATGTCCTTCTTTGATATATCTCCATCATAAAAAAGGCATAACCTTATACATTTCTGCAAGCTTCCCTCCACGTGCATTTCCTGAGAGCACATCAGCGGTACATCGGTCAAGCCCATATGCCTGGCTGCTTTAGCCGGGTATGCAGCTGATACGTCCTTGGTTGAGGAGAAGAAAATAGCTGTCACCTTCTCATTGCTTAGGCTGTTAGCGCTGAATATCTCCTTTAAAAGATCAATAGTATTTTTTATTATCTCTTCTTCATTGTCGTTTTCAATAGTTGTAGCACCTCTTATTCCGATCACATCTACACCCCCTAACGTTTTCAATCCACCTATTTCAATCTTACTCGATCAATCATTACCAGATTGTTATTCACATATATGAATTTTCCAAGCTCAGGTACTATTATATCTTCTGATACTGACGTAACCTTAAGTATTACTGTGTCGCTGTATTCCGAGCCGCTTACCTCTATTACGTCACCATCCTTAACCTGAAGCCTGATGGATTTGCTTGCAGTGGCTGCTGCTTTGTCTCCATTAATATAAAACACAAGGAACCTTAGAGATGAATCATTCTCAGTTGAAATTTCTATTTCGCCTTTTTTTATAAATAACTGGCTCTCGGCTATAGATTTGCCCTCCAGCTTATCCGTCCTGCTCATAAAAGTTTTCACTGTCGGATTCATAAGCAGCAGCTGGGATATGATAAGCGCAGCGAAAAGCAGCGCAAGCCCCTTGCTTATACCTCTGTTGATTCTGTCCCACCAACCATTAAAGCCATTGTTCAATTGTATACCTCCCCGTAACTATCTAAAAATATAGCGCAATGATTCTATAATGCTATATCTAGATAATTCCTAATTTGGGAGGTGTTTATTCAATGGTGCCTCGTAAAGTATATAACTTTTAGGTGTTACAGAGTACTAGACAGATGAAGTGCCTTTTTAACACTTGAATTCAAGAGATCTGTAGTGTTAAAAAGCACTAAGCGTTTAAACCTGCAGTATAACCGGTAGAAAATGCAATTTGCAGGTTAAACCCTCCTGTAAAAGCATCAAGGTCAATTATCTCTCCTGCAAAAAACAACCCTTTAACAAGCTTTGATTCCATTGTTTTAGGATTAATTTCCTTCAAGTTGATGCCACCTGCAGTCACTATAGCCTCTTCAATCGGCCTTGTGCCTGATATCTTAAGAGTAAAGCCTTTAATAAGCTTAACAAAAGCTTTTCTCTCCAGCTTTGTAATCTGATGCACTTCTTTTGACTCATCAATCCCTGAAAGTGCAATCACAACAGGTATCAGCTTCTGGGGAAGCAGCTCATCAAGTGAATTCTTGAACTGCTTGTTAGTGTTCTTTTCAAAATCACGGATTATCCTTTTATCCAGTTCTTCTTCCGAAAGAGCTGGTTTGAGATCAATACTTACTTCGATTTCCTTCTTCTTACGAATATAATCGGATACATAAAAGCTAGCTGAAAGTATGATGGGGCCGGATAATCCATAGTGGGTGAATAGCATTTCTCCAAAGTCCTCATATAAAGTTTTTCCGTCAGCAGTAGCCTTTATTGACACGTTCTTCAGGGACAGCCCCTGAAGCTCCTTAATAAATGTCTCTTTTACAACAAGGGGTACCAGCGAAGGCATAAGCTCGTTTATGCTATGACCCGCTTTTTTAGCTATTTCATAGCCATCACCTGTTGAGCCGGTTTGAGGATAAGATACTCCTCCCGCACATATAATGACAGAGCTGCATTCTATGAATTCTCCACCTTCTTGCAAAACTCCGCTTATCATGCCCTCGTTCTCCTTGATGTTCAGTACCTTGGTGTTAAGCTTAACCTCCACCTTGTATTTATTCAAATATCTCTCCAGAGCTTTTATTACATCGCTTGATTTATCCGACTCCGGGAAAACCCTGCCGCCTCTCTCAATCTTGGTCTTAAGCCCGAGAGATTCCAAAAGTTCAATTAGGTCATTATTTGAAAATCCATTGAAGGCACTGTAAAAGAATTTTGAATTCTTAGGGATATTCTTCATAAATTCATCAAAATCAGCTGAGTTGGTAACATTACACCTTCCCTTTCCAGTAATGAACAGCTTTTTCCCTAGCTTCTCATTCTTTTCTATAAGTATGGTCTTTCTGCCCATTGAGGCTGCTGTTCCTGCCGCAATCATGCCTGCAGGGCCTCCCCCAAGAACTGCCACATCGTATTTCAAATATATCATCCTTTCGCATGTTCCACTTAAGCTTCCCTCAAATGGCTTGTATCATTCAGACATAATACTACAGGCCTCTCCGGCATATCCTCAGGAAAGTCAATAATAGATATTGATGCATTATCGATTCTGAATTTCGTATAGTTTATTATATCAATTCCCAATATCCTGATTATTGCAGCTTTTATTGCTGTGCCGTGAGATACAAGAAGTATGTTGCTCCCCTTGTGACTGCTCACTATTTCCTTAATAGCGTTATATGTACGCTCCGTAAGGTCCAGAAAGGTCTCTGCTCCCGGCAGGTTGAAATTTGCAGGGTCTTCTTTATAAACCCTAAAATGTTCGCTGTATTTTTCACTTATTTCGTTTATAGTCATGCCTTCCCATGGGCCTAAGCAAATCTCATGATAATTCTCAGACTTTACAACCTCACATTCTTTGTAGTCTGCTACTATCTCTGCCGTTCTTAAAGCTCTCTTTAAGCTGCTGGAGTATATGTAATCTATATTCTCCCTTGCAATTCTTCCTGCAAGAAGCTGTGCCTGCTTTATGCCTTCGCAACTGAGTTCAGTGTCAGTTCTGCCTTGCACCTTGCTGACTTTGTTCCACTCAGTTTCACCGTGTCTTACGAGATAAAGTCTGGTCATTGAATCCCCCCTCAATTTTCCATATTATTATATCACATTTTAACGAAAAAAATCCTGCTTTATAAAAAGCAGGATTTCGGTATTAAACAAGCAATGTATTGCTATTCGTCCTTGTCCACTGAAAAGATGTTGTATTTATTCCATATCTCCTCTAGGCTTGCGAAGGAGGTCGATATATTCTGCTTCTCCTTTATGCCTAAAGCTACAATAAGTGCGTTTAGCACACTCATAGGTGCAACAATTGAGTCTACAAAGGACTCCATGTTACTCTTTGCTATAAGGGTATGGTCCGCGTGTGAGCATAGAGGAGACAACATACTGTCTGTTACGGCAATAGTCTTTGCCTTCCTCAATTTCACATATTCCAGAGCCTTTACCGTTCTAGCGGAGTACCTTGGAAAACCTATTGCAATGACGAGATCATCTTCACTAATTCTAAAGAGCTGCTCAAATATATCTCCGATAGTGTATGTTACAACATGAACATTATCTCTAATGAGGTTAAGATAAAAGCCCAAAAATTCAGCAAGTGCAGTAGAGCTTCTCAAACCAATTATATATACGCTCTTTGCATTTGATATGTTCTCCACAGCTTGCTCAAAGCTTGCATTGTCTATCTCTTCCATTGTAGTCCGAATGTTTTCCATATCTGACTTGAGTATATTCTTTAAAACACTGTCCTTGTTTGTATAGTCAGAGATCATTTCAATTCTTTGCACTGTAGTAAGCTTTGTCTTTACCATCTCCTGCAGCTGCTTCTGCAGCTGGGGATAGCCTATATAGCCTATAGCATTTGCAAACCTCACCACAGTGGATTCACTTACTCCAACTTTTTCGCCGAGCTTTGCCGCAGTCATAAATGCAGCCTTGTCGTAATTATTCATTATGTATTGCGCAATTATCTTTTGTCCTTTGCTCAGCCTATGGAAGTTCGTCTGAATAACCTTCATTAAATCTAAAACTTCACTCATAACATCTATCTCCAATTACTTCATTGAATTTTTAGCTATTTCATACCCCATGGAAAGTGCTTTCTTATTAAGCTCCTCTGTACCCTTTGGAACCCTTTCAAGAACTGCTTTCTCCAAGGAATCCTTTGTTATCACCTTGGTTATCTCAACAATAGCACCAAGGGCAACAATGTTGGTAACCATAGGCTTACCTAGATCCTTTACAGCTGTATCCAGAATTGGCACACTGTATATCTTTTTGTTCCCCGCTACTGCTATAGTTACTGAATTATCTATAATTAGTATTCCGTCATCCTTAAGACCTTCGCTATACTGTTCATAAGACTTCTGAGTCAAAGCCAAGAGAATATCACAGTTTCTTACCTTAGGAAAGTCTATGGACTCACTGGATATTATAACTTCTGATTTACTTGCACCGCCTCTTGCTTCAGGACCATAAGATTGGGTCTGTACTGAATTCTTTCCGTCGTTTATAGCACCTTCTGCAAGAATTATTCCCGCCAGCAGCAACCCCTGTCCGCCGGATCCGCTAAGCCTGACCTCATATCTTTCCATTGTTATCTCTCCTTTTTCAATTTATCGACAATCTTCTGATACTCACTGGTGTACTCCGGTTCCGGACTGTTCTTGAACTCACCAATAAGGAACTTACCTTCAAGTGCCTGAGGAGATAACTTTGAAGCTGCAGCTACATTAACTGCATTGTTCTTTTGCCATTCCATCATTTCTACAGCATTACCCTTTTTGTTCTTCCTACCGTAATATGTCGGGCACATGCTCATTGCTTCTATAAGTGAGAAGCCATCATTGTTTAATGCGTTTTGCACCAGAGATGTCAAAAGGTTAGCATGGTAAGCAGTAGCTCTTCCTACATATGTGGCTCCGGCTGATGCTGCCAGGTTGCATATATCAAAGGCTTTATCTATGTTTCCATATGGAGCTGTGCTTCCCTTATCGAATTTCGGAGTTGTAGGAGAGTACTGCCCCCCTGTCATTCCATATATATTATTATTGTATATAATCGCTGTGATGCCTATATTTCTTCTGCAGGCATGTATAAGGTGATTTCCGCCAATAGCAGTTGCATCACCGTCACCCATTATTACAATTACCTTAATATCCGGTTTTGCCATTTTTATGCCTGTAGCAAAGGCCAAGGCACGTCCATGGGTAGTATGAAGAGTATTGAAATCCAGATATCCCGGTGCTCTTGATGAACAGCCTATACCTGAAACAACGCATACTTTATCCTTATCAAGACCTGCTTTCTCAATAGCTAATGCTATAGATCTGGTTATGGTTCCATGACCGCAGCCAGGGCACCATATCTGCGGAAGCTTTTCGGTTCTAAAATAATTCTCAATTAAAGTACTGGGCATTTTAGAGTACCTCCTCTATCTTCCTGATTATCTCTTCAGGATAAATAATTTCTCCGTTTACCTTGTTTACTCTATCTATCTTAGTTAATTTATTGCATATTCTTTCAACTTCGAGTACAAGCTGTCCCAGATTCATTTCTGCAACTACTATGGTTTTAACCTTTCCTGCAAGCTCTTCAAGCCTTTTTTCCGGGAAAGGCCAAATGGAAATAGGTCTGAATATACCCACCTTAATGCCCTTGCTTCGGAGTGCTTTCATTGCCGATTTTGCAGCCCTTGCCACGCAGCCGTATGACAATATCAGTACTTCAGCATCTTCTGTGTTTTCTTCCTCCCAGGATATAATATCATCTTTATGCATTTCCACTTTATTGCAAAGTCTTCTTATCTGTTCATCAGCTACTGCTGTACTATTGCTTGGAAAACCTGATTCGTCATGTATAAGACCTGTGACATGGTATCTATAACCAGTACCGAAATCAGCCATTGGCGGTATTAAATCCTCCTCAGGTTTGTAAGGAAGGTATTCTTCACTGCTGCAATTCGGTCTTTTTCTATCTATTATTTCAATTTCTGAAGGGTCAGGTAATTGTACTTTTTCTCTCATATGACCTATTACTTCATCCATTAGTAGGATTACCGGGGTTCTGTATTTCTCAGCCATATTGAAAGCCTTCACGGTTAAGTCAAAGGTTTCTCTGACTGAAGATGGTGTAAGTGCAATAACAGGATGGTCTCCATGGGTACCCCATCGTGCCTGCATCACATCTCCCTGAGCCGGTGAAGTAGGCTGACCTGTACTTGGGCCGCCTCTCTGGACATTTACTATTACACAAGGCACTTCTGCGATTGCAGCATAGCCTAAGTTCTCCTGTTTAAGAGAAAATCCAGGACCGCTTGTTGCAGTCATGCTCTTTACACCTGTAAGAGAAGCACCAATAACTGCAGCCATTCCTGCTATCTCATCTTCCATCTGTAGAAACTTTCCGCCTATTAGAGGAAGCTTTTCTGCAGATAGTTCCGCTATTTCTGTAGATGGTGTTATTGGATATCCTGCATAGAATTTCATTCCGGCAGCGATTGCACCCTCAACACAAGCTTCATTTCCTTGCATTAACCTAAACTTGCTTTTCATTCTTCTTCCTCCCCAAGTATATTGCATAATCAGGACACCTGAGCTCGCACATTCCGCACTGTATACACTTATCGGGATCTTTCATTACAACCTTATCATTTTCCAGTGCCAGAGCTTTTGTGGGACAAAAGGCGACACAAATACCACAACCCTTGCACCACGCGGGTTTGATTACTATTTTATCATTAGCTATTTCCCCTGCCTTGACGTCCTTCTTTTCCATTCTCCCCGACCTCCAAAAAAAATCTTTGAGACAATGCAATTTTTATTTCATTTTTATAGTTCAAATAAAAAATCTGCAATTTTCCCTTCATTTTTTAGTATATATTATAACAAGGCCTATTGCAATATTGAAAATCAAATATATTTCAAATAATTGCTAAATTTTCTTCTGAAATTTTGGTAACTTTTTATGACATCACTCATTCAATACTCCTCCGGCTTTGATACCCCACTTATGCAATTTTTCTATTTCCTCATAGCCTGTGAGATCTACATGCAAGGGAGTTATCGATGCAAACCCGTTTCTGACGGCATAAATGTCTGTATCCTCACCAATCTCATTTTCAATAAGCTCTCCTGCAAGCCAATAATAACTGTTGCCCCGGGGATCCTTCCGTTCTTCGAAATTATTCCTGTACTTTTTCACCCCCAGCTTTGTTATCTTTACACCCTTCAGTTCATTTATATTCTCAATCTCTGGGATATTTATATTTAATAATGTGTTGACTCCTTCCGAAAATTTCAGGACTTCCTCTATAATATTTACAGCTACCTCTGCAATCAGGGAGAAGTCAGTGGCCCCATGCTTTTCATAAGACACAGCAATAGACGGTATATTGAAAATAGAGCCTTCAATAGCCGCAGAAACTGTGCCTGAATATATTACGTCCGTCCCTAGGTTTTCGCCATCGTTTATTCCCGAGATGATAAGATCGGGTCTTGTCTCTAAAAGTGTTTCTACCCCCAGTTTAATACAGTCTGCAGGTGTTCCGCTTACTCGCCAAGCATCGATATCAAGCTCATGGAGCTTTATTTTTCTGCACCTTAAGGGCTCATGCATAGTTATTGCATGGCCTATTGCACTTTGCTCCTTATCCGGGGCAACAACAGATACTTTGCCCAATCTGGTCATTCTTTTTGCCAGCTCATATATACCATTGGAGTATATGCTGTCATCGTTGGAAATGAGTATATTCAAATGTCATACCTCCTATATTGAATTTATTGCCTGTAGCGGATTGTATCTCACTCTATATTATTAGTATTAGCTTACTTTGCTATTTTGTATATTAATTACTTTTGAAGATTAATAAATTATAGTTCTGCACATACTACAGAAGTCGCATTATGCGGCAGATATTGAGCTATTTCGTATTGTGCAGGTGATAAAATGATACAGATAGATGATGCAGGAAGCGGAAGCCTGGTTGGCGGCACCTGCATTGGTGCACTGAGGCAGGAAACAGGGGAATTCTACCACGAAATAATCCCGATTCACTTGTTCAACGAAGCCAACTTTAAAAATAAAATTTATATATATTATACAACAGAAGTTGTAAAAAATGCTCTCAAAAAGCTATCAGTGAAAAAGAGAGAGGAAATACAGATCTGCCAGGGTTATATGTTTGAGGATACAAGAAAACACCTGACCCAGGGTAACTACAACTTCTCCAACTTCAAAATTGAAGAGCCTCTTCAATCACTTATCGAAAAAACCTTCGAAAATTATAAAATATTCCTTTGTCTTTCAAAGGAATTTATCAAATAAAAAAAATATTCCTTTCATTTTCACAGGCTGCTGAAATGGGTATACGCTGATTATGACAATCGTATCAAGCTTTGCAAGACTGGCTGGAAAAGCTGGCACAAATATAGCAATATCAATGTAGAGACCTATTATGATAAAGTCCTTAAGAGCAACTTTATTTGTCTGCGATGTGGCAAGAAGATACCTGACAACTCAGGAGTAAAGGTAATTAAGTTCTATTCTAACAGATATAATTATGTATATATGCATAAGCACTGCTGAGTTGCTGTGCGAATCAAGGCAATGGGTTTAGCGCTTCTATAGCATTTTATAAGAACAGCCATGATGAGCAAGGTTAAATACCTTTCTACATCATGGCTGCTTAATTTATTTACACTGGATATGTCTTATCGGATTTATCAGCTAAATTGCTGTCTATTGCGTATTTCTTTGCCTGTCTGTCCTTGAAGAACTTAAGAGCTACTGAGGGGAATAGTGCATAGCTCAATACATCCTCTTCCTGCTCATAATATTCCTTCATCTCCTGTTTTACCGACTCCAGCTGAGGCTCAAGCAAATCTGCTGGTCTGCAGGTTATTACTTCTTCATCACCAATAATTGTCTTCTTTATTTCCTCGGAAATGGGAACACTTGGCTTTCCATACTTGCCTCTAACATATTCCTTTATCTCATTAGGAATCATCTTATATCTGCTGCCTGAAACAACATTAAAAACAGCCTGTGTGCCTACAAACTGGCTAGAGGGTGTCACAAGAGGAGGGAAGCCTAAGTCTTCTCTTACCCTTGGCACTTCCTTCAGTACCTCATCATATTTATCCATTGCATTTGCCTGTTTCAGCTGCGACATAAGGTTTGAAAGCATTCCACCGGGCACTTGATAAGACAGTACGTTAGTATCTACATTAAATACATTAGGATTCAAGATTCCATTTGCTATATATTTCTCTTTTATCGCTTTGAAGTGGTCCGCTATTTCACAAAGCAGCTCCAGGTCAAGACCAGTATCATATTCTGTACCCTTCAGTGTTGCTACCATCGGCTCTGTTGGAGGCTGTGAGGTCCCAAGTCCAAAGGGGGACATTGCTGTATCAATAATATCCACACCGGCTTCTATAGCTTTTAAATATGTCATATCCGTCATACCGCTTGTAAAATGGGTATGGAGCTGTATCGGTATGCTAATATGCTGCTTTAATGCTTTTATTAACTCGTATCCGTAATATGGAGTAAGTATGCCTGACATATCTTTTATGCATAATGAGTCACAGCCCATATCCTGTACCTTTTTTGCCTGTTCCACATAAAGCTCGGTATTATGTATAGGGCTTATAGTATAAACAACTGTACCTTGAGCATGTCCGCCGTACTTTTTAGTGGCTTTTACTGCTGTCTCAATATTCCTTAAGTCATTCAAGGCATCAAATATTCTAATTATATCAATGCCGTTCTTTATAGATAATCTTACGAATTCTTCTACAACGTCATCTGCATAGTTCTTGTAGCCAAGGATATTCTGGCCTCTTAGTAGCATCTGCAGCTTTGTGTTCTTAAGCTTGGACTTCATCATACGAAGTCTTTCCCATGGATCTTCATCAA
>FWWL01007783.1_pt1 | contig 14278 bp, 9 predicted proteins | sample 2228331 | NCBI WGS metagenome assembly FWWL01 (sample SAMEA103939775, study PRJEB20133) | metagenome
CATCGGGCCTGCCCTCGACCCACTCCCCCTCAAAACTCGAACCGTTTGGCCACATGAGCCGCCCGCGGCCCTGCCTTTTGTCCGCCCGCATGCCGCCCTCGTAAACCGAGCCATCGGGAAATTCGATCCGGCCCTGCCCCTCGCGTAGACCTTGAACCCAGTCGCCGCTGTAGCGCCAGCCGCTTGGGTGCTCCATCACCCCAAAGCCATGTGGCAGACTGTTCTGAAACCCGCCACGGTAAATTGCACCATTCGCGTAAAGGCGCGTGCCCTGCCCAGATATTCGGCCCTCGACCCAATCGCCCTCGTAGCTTGAGCCATCGGCAAAAACCATTCGCCCCTGCCCATGCGGGCGGCCGTTTTGAAACATGCCCTCATAGACTGACCCGTTGGGATAGCGCGCGCGGCCCTGCCCGGTCATCTGACCACGGTTCCACGCGCCCTCATATTCAAAGCCGTTCGGCATCCGATAAGTGCCAAATCCATGCCGCAGTCCCTCGAGAAAGGTGCCTTCATAAATGCTTCCGTCTTCATACTGCCGGGTCATTATGGGCGAGAGCTCCTGCGCGCTTGCTGCTGCAAAAAGCACCCCAGCAAGCGCCAAAGCCCAGCTCAAGCGGCAAAAGAACCTTCGCCCGGCAAGCCAAACGAGCCTTGATAAAGGATACGAATCGAAAGCGTGTTGCGCCGTCCCATCCGTAAGAATTCGAATCGCAAGCATTCTTCCGCCTCATCCGGGCCACCGGGCCTAGGCTTGCGTGCGGCCGCGCCTCAGCCGCGGCACGGAACCGTCCCACGCAAGCATGTTAGGAAGCGGCGTGAAACCGCTCAAGCCATTTGTGGGCAAGCCCCGGCTCCCTCGCGCAGTATCGACACCAGCGTCGGCACGCGGCGCTTGGCTCTTGGGCCTTTGCGGGCCTGCCTACGGCAAGGGTTCGGTCAAACCCGCGCGTCGCGCGGTGTCGGCCATCGAAGAGCCCGGGAGCAGCCTCTGACCGATCTCAGTGAATGCCTCCGGAGAAGGAGCGGCGAGGGGCGTGCTGCGCCCGAGCTCATCGCGTCTGCGCCGATTTCCAAATCGCGCGCGCGCGCGTTGGCGCGGCTGCGAACGAAAAAGCGGTGCGTGCAGGCCCGGCAGAAGCCGTGCGCAAAAGCCACAAGGCTCGCCTCAGCGCTGCCTTCACAAACGCTTTGCCCTGCGCTCGAGTCTGAACTCCTGCTGGGCCCAGCGGCGCGCATCTCTGAAATTTTTGCAATTTTTGCGGCGCATTCTCCGATCGAGCCTTGCGGAGCGAGCCTGCCCGGCTATAAGGCGCCGCGAGCTGGCGCGACCCCTCCTCAAAGGACCACAAGCCGCGCCCGCCACGATGGGGCTCCTCATGCCGAAACGCACCGACATCCGCTCGATCCTAATCATCGGGGCGGGGCCGATCGTCATCGGCCAGGCCTGCGAATTCGACTATTCCGGCGCCCAGGCCTGCAAGGCGCTCAAGGAAGAAGGCTATCGGGTAATCTTGGTCAATTCGAACCCGGCCACGATCATGACCGACCCGGGCCTCGCTGATGCCACCTATATCGAGCCGATCACACCCGAGGTCGTGGCCAAGATCATCGAACGCGAACGCCCCGATGCTCTTTTGCCCACCATGGGCGGGCAGACAGCGCTCAATACCGCCCTCGCGCTCGATGACATGGGGGCCCTTTCGCGCTTCGGTGTCGAGATGATCGGCGCCAAACGCGCCGCAATCGAAAAGGCCGAGGACCGCAAGCTGTTCCGCGAAGCGATGGAGCGGATCGGGCTTGAAAATCCGCGCGCCGCGCTTGCCGCCGCGCCGCGGCTTGCGAACGGGCGGTTTGATATCGCAACCGGGCTTGCGGAAGCGATGCGCGCGCTCGATTTGGTTGGCCTGCCGGCGATCATCCGCCCGGCTTTCACGTTGGGCGGCACGGGCGGGGGTGTGGCCTATAACCGCGAAGAATTCGCCGAAATCGTCCGCCGCGGGCTCGAGGCGAGCCCCGCAGGGCAGGTTTTGATCGACGAATCTCTCCTCGGCTGGAAAGAATTCGAGATGGAGGTGATCCGCGACAAGGCCGACAACGCGATCATCGTCTGCTCGATCGAAAACATCGACCCGATGGGCGTGCACACGGGCGACTCGATCACCGTCGCCCCAGCACTCACTCTAACCGATCGCGAATACCAGCGCATGCGCAACGGCTCGATTGCGGTCTTGCGCGAGATCGGGGTCGAAACCGGCGGCTCCAATGTGCAATGGGCGATCGACCCGAAGACGGGCCGGATGGTGGTGATCGAGATGAACCCGCGCGTGTCGCGCTCCTCAGCCCTTGCCTCCAAGGCCACCGGTTTTCCGATTGCCAAGGTCGCAGCCAAGCTCGCCGTGGGCTACACGCTTGACGAGCTTGACAACGACATCACCCGCGTGACGCCGGCCTCGTTTGAACCCTCGATCGATTATGTCGTCACCAAGATCCCCCGCTTTGCCTTCGAGAAATTCCCCGGGGCTGAGCCGGTGCTGACCACGTCGATGAAATCGGTGGGCGAAGTGATGGCGATTGGCCGCAGCTTTCATGAAAGCCTGCAGAAGGCGCTCGCCGCGCTTGAAACGGGGCTTGCCGGGCTTGACGAAATTGCCATCCCGGGCGCGCCGGACCCGGCCGCAATCCGTCGCGCGCTCGCCGTGCCCACGCCAGACCGCATCCGGATCATCGCGCAGGCGATGCGTGAGGGGCTTTCGGATGCCGAGATCCACGAGGCAACCGTCTGGGACCCCTGGTTTCTGGCCCGGATCCGCGAAATCATCGCAGCCGAGGCCGACATCCGCGCCCGCGGCCTGCCCGCCGATGCCGAAGGGCTGCGCCGGCTCAAGATGCTCGGCTTCACCGATGCCCGCCTTGCGAAACTTTCCGGCAAGACCGAGGCCGCGCTGCGCAGGCTGCGCAGGGCGGCGGGCGTGCAGCCCGTCTTCAAGCGGATTGATACCTGCGCGGCTGAGTTCGAGGCGCAAACCCCCTACATGTACTCTACCTACGAAACCCCGGTGATGGGCGAGGCCGAATGCGAATCGCGCCCAACCGACCGGCGCAAGGTGGTGATCCTCGGCGGGGGGCCAAACCGGATCGGGCAGGGAATCGAATTCGACTATTGCTGCTGCCACGCCTGCTATGCGCTCTCGGCTGCAGGGTTTGAGACGATTATGATCAACTGCAACCCCGAGACCGTCTCGACCGATTACGACACCTCCGATCGGCTGTATTTCGAGCCGCTCACGCTTGAGCATGTGCTCGAGGTTTTGCGGGTTGAGCAGGAACGCGGCACGCTTTTGGGTGTGATCGTGCAGTTTGGCGGGCAGACGCCCTTGAAACTCGCGCAGGCGCTTGCCGCCGACGGCATCCCGATCCTTGGCACAAGCCCCGATGCGATCGACCTTGCCGAAGATCGCGAGCGCTTTCAGAAGCTCTTGCGAACACTTGGCCTGAAGCAGCCTCGAAACGGCGTGGCAACCTCCGAATCCGAGGCGCTCAGGATCGCGGCCGAAGTCGGCTATCCGCTCGTGATCCGGCCGTCATATGTGCTGGGCGGGCGGGCCATGGAAATCGTGCGCAGCGAAGAGGAACTCAGGCGCTATATCAGTTCGGCGGTGCAGGTCTCCGGGTCGACCCCGGTCTTGCTTGATGCCTATCTTTCGGGCGCAATTGAGGTTGATGTCGATGCGTTGGCCGATGGCGAGGCGGTGCATGTGGCCGGGATTATGGAGCACATCGAGGAGGCCGGCGTGCACTCGGGCGATTCGGCCTGTTGCCTGCCGCCGCATTCGCTGCCTGAGCCCATTGTGGCCGAGCTTGCCCGCCAGACCGAGCTTCTCGCGCGGGCGCTCAAGGTCGTGGGGCTTATGAATGTGCAATTCGCGGTCAAAGATGGCGCGATCTACGTGCTCGAGGTCAACCCGCGCGCAAGCCGCACCGTGCCGTTTGTGGCCAAGGCAACCGACAGCGCCATTGCCGCGATCGCCGCGCGGCTGATGGCCGGCGCGCGGCTTGCTGATTTTCCGCGCCGTCCGCCCTACCCAGCAGGGGTTGGGCCCGATACCGATCTTCCGCTGGCCGATCCGATGACGCTTGCCGACCCAAAGACGCCCTGGTTCAGCGTGAAAGAGGCGGTCTTGCCGTTTGCCCGCTTTCCCGGGGTAGACACGCTTCTCGGCCCCGAGATGCGCTCAACCGGCGAGGTGATGGGCTGGGACCGCAGCTTTCCGCTTGCCTTCCTCAAGGCGCAGATGGGCGCGGGCGTGCATCTTCCCGAGGGGGGTCGAGTGTTTGTCTCGGTCCGGGATGCAGACAAGATGCCTGCGCTCGCAAAGGCCATCCGCACACTCGTCGAACTTGGCTTCGAGATCGTGGCAACAAGCGGGACCGCGCGTTGGCTTGCCAGCGAAGGGGTCGCCGCAACCCCGGTGCGCAAGGTCTATGAGGGCAAGCCGAATATTGTCGACAGGCTCAAAGATGGCGAGATCGCGCTTGTCTTCAACACCACCGAGGGTGCGCAAGCGGTGGCCGACAGCCGCGACATCCGCCGCGTGGCGCTTGTCGAGAAGATCCCCTATTTCACCACGGCCGCAGGCGCGATTGCGGCCGTGGCGGCGATGCAAGCGCGGCGCGAGGGGTATGGCGTGCGCCCGCTGCAGGGCTAAGCGGCCCGGCCGAGGCTCGCACCTTGGCTCTGAGCAAACGCAGCGCTGGTGCAGCCTCAGCGCGCATCGGCCTTGCCCGGCTTGCTCACTGAGCGCTCGGGTTTGGGCCTCCTTGCAGCTTTCGCTGCGCTGTTCAGAGCGGTGGCCTGACTTTTGCCCCGGCAAAGCCGAGCAGCGCCCGCCCTCACCACCAAGCGCGCTCGGCATGCCCTGGCCCTCGTCCACCTGCCCCTTGCGGGATGCGAATCCGTCAACCCGGCGTCGTCTCAGAAAGAAAACGCTCGACCACAGCCATGAATTCGCGTGGGCGTTCGGCATGCAGCCAATGCCCGGCCTCGGGCAGGCGGAAAATTTCGGCACGCGGGAAAAGGCGCCGGATGAGGGGCTCATGCTCTAGGCGAATGTAGTCCGATCGCGCACCAGCCAAAAACAAGGTTGGCTTCGTGAAGGGCTTCAGGCCGGCGTGATCGGGCCACGCGGTCAGCGCAGGTAAAGCTTTTGCGAGGGCATCGAGGTTAAGCCGCCAGCGCGGGCGTCCATTTTCCATCTCAAGCGACTGCAGCAGAAACGCCCTCAGGGCTGGATCGGGCAAGCGCGTTGCCAAGCGCGCGTCGGCCGCACGCCGGCTTGTTAGCCCTTCAAGCGCAAGCCCCTGCAGGGCCGCAACGATCTCGGCATGACGCTCACCGTGGCCGTAGGAAACCGGCGCAATATCGGCCACAATCAGCCGCGCAACCGTCTCTGGCCGCGTCAGAGCAAGCCACATTGCCGCTTTCCCACCCATCGAATGGCCCAAAAGATCGGCAGGCGCTCCTTCGGCCTCAAGCACCTTTGCGAGATCGGCGGCAAGCGCTGGGTAGTCGTGACGCCACCGCCAGGGGCTTGTCCCATGATTGCGCATGTCAACCGTAATCACCGGGCGCCTTTCGGCGAAAGCGCGCGCGAGCGCCCGCCAATTGCGCCCTGCGCCGAAAAGCCCATGCGCAATGAGCAAAGGCGTAGGCTCTTGCGCTTGGCGTGGATCTCGTGGCGCGAAACGCTCGCGCGCAAGTGTCACGGGCTCAGGGTCGGAAAGGTCGATGCCGTCATGCATGGCCAAGGTCTCTGCAAAAGCCCGGATCGGTGTGTGGAACGGGCGGGCGCGTGGGGTCAATCGAGATTTCGCCGCTTTAAGACCGTAATGAGCTCGGCCAAGGCGCGACGCCGATCAGCGCGGGAGGGCGGCGCAGGTGTCGGGGAGAGCGCGGCCAAGGTCACGAGCCTGCCGGCAAGCGGCAGCACGGCGCGGGTATATTCCGGGATAAAGCCGCGCGGGTTGCCGCGATCTTCGAGCTCCATCCACAGCACGCCCTCAGCGATGTCATGGCTCAGGATGGTCAAATCCGCCGGCCGTCCGCGGCGCGACAGATGCGCCTGGCCATCCGGAGCAAGCAAAAACTGCGCCAGGCGCTCAAGCTGCGCCCGAATATCGCCAGCGGGCAGGCGCACGTTCGACACGCTGACGCTCAGCACCGGCTGGCCAGGCAAATCTTCACAATGCCGCAGCAGGACAAAAGCTTCCTCGCCGCGCTCCCGCGTAGCGGTCGGATCGATGCAATAGCCTTCGGGCCCGGCGACGGTGAGCAAGCCATCGAGAACGCCAAGGGCAACAACAGGTTCAATCGCATCCTGCCCGCGCCGGTCCCAGGCGGCCGAATGCTCGAAGCAGCCTGAGACCACGAAAACGCACGCGACCGCCGCACGCGTGAGCGGCCACTTAGAGGTCCATATAGACATGCCCCTCGGCCTTGGCGCCTGGGTGGGTCACTGCTCCATAGCGGGCGCTGCCCACCATTTGCGCATATTTCCACAAGGCGCCGCTTGTGTAGATGGTTTTGCGGGGGCCTTTCCATTCGGCGCGGCGGCGCGCGAGTTCCTCGTCTGACAGGGCGACCGAGAGCTCGCCCTTGATCGCATCAATCGTGATCATGTCGCCATCGCGCAAGAGTGCGATTGGCCCCCCGCGCGCGGCTTCGGGGCCCACATGGCCCACGCAAAGGCCGCGGGTTGCGCCTGAGAAGCGGCCGTCGGTGATGAGTGCCACCTTCTTTCCCATCCCCTGGCCCGCAATCGCCGCGGTTGTGGCGAGCATCTCGCGCATGCCGGGCCCTCCAGCGGGCCCCTCATTGCGGATCACAATCACCTCGCCTTCCCGATACCGCCGGGCCTTGACGGCCTCAAACGCGTCTTCCTCGCAGTCAAACACCCGCGCGGGGCCGGTGAAGACCTGCTCTTCGGGCTTAAGCCCAGCCACCTTGACGATGGCGCCATCGGGGGCGAGGTTGCCCTTGAGCCCCACCACCCCGCCCGTCGCAGAAATTGGCTTCGTAATTGGATAGATCACGCGGCCGTCAGGCTCGCCGCGGATTTCCTCAAGCTCCTCGCCAAGCGTCCGGCCTGAGACGGTCAGACAATCGAGATGTAAAAGCCCGGCCTTGGCGAGCTCTTTCATCACCACCGGCACGCCGCCGGCTTCCCAAAGGTCTTTCGCCACATACTGCCCGCCCGGGCGAAGGTTCACAAAATAGGGCGTATCACGCATGATGTCAGCCACGTCGAAGAGATCGAAATCGATCCCGGCCTCATGCGCGATTGCGGGCAGGTGCAGCGCGGCGTTGGTCGAGCCCCCCGTGCAGGCCACAACCCGCGCGGCATTTTCAAGGCTCTTGCGGGTGACGATGTCACGGGCGCGGATGTTTTTTTCGATAAGCCGCATCACCGCCGCGCCGCTTGCCTCGCAGAACTGATCGCGCGATTCATAAGGGGCAGGGGCGCCTGACGAGTTTAGAAGTGCAAGCCCCAGCGCCTCAGAGACGCAGGCCATGGTGTTGGCCGTGTATTGCGCCCCGCAGGCCCCGGCCGAGGGGCAGGCGACGCGTTCCAGAATGGCAAGTTCGGCATCTGAGAGCGCTCCCGCCTGATGCTGGCCCACGGCCTCGAACACATCCTGCACGGTCACATCGCGGCCGTGCAGCCGGCCGGGCAAGATTGAGCCGCCATAGATAAAGACGGAGGGCACATTGAGCCGCACCATCGCCATCATCATGCCCGGAAGCGACTTGTCGCAGCCGGCAAGCCCGACGAGCGCGTCATAGCAGTGGCCGCGCATTGTGAGCTCAACCGAATCCGCAATCGCCTCGCGGCTTGGGAGCGACGAGCGCATCCCCTCATGCCCCATGGCGATGCCGTCAGTCACGGTGATGGTGGTGAATTCGCGTGGGGTGCCGCCTGCCTTTTTCACCCCAAGCTTAACGGCTTGTGCTTGCCGATTGAGCGCAATGTTGCACGGAGCCGCCTCGTTCCAGCAGGTGGCTATACCCACCCAGGGGCGGTGGATTTCCTCCTCCGAGATCCCCATCGCGTAAAAATAGCTCCGATGCGGGGCACGGGCGGGCCCTTCGGTGACATGCCGGCTTGGCAGTTTCGACTTCTCAAAACGGGCGCTCATGGCTGTCCTCCTCGTTGTTTGTCTGTGGTAGCCTTGCTTTTAGGGTCGGGCAAGGTGGCTTTCGGCGAGGCGGGTCCTGAAGGCGCGCCGTCTGGTGCCTTTGTGTGCTACCCGCGCGTGCAGCTGGCCGGGTTGGTAAAGAATGGCTTGCGAAAGGCTGACTTGGCGCGCTCGGGTGCAAGGCATCCGGCTTGCAGAAGTGCGCCGCGTGCGCATTCCCATTGCCCGTGCAGGCGATTGGGCGTTGTCATGCGCGCGGGGCAACGCGATCGCCCCCGTTTTCCCTACGACCGCGCGCGAGGCCCTTTGCTGCGCCTGCGCATAATGTGGATTGACGCTGCTTTGCTCCTCTGGCAGGCAGAAAGGCCTTCGTGCAGGAACGCCTTCAATGAACGATCCGCTTTTGCCCACCTATGCGCGCGCGCCGCTGGCGTTTGTCTCAGGCCAGGGGTCATGGCTGACCGAGCTTTCGGGTGCGCGTTTTCTAGACCTTGGCGCGGGAATTGCGGTGAACGCGCTTGGTCACGCCCCGCCAGAGCTACAGGCCGTGCTCATAGAGCAGGCAGCGAAGCTCTGGCATGTTTCAAATCTCTACCGGATCCCAGAACAAGAAGCTTTGGCGCAGCGGGTGGTTGAGCTCACTTTTGCTGACCGTGTCTTTTTTACCAATTCCGGCACCGAGGCGACCGAGCTTGCGCTCAAGATGGTGCGGAAATATTGGTTCGACCGGGGCGCGGCTGAACGGCGCCCGTTTATTCTGACCTTTGAGGGCGCGTTCCACGGCCGGTCCACCGGTGCGATCGCTGCGGCAGGGTCGGAAAAATTGACAAAGGGCTTCGGGCCGCTGATGCCGGGCTTCAAGCATTTGCCGTGGGGAGATCATGCCGCGCTCGAGGCAGCACTCGACGAGTCGGTTGCCGCCGTTTTGCTTGAGCCCATTCAGGGCGAGGGCGGCATCCGCGCCATGCCTCCGTCTTGTTTGCGCGCCCTGCGGGAAGCCTGCGATCGGGTGGGCGCGCTTTTGGTGCTCGATGAGGTGCAATGTGGCATGGGCCGCACGGGGCGGCTTTTTGCGCACGAATGGGCAGGGATTACGCCCGACATCATGCTTGTTGCGAAGGGCATTGGGGGCGGCTTTCCGCTTGGTGCGGTGCTGGCAACCGAACAGGCAGCCTCGGGAATGACGGCGGGCACCCATGGCTCGACCTATGGTGGCAACCCGCTCGCTTGTGCCATTGGCCTCAAGGTGCTTGAGATTGTCTCCGAACCGAGCTTTTTGGCCGAAGTGCGCCGGAAAGGGGCGCTCGCACGGCAAAGGCTTGAAGGGATCGTCGCGACACACCCCGATGTTTTTGTCGAGGTCCGCGGCCAGGGATTGATGCTTGGCCTCAAATGCCGCCGGCCCGTCTCTGAGGTTGTGGCCGCAGGGCGGGCCGAAGGTGTGTTGACTGTTGGCGCCTCAGACGAGGTGATCCGGATTTTGCCTGCGCTCAACATCCCTGACGACGATCTTCTTGAAGGGCTCGCACGGCTTGAGCGTGCCGCAGCGCGTCTTGTCGCATAAGGTGCGCTTGCAATGGCGTTTGGTAAAACCTTCGGCCCCACCGGTTGTGCAGGAAGGCACGATTTGGTCATGCCTTGCGTTCTTGCGGGCTTTTTCGGTTTTTCTCATTGGCACGCCGAGCTTGGGATTCGGGTTGCAAGCGCAAAGCGCACCGGATGCGCCGCGCGCACTCGCCTGAGCCATGGGGATGCGCTTGGTTGCGGCGCAGGCTTATTTGCTGCAAAGGCCGTGCGGCCCATCGGCTTTTGCCGTCTTTGACCGTGTTTTGAAAAAGCACGCCTGGTTCTGAGACAAAACAGATGAACCATTTTCTTGATCTTTATCGGATAGATCCAAAAACCCTGCGCGCGATCCTGACGGGCGCTCAGGAGATGAAAGCCGCGCGCGGCAACCGCCCGAAAGCTGCCCCGGATGATATTCAGCCGCTTGCCGGGCGGATGGTTGCGCTGATTTTCGAGAAGCCATCGACGCGCACGCGGATGAGCTTTGATCTCGGCGTGCGGCAGCTTGGCGGCCAGACGATGGTGCTCTCAGGCGCTGAGCTGCAGCTTGGCCATGGCGAAACCGTGGCCGATACCGCGCGGGTGTTGAGCCGATATGTCGATCTCATTATGCTGCGCACCTATGAAGAAGCAGTGCTTTTGGAGATGGCCGAACATGCAAGCGTGCCCGTGATCAATGGGCTGACCAACCGCAGCCATCCCTGCCAGATTATGGCTGATGTGATGACCTATGAAGAGCACCGCGGGCCGATTGCAGGGCGGCGCGTTGTCTGGGTTGGCGATGGCAACAATGTGTGCAACAGCTTTGTGCAAGCGGCCGGGCAATTTGGCTTTGACTTCGTCTTTTCTGGGCCGCGTGGATTTGACCCTGACCCGGAATTTGTCGACTTTGCCCAATCCCGCGGGGCAAAGGTGGAAATCGAGCGAGACCCGGCAAAGGCGGTTGTGGGCGCCGATCTTGTTGTAACCGATACCTGGGTCAGCATGCACGATCCCCCTTCAACGCGCGAGCGGCGGCATGCGCTGTTGCGGCCCTACCAGGTCAACGAGGCGCTCATGGCGCAGGCCAAGCCCACAGCCTTGTTTATGCATTGCTTGCCGGCGCATCGCGAAGAAGAGGTGACGAGCGGCGTGATGGACGGCCCACAATCGGTTGTCTTGGACGAGGCCGAAAACCGCCTGCACGCGCAGAAGGCAATTCTGCGCTGGTGTCTTGGAGTCTGAGGCACACGCGCTTTTCCGCGTCGCCAGGGGCCAGGCTCTTTCGGCCGGCTGCACCAGACGCCTGGCTCTCGGTTGGGCGGCGATCAACAAGTTTAAAGCAACAACCTTTTGGCGCGCACCGTAAACTTTACGCTTTAAGCGATCAAACTTTAAGCTTTAAGCGATCGCGGCGAAGCGCCGCGCAGCATCCCAACAACCCGCAAGCAGACAGTGCCGAGGGTGAAACGGGAGCGAATGGTCGGCCGATTGGGTGGCGATAAGCGCAGGGATTGTTGAACGCGCGCTGCCCCTTGGCCGCGCGGGCGGGTGCTGGGCAATAACTCTCTGGGTCCTTGGACGACGAAGCGTTCCACTCCATCGCCACGTGCGACGCTGTGAGAGACCGTCTCTTGAGCGCGGCTCGTTTCTTCTCATCACTCTGACCGCACAGCCCTTTGAGACCGATTGCTCGCGCGATGGTCGCTCTTTTTGGCCTAAAGCCCGGTCAAGTGAGCCTGTGTCGAAAGCAAGAGAGCCGCGCGTCCTACTCGCAAAGCGGCACTGTCGGCGCTCATGCAAGCGCATCTCATTGTCTCTGGCTATTGCCCTGCGCCAGCTTCTTCGGGGCCGTCATATTCGAAAAGCGCGCAGGAGACGTCATCGTCAAATTCCTCCGTCCCTGCCCAGTTGGCAAGTGACCAGATCAGCCCATCGAGCAAAGCCTGCCCGTCAAGTGCATGGAGGTCAGAAAGGACTCTGGCAAGCCCCTCTTGGCCGAGCGCGTGACCCGCGGGATTGGTGCATTCCACAACCCCGTCAGAGACAAGCAAGAGCCGGTCTCCGGGGGTGAGCTTTAGGGAGAAATCTTCCCACTTGGCCTCTTCGAGAAGGCCAATCGGCAAGCCGCCGTCCCCAAGGATTTCGACTGTTCCGCCAGGGCGTATTAGCAAGGGGTGCGGGTGGCCTGCCTGAACAAGGCGTGTCGTGCCCCGCAAGTGGTCGATTTCCGCGTAGGCCATGGTCAAGTAGCGCTCTGAGCGCAATTCGTTGAGCAACACACGATTGAGACTTTCCGCAATCACCGCGGGGGGGCGTGGCTCGGGCCCTTTGGCCGCCGCACGTAAGGCGATGTTCCGCTCAGGCGTCGTGCCTGAGAACAGCCCCGCAAGCCGCATGGTCAGCAACGCTGCCGCCGCCCCGTGCCCGGAGACGTCAATCGAAAACAGGCCAAGCCGCCGCTCGTCGATTGGGAAATATCCCACCATGTCGCCCCCGACATGACCTGCCGAGCGCAAACGTAACGATACACGCCCACCCTGAAAAAACACCGTCCGCTGCGGCACAAGCGACAGCTGCAACTGCCGCGCCTCGGCTAGGTCACGCTCGAGCCGATCGTAAAGCTCTTGCAACTGCGCGAGAGTGGACGACAATAGGCGGTTGTTTGCACGCAATTCCCGCTCAAGCGCAAGCAACCGCTCGCCGGCATGAATTCGGGCGTGCAATTCGGCTCCGTCGACCGGCTTGGTCAAGAAATCATCAGCGCCCGCCCCGAGCCCTTCGGCAACCGCCGCCTTGTCCGATTTCGCAGTCAAGAGAATGAAGTAAACGTAACGTTCAAGCGGCATCGCCCGCAGCGCGCGACAGAGATCAACCCCGCTCATCCCCGGCATCATCCAATCGGAAAGAACAAGGTCGATCGATTCACTGGCAAGAAGGGCGAGCGCCTCTTCACCCGAAGAGGCCTCGAGCACCCGCGACTTAACCGCCCTGAGCGCGGCGGCAATCACCATCCGCTGGCTACGACTGTCGTCCACCACCAAAATCGTCCGAACCGCTTGGGTTGGACTTTCCCGCCGTTGCGGTGCCGTCTGCGTTAGAACCAAAGACACGTGCCCCTCGCCCTTGTTTTGCGCAGGGTAAACGTGCGACCGTAAAAATACGCCTAACCGCCGTTGTCCGGCGTCGGCGGGCCGGCTAAGCAATTTTTGACGTTCTTGTGCGACTGTCGGTTTATGACAACACCGGAAAGCATCGATTGGGATCAATTCGATTCGCTCGGCAGTGACCTTGGCGCGGAGCTCAAAACCGTCATTTCTGTCTTTCTTGAAGAGATGGACGAGAATGTGCAAAAGCTTTCGTCGGCCGAAACGGCGGGGGATTTGGCCGCAATGCTTCATTTCCTGAAGGGTGCTGCACTAAACCTTGGGCTGAGCGGCTTTGCCGCCCTTTGCGCTTTGGGCGAAAAGGCGGCGCGCCGCGGCGAAGCGGTCGATGTAAACGCGCTGCGCGATGCCTGGGTCGCAGCGCGCCGTGCTTTTCAAAAAGGGCTTGCGGAACGGGGGCTTTAGGCTCGGCTCGAGCCCAGCGAGTAAATGCGGGCAGGCCGCTGCCTGTCAACCCAAGTGTCGATGAAAGACACCCTCACCTAAAGTCAGCCAGGGTTCGTCAGCGCCTTGCGCCTAGACTCGAGGGCATGATCTCGAGCGCATGATCACGTTTCCTCGTCTGTCTCGTTACCTTCTGGCTCAGTCTCGGTCGGTGAGGCAGGGTGTTCTAGGGCACTCAGCGGTCGTGCCTGTGCGTCAGCCGTTTCCCCAGCAAGAGCTCCGGCCACGACCGCCCCGGCTCCGGCTGCGGTCATCGCCGCCCCAGCCCCTGAGACCTTGACCGGCTCGCCGCGCAAAGCCGCGGCCAAGGCCTCGGGGTTACGAAACCACAAATCACGCTGCGTAAACGGAATTTCGATCCCTTCCGCCTGGAAGCGTTCGGCGATTTGATGATTGAGATCGGAGGCGACGCGCAGCTTGAAATTGACGTCTTTCAGAATTGCGCGCACCTCAAATTCTAGCCCATCCGCGCCGAACCTGGAAAACAAAACCGCTGGCGGCGGATCGAGCGCAATAATTGGGTGGGCCTCGGCAATCTCGCGCAGGATCCTTTCCACCTTTCGCGTATCGGTGCCATAGGCAACCGAAACCGGGACAATCACCCTCCCCATGCGGTTTGTCTTGGTGAAATTCGTCACCCGCTGCGTGATCAAATCCGTGTTTGGCACGATGACCTCAGAGAGGTCGAAGGTTTCAATCACCGTCGAGCGCACCGAGATGCGGCTGACAATCCCCTGCGTATTGCCGACCTCCACCCAATCGCCCTCAGAAATTGGCCGTTCAATGAGAAGAATGAGCCCGGAGACGAAATTCGAGACAATATTCTGAAGGCCAAAGCCAATTCCAACTGACAGGGCCCCCGCGACAATCGCCAAACCGGAAAGATCAATCCCCGCTGTCGAAAAGGAGACGAGCGCAGCAATTAC
>FWWL01007788.1_pt1 | contig 14273 bp, 10 predicted proteins | sample 2228331 | NCBI WGS metagenome assembly FWWL01 (sample SAMEA103939775, study PRJEB20133) | metagenome
CGCTCGTAAAACTCCAACACCGCAATGCCCGCGGCGCAGGCGACAGGGTTGCCCGGATAGGTACCTCCTAGAGAGCCGGGGTGGGGTCTGTCCATGATATCGGCTTTGCCGGTGACGCCCGAGAGGGGCATGCCTGCAGCCACCGACTTGCCGAAGGTCACGATATCCGGCTCGACACCGAAATGCTCAATCGCCCACATCCTTCCAGTTCGGCCGTACCCTGCCTGGATCTCGTCGTCTATGAAAAGGATCCCATGCTCTTCGGCGATGCGCTTGACGCCGACTAGGAACTCCTTCGGTGGCACCACGAAGCCAGCTTCTCCCTGTACGGGCTCGGCGATGATGGCGGCGACGCTCTCGGGACCAATGCGCGTTCGAAGGGCGCTATCGGCGTAATCCAGGCAAGCCAATCCGCAGCTCTCAGGGCTCAATTTGAAAGGGCAGCGATAGCAGTAGGCGAAGGGCAGATGCTCGACGCCCACGGCCTTGGGCCCGAAGCCCTTCCGATAGGGCATGTCGCGGCCCGTCATGCTGACGGTCAGATGGGTTCGGCCGTGGAAGGCACCGTCGAAGGCTACCACGGTCGTCCTTCCGGTCACGTACCGGGCGATCTTGACCGCGTTCTCCACGGCCTCCGCGCCGCTGTTGGCGAACATCGTCTTCTTGGGTGAGGAACCCGGCGCTAGAGCGTTGATGCGTCTGGCCAGCTCTACGTAGGGCTCGTACATCATGACACTGAAGCAGGTGTGGAAGAAGCGCTCCACCTGCCGTTTCACGGCCTCCACTATCGGCTCCACCGAGTAGCCAACGTTTAAGGTTCCGATGCCGCCAGCGAAATCGATGTAACGGTTTCCGTCGACGTCCTCCACGAGGGCTCCGGAGCCGCTGGCCGCGAAGATCTCTGTAGCGCTATAGATGCCCCTCGGAACGTGGGCATCCCTCAATGCCTTTAACTCCTGAGATCTTGGGCCCGGCACCTGTGTCACGATACGAACGTTATCCGACTCCTTTGCCATGGTTTGCCTCCATTAATTGGTAGGGATGGTGTGGCCCGCTGGCAAAACCTCGTCAGCCAGCTGGTCGAGGGCTGCGCTCAACCTTTCGGCGAGCATCTCGATCTCCTTGTCCTCGATGTTCAAAGGTGGTGCTATCAGCACATGGTCCCCCCTCACGCCGTCTACCGTTCCGCTCCCCGGATAGACTACCAGGCCGTTGTCGAGACACAGCTCGAGCAGTCGCCTCGATACTCTCAGGTCGGGCGGGAAGGGTTCTGCGGTCTGCTTATCTCTAACGAGCTCTACACCGACCAGAAGCCCCATGCCCCTTACATCGCCGACGAGTGGGTGAGACCGCAGCCTCTCCAGGTGGTCCCATAGGTGACCGGCGGCCCTGCGGGCCCTGGCTAGCACATCCTCCTCTCGGTAGATGCTAAGTACCTCAAGGGCCGCGGCACAGGCTGCTGGATGAGCGCTGAAGGTGAAGCCTATATCTGTGGTTGCCCTGGCCGATACAAAGGCCTGGTAAATATCGCGATGCACCACTACGGCGCCGATAGGGGCGTAGCCTGCTGCTAAGCCCTTGGCCAACGTCACCAGGTCAGGCACCACCCTCCACTGCTCTATCGCCAGCATGGATCCTGTGCGTCCCATGCCTGTCATGACCTCGTCCGCTATGAGCAGCACCTCGTAGCGTGAACAGATGGCCCTGACTATGGGGAAGTACTCGGGCGGTGGAACAGCAGCCCCCAGTGTGGCACCCACCACAGGTTCGGCTACGAAGGCGGCCACGTTCTCCGGCCCGAGCCTCAGGATCTCCTTTTCTAAGGCCCAGGCGCACTCCAGGTCGCACCCAGGGTACCGTTTCCCGAAGGGGCATCGGTAGCAGAAAGCAGGCTCAATGTGATAGCTCGGTGCCATCATGGGTAGGAACTTCCTGCGGCGGCCCGTGTGTCCGGACAGGGCCAATGCCTGCAGGGTTGCACCATGGTAACTCTGCCATCGCGATATCACTGCATGTTTGGACGGACGACCCCGGAGGAGCCAGTAAGACCTAACCAGTTTCACAGCTGTCTCTACTGCCTCCGAGCCTCCGGAGCAGAAGAAGGCGGCCCGGAGGTCGCCGGGCAACATTGAACAGAGGGTGGACGCCAACTGTTCCAGTGGGGGATGGGTGAAGAGCACGGTCGTCGTGAAGTCCAAGCGGGCCAGTTGGTTTGCCACCGCTCTGGCGACCCTCGGGTTTCCGTGGCCAAGGTTGCTCACTGCCACGCCCGAGCTCGCGTCCAAATACTCCCTCCCATCCCTATCTATGAGCCATGATCCCCGACCGGACACAATCTCCCTGTAAGTATAGGAGAAGTCCCTGTACAGCACGTGGCCAGCGTTTGGATCTTTCAGAAAGACACCTCCAAGCTCAGGATGTTGCCGTCACGCAGGACCTTCAGGCGGACGCGGGATCCGGATCGCACGTGGCTCAGACGTTGTTCCAGATCGCCCACTGTGCGGACCGCTTCCTCTTCTACGGCCAATATGATGTCGCCGGGGCGAAGCCCTGCCCGTTGAGCAGGCGAACCCTCCCTTACCTTGCCGACCAGCACGCCCTCTACGGGACTCCTGCCCCTCTTTGCTAAGGCGATAGCGGCATCCGCAACGGAGGCTCCGAGCGTGGGCCCTGCGGGGCGCAGCTTTAGGATGGCCTCGAGCCTGGCCCTATCGAAGCCCACGATGACGTGGCCGTCCACCGCTATCACCGGAACGCCGTATTGCCCCGAGAGCTGCACCATCTCCCGGGCGGCGGCTGGGTCACGGCTCACGTCCTTTTCTACAAAGGGTACGCCTTTCTGCGAAAGGAACTCTTTCGCCTTGCGGCACCACGGTCAGGTTGGCGTGGTATAGATAGTTACCTGCACAGACTACCTAAGTTCCGCCGCAACCGTCTTGGCAAAGAGCCTCAGGGACTCAAGCTCAGCGGCATCTGGGAAGTAAGACACGATGTGATGCACCCCTACCCGCTGGTACTCTTTAAAGAGGTCTACCAGCTGCTCGGGTGTGCCACACGCGGTCCAGCTACGGTAATGCTCCTCAGTTTGGTCCTCTGGCTTAAATCTTCTGATCTTTTCTCTGACCTCTTGCTCGGTTTCGCCGACTATCACCGTTCGGAAGATCTGTACTTCGATGCTCTGGGGATCCCTTCCCACCTCCCTGCAGTGGCGCAGGAGAGCGGCAATCTTTGTCTTTGCTTCCTCTACTGACGCGCCGAAGTTGACCTTGTCAGCGAGCTCGGCGGAGATGCGCAGGGTCACCTTCTCCCCTCCGCCGCCGATGGTGATGGGTGGATGGGGTTTCTGGAGAGGCTTCGGGCTGTTGATAGCCCTTTCGACCGAGTAGAACTGGCCCTTGAAGGAGGCGTGGTCTTCAGTCCACATCAACCTGATGATGCGCACGGCCTCGTCCAGCTGTCGAAGGCGTGTGCGCGTGGGCGGAAACGGGATGCCGTATGCCGTGTATTCCTGCTCGTACCATCCGGCTCCGATGCCGAACTCCAAGCGTCCCCCGCTTATGACGTCAAAGGTGGCCGACATCTTGGCCAGCACAGAGGGATACCTGTAGGAATTGCACGTGACCATGGTGCCGAGCCGGATGGACCGGGTGGCCATTGCTAGGGCCGGCAGGAGCGTCCAGGCCTCGAAGCAGGATCTGGTGGTGATGGTAGGGAAGGTGATGAAATGGTCGAATACCCAAGCGACCTCGTATCCGAGGCGTTCCATCTCCTGAACCGTATCTATGATGGTGCGAAGTTGCTGGTCTGGCGGCAGATCTGGCAGGTCTAGTCTCCAGCCCTGAGGAGCCAGCGCACTGAACTTCATGGGATGTAGGCTACCTCCACTGGGAAGTATCCCATGCTTCGAGCTGAGCCTTTATGTGGCCCAAGAACTGTGCCGCATGCATGCCGTCGGCGGCCCGGTGGTCGAAGGAGAGGCAGAGGTTCATCATGTGCCTTATAGCTATGGCGTCGTCGACCACAACCGGTCGCTTCACTATGGCCTCTACGTCTAGGATCGCTACCTGAGGCTGGTTGATGATGGGTGTGCCCATGATGGTGCCAAAGACGCCCGGGTTCGTGATGGTGAAGGTACCGCCATGCACTTCGTCCACGGTAAGCTTGCCCGACCGGGCTCGTGTGGCCAGATCCTCCACCTCCCTGGCCAATTTCACGAGGGACTTCTCATCGGCATTCTTGATAACCGGGACGATCAGGCCGTGCTCCAGGGCCACGGCGATGCCTATGTTTATGTAGCGCTTGTAGACTATGTTGTCGCCCTCGATGGATGCGTTGAATATGGGATAGCGCTTCAGGGCCGACACGGCAGCCAGGATGATGAAGGGCAGATAGGTGAGGTTGACACCTTCCCTCTGCCTGAATTCCTCTTTCACGCTCTCCCGGAACCGCACGATGCGCGTCATGTCCACCTCCACCATGGTGGTGACATGGGGGGAGGTGTGGACGCTGCGCACCATGTGGTCCGCTATGAGCTTTCGCATGCGGTCCATGGGCACCACCTCTTCTATGCCGAAGATGGTGGTGCGGGTCCCGGCCACCGGAGCCTCGGGGCGCGCAGGTGGGGATGGGGCCTCCGCCGGGACTGCCTCAGGCGCAGCTGGAGCAGCTGCGGGCGGCGGTGGAGGAGCTGGTGCCTGGGCCCTCTGTTGGAGGTAGATCTCCAGGTCCTTTCTGGTCACCCTCCCGCCGAGCCCCGTGCCCTTCACCTGGCTCAGGTCGATGCCGTACTCCTGGGCCATCCGCAGGACCACCGGCGTGTAGCGGGGCCCCTCGGGCGCCCTGGGAGGTGCTTCGGTGGCCGTGGTGGCAGGCTGCGTCTCCGCAGGCCCAGCTACCCTGCGCTGCTCCTCGGGCGGAGGCGCTGGGTACTCGCCAACTTCTGCCTCCTCCCCCTCCAGTGCAATGACGGCGAGGTCCGTACCTACCGCCACCGTAGTGCCCTCCTGCACTAGGATCTGCACAAGGGTGCCGTTGGCAGGGGAGGGGAAATCGGTATCGACCTTGTCGGAGCTGATCTCCAGGAGGGGTTCGTTCTTCCTCACCTTCTCTCCAGGTTTTTTCAGCCACCGGGCCACGGTGCCTTCGGCCACGGTTTCGCCTAGCTGCGGCATCTTTACAACTACGGGCATAGGCTGTTCTCCTCAATAAGCAGCGAGTTGGCGTATGGCATCGGCTATCTTTCGGGCATTGGGCAGATAGAACTCCTCAAGGTGGGGGGCATAGGGCACCGGCGTATCGGGAGCCGCTAACCGCGTGATGGGGGCGTCCAGCCATTCGAAAGCGTTTTCGGCTATGAAGGCAGCCAACTCTGCCCCAACGCCCATGGTTTTGTTGTCCTCGTGCACTATGAGAACTTTGCTGGTCTTCCTCACTGAGGCCAGCACCGTATCGCGGTCGAAGGGCAGGAGGGTTCGCATGTCCACCACCTCAACGTCGATGCCCTCCTTCGCCACTTCCTCAGCTGCCTGTAGGGATTCGTGAAGCATCCAACCCCAGGAGAACACCGTCAGGTCTCGGCCCGAGCGTTTCACATCCGCTTTGCCCAGGGGCACTGTGTAAGGCTCGTCGGGCACCTCGCCCTTGATGCGGCGGTAGAGGTACTTGTGTTCGAAGTAGATGACAGGATTGTCATCCCGTATGGCTGCGATAAGCAGTCCCTTTGCGTCGTAGGGCGTGGCTGGAATCACGACCTTGAGCCCCGGAACATGGCAGAAGTAGGCTTCTGGGCTTTGGGAGTGCGATGATCCCCCGTGCACCCCTGCCCCGCAGGGGGCCCGCATCACTATAGGGGTAGGAAGGTTGTTCCGATAGTGGTTCTTTGCGATGTACTGCACTATGGGATCGAAGGCGAGGCTGATGAAGTCGGCGAACTGGTACTCCACCACAGGCCTTAGGCCTGCATAGGCGTAGCCCATCGCCATGTGGGTAAAGCCGGCCTCGGCGATGGGAGTGTCGATGACGCGATCCGGACCGAACCTTTGATACAGGCCCTCTGTCACTCTGAAGGCGCCGCCGTACTCGCCAACGTCCTCGCCCAGCAGTATCACCCGATCGTCCCGTTCCATCTCCTGAAGGAGGGCCTGCCGGATGGCCTCCAGGTAGGTTAGCTCAGCCATGTGTGCACCCCCTAGTCGGCGTATACGCCCTCGAGGACCGATTCCGCAGGCGCCAGTGGGCTTGCCTCCGCCCAAGCTGTAGCTTCGGCTATTTCCTGCTCGATGTCGCTGTCGATTTTGGCCAGCTCAGCTTCGGAGGCATACCCGCCCTCGAGCAGGAATCGGGTGAACCGGTCCACAGGGTCCTTCTTGGCCCACTCCTCGAGCATCTCCTTCGGCACATAGGTGGCCCTGTCGGCCTCTGAGTGTCCGTGCATGCGCATGGTCACACACTCGATCATGGTGGGGCCATCACCGTGCCGGGCCCTCTCTACCGCCTCGAGGCTGTGCCTGTACACATCCAGGACATCGTTGCCGTCGACCTGTACGCCGGGGAAGCCATAGCATTTGGCCCGCTCGGCTATGGTCTTGGTGGGCATGGTGCGCTCCAGAGGGGTGGAGTAAGCCCACTGATTGTTGTTGACGATGAAGATCACGGGTGCCTTGAAGATGCCTGCCATGTTGAGGGCTTCGTGAAACTGGCCGTTGCCGGTGGCGCCGTCGCCGAAGTAGACCATGCAGACCCTGGGCTCGCGCCTGTACTTAACGCCCATGGCCACGCCCACGGCCACAGGTATTGTGGCGGCTATGTTGCTGTTGGGGGGCACCAGGTTGACGCTCATGTCGCCCCAAAGGTGCCACTGCTCTCTGCCACGGGTGAAGCCACCCTCTCGGCCCATGTGTTGCGCGATGATGCGGCGCATGGGCACGCCCTTCACAAGCCGCGCTCCCAGCTCACGATGGAGGGGTAGGATGTAGTCTTCGGGCCTCAGGGCCATGGCCGACCCAACGGCCGTGGCCTCCATCCCTTGGGACGACCAAGCGCCTCCCGGGATCTTGCCCTGCCGCCACAGGTTGCAGAGGTGCTCGTCTAGACGTCGCCCGGCTTTGAGGTAGTAATAGAACCGCAGGAGCTGCTCTTTCGTGAGGTTGATTTCCTGAGCCGTCTGTTGCATCAGAGGGATCCCCCTTCCCTATTTGTAGACACCGGTAAGACCAGAGGTTCGCCGCCTCCGACACGTGGGCACGCAGAGTGACTTGGGGGACAGTTTCAGGGATCCTGCTGGCGACGCTGCCACGGTCGGGGTGGTGTAGGGTAATGGGCTGTGTCGAAGGCTGCCGCGTCCGCTGTCGGTAACTGCCACCACCTCCCTTCTACACGGACTCCGTCGTCCGTATCTATTATACGCGGCCTCCGTTGAGCGCCTTCGCAAAGTCCTATGTTTGCGGCCGTGTGTCCTGACTTCGAGGTGTAAACGGCGCGCGCATACCTGCGGTCGGTAAGGAGCAAGTCAGGGCCCTTTACTCCGCATCTGCTGTTAACCTGGAGTCCCGCTGGATACCGTGGCGCCACTCCCAGCCTGGTTGTCTAAAGAGGCAGTCATGCTATGACGGCAACGTATTTAGCAATGTCTATTCTGTGGGAGATGGGAAGGCTCTTGGGCCAATCGACATGCTGCCGCTATCCGAAGCTGCCAACCCGTGCTGCGGGACTGTCCCCCGAGGTTTACAACAATGCGAAAGGAAGGCGCCGGCGTTCGGTCTCAGCAGCGGCCTGCTTCGGCATGTAGTGCTGTTGCCCCGCGCCCCATGTGGAAGGGACAGCAAGGTCTTCAGCCGCGCCAGTTGGGAAAGCCACGGGCTTCCTCCGTCGCGTCAGGGCCTCAGGGATAGCGATACACTCCAGATTTCTACGCCCCTTTGAAAGTTACAGCTGGCGCCATCGAAGGCTCCTGCCTCTATGCAGCGAAGGCCGGCCGCAATGTGCCAAGACACGGATACCAGAGGCGCTGCCCATGGCAGCTAGCGGGTCCATCTGGCCCAGGAGCACAGGGACGGCAAAGCCCAACTCGACAAGATGCCGTCCGTACCCCACACAGCTTCGCCATGGGCCCCTGGCCCGGCCCAGATCCAAATGAGACCTCAGGGGGCTGAAGGAAAGGGGCCCAGCGGGCCCCAAGCCCCAACAGCTCGGCTGCACTCCTGGCCCTGCCCAGGGGGGCCCGCCCTACGGCACCTATCTCCAGGGCCCTCGTGTTCTCCCTTATCCTCGAGGCTCCTTGCAGCCTCTCCCCCATGGGGCACGGAAGTCCAATGGGGACCCTCTCCGCCATCTCCCTGCCCCCCACTGGCCTGGAGGCTGACCTTCCCTCTGTGCCCAAAGTCCTCCGGTTGAGAAGGGCGGGGCCCTGCCCAGGCCCCTTCGACACGTAAGGTCAATTTGCAGATGGGCGCTTCCTTCGCAGTTGACGGCTTTGGCGCTAGGAATCTAAAGATCTTGGATGCATCCGTGTTTGATTCGATAGGGGCAGGTGTGGCGTACAGTGTTCCTTCTGACCTATCGAGTTTTTAAGAAATAGCGTTCATGCTCGATTGACTCATAGACTGATGCTGCTCATCCAGGGCGGCCCAGCGGACGGAGCTTCATCTGCGCCGCGAAGTGCAGAGGAGCAACGTCGGCTGGAACCCCACCGTTGGGCGAACTCACTGATTTATGGCAGCTATGCGCTCGGCCAGCATCTCGAATATATCGACCCAATGGCGGAATGGGTCAGTTCTGCCGAAGCGTACGAAGATCATGTTGTGCTCTGGAACAATGTAGATGTATTGTCCGTGTTGGCCGGCAGTATAGTAGTGGTGCTTGCCTACTAGTTCGGAGTTTACCCACCAAAAATACTGATACTGAGGCACGGGATCGGTGATGGTATCGCGCCTGGTTGATATGTTCACCCATGCCGCTGGAATGAGTTGCCTGCCATTCCAGCTGCCTCTGTTCACAAACAACCGCCCGAATTTGGCAAAGTCGATGGGCCGGCCATTGATGCCGCTCTCCATCTTCTCAAATCCGCTTTTCTCGCTGTCGAGGCTCCAGGAGCCGGGCGCTTCCATGCCCAGAGGCTTCCAGATCTTTTCTTCGAGGTATTGCGCAACATGCCGGCCCGTGGTACGTTCAAGCACAAGTCCCAACAGCAGAGGGTTAAAGTTGTTGTAGTGGAATTCCTGTCCAGGCTCCCCCACGATTGTGCTGGAAATCGCCGCTGCACGCAGATCTGGCGCATAATAGGTGGTCGTGTCGTCACTCCAGGGCAGACGCTCCTCCTTGTAGCGGATGCCGGATGACATCGTTAACAGGTGGCGCAGGTTGATCTTCTGATAGCGCCGGTCTTTTTCTAACAGCTCTGGCACATACTTCGTTATAGGATCTTCCACACTGCCAATGTACCGCTCGGAAATGGCGATGCCGACGAGTGCTGAAACGAAGGACTTGGCAATAGAGAAGGAAGTCACCGTGGAATCGTGGCCATAGCCGTTGAAATAGCCCTCATAGAGCAGGACGTCATCCTTGATGACCAGGAATGCGATGGTGTCGGTTTGGCTCAGGAACTCGTCGAGACTTGTTGTAGCGCTAGCGCCATTGCTTGGATAAGTAATGGTGCCGAATACTGATGCGTAGCGGCGCTGGAGTTCTGATGGAGGTCGCAGAAAAGCGAATGTAGGTGGGGCATTGGCCACTACCCGCATCGGGAAGCGTTTGTAGTCATCTATATCGGAATCCAGCCACGCAATTGCACGCGCCCACTGTGAATGAGCTGTGAACAGGTGCGCTACCAACCAGAAAAGTGCAAGCAAGCCAAAGAGACCGAGGGTGCTGAAGAGAATGGTCCGAAGGGTCTTTGTCATCTGGGGGCCTTTCATCGAGGGAAGGGTTTAGAGGATGCCGTCACATCTCTTTCTCGGGCCAACGGCCTGCGCTTCAGCCGCACGCGGAGCGAGCCAAGCGTTTCGGCTGGATGCGCAAGTTAGCCAGCCTTTGTTAGATTCCAAAGTAACTCTTGACGTCGTTGATGTAGTCGGGATGCAATTCGTAAACGTGCCCCCTTTCGGAAGCGAGAATCAAGGGTTCTTTACCCAGGCTATCGGCCCGCATAGTAATGCCCCCTCGTGCACCCGCCAACTGCATACCCCCTATCTGCGAGTTGCCGGTCTCGCTCTGCAACTCCTCAATCAGTTTGCGGCGAGGTATTTTGCCACCGTGCCTTGCCAAAACCCTAAATAGAGCGCGTTGGTTCGGCGTGGAATCACCCAGAAACTGATGAATCTCCTCTCTGGCCCATGCCCCTTTTCCTCCTGATGGTGCTTCCTCCTCTTCCTCTGCCGGCAATGAGCGGCGCAAAGCGGCAATCTCAATTATCACTCTGACCAGGTGTCCCACATCAATGGTGTCAAGAGGCAAAAGGATACTTTGTATTTTCTGATCGACGTCCTTCAGTTCCAATGAGTCCAAATCCACCTTGAGCTTGACCAGGCTTAACAGGTCAGCGCAAGAGATGAGACGTATGCGGTCACGCCAAGCACTACCACGAATTTGGTCGGCCAATGGCGTAGTGTCGCCTTCGCCGACTATGTAGAGGCCAAATACTTTTTCCTCAGGTATCGCTTCACTGGCTCTTAGCTCCTGCAAGTATTGGCCTAGCTGTGCAATATCGTGAGCAATCCACGTTCCTGATTTGACCTCAAGCACTATGTGCTCGCCTGTGGCTTTCTTCCATACCCCATCAAAGCTCTTTCCCTCCCGCGATGGGCTGTACCGGCCAAACTCAACTTGGAAGCCCAAGTGGTGTCCCAATGCGACTATGGTATCCTGCAAGTGTTTCGGGAGCTTGTTGGCGATGGCTTCTTGTATCCAGGCTGCAAAGTTTTCGTATTGCCACTTCGTCTGCGAGAGAAAAGCCCGAAAAACCTGGGAAGCACGGTTGCCGTCTTTCAGGTCTTCGGCCAGTAACTGAGTGATGCTCGCTAAGGATACATGCTCCTGCATCGGTCTCTCCGAACTTTGCTTTGGGAAGGGCTAACTTTAAGCTGGCTAACGGCTCGCGCGTCAGCCGCGCCGCCTTCGGCGGCGCGGGCTGCAAGCGCTTGTTGGGCAGCACCACTAAAGTTTATCATGCGCTCGTGCTTTTCAGCGACATGCTTTCACTGCGTCGTAATAAACGATGCCAATACCATCGCCGGTATTGGATGGGTTGAGTTTGCGCGTCCTACCCGACATCGTTTCATCGCCGACAAAGACAAACTCGGCACTCCTGATGTATTGCGCGTACACTGCCCCCGCCTGGTCGCTATCAAAGAGCCTGTCGCCGTTCACCTCGACGACCAATTTCCACTGGGAGATCGTTCTGCCGTCGAGATCCTTCGTCGGCTCCGTCCTCTCCAGCGTGATACGGATGAAACTCCACCGGTCGCGGGGCAGGGGCGGGAAAATCTTATAAAACCCCGATTGACCTTTGAAATCCGGACTGCCCGTGCGAACGCGCAATAGGAGCCCCTCATCCGTCCAGCGCAGATGGAACATCTCATTGCCCTCGACCTCCCTGAAATCTGGCTTGCCGCGGATTTCAATTTGCTGCACGTATTCCCCTGAGAGCGGATATACGGCAAGTTCTTGTATCAAGCGACCTTCAGAGACAGGTTGGAGATAATACTGCAACACCGAACTTTTAAGGGTGAGCCGTGCGTCCACCCTGAGCATCCGGTTTCCATGGTATGGACGAATGGGTCCCTCAGGACCGACCACTTGAACGAGGCCCGGCATCTCTTCGATCACATCGTGAGTTCCTTTGAGCGTTTTTCCTTCCGTCATTTCCCAATCTTGCGGATCCAGGCTTCCGTCCTTGTCTGGGATCGTCTCCTCGAAACTTGGATTCTTGAGATACGGTTGGGCGTTCGGGGGAGGATCCTCGCCACACGCCGTTGTAGCTGCAGTCGGTGTCGGTGTTGATGCTCTCCCTGTAGGTGCTGGAGTAGCGGCGGGCGTAACGTTTGGAAGTTGTGTACCGCGTGTAGGCGTGATGGTGGGAGTAAGCATTGCTGTCGGCACAACCGTGGGCAAAGGGCCGGGCGGGGTGCCACAAGACGCAATGAACAAGGTGAAAAGGAACACGATGCCCAGCCCCAGGATTCTCTGCCACGATCTCATCGGCTCGTGTCCTTCACGAAGTCTGCCCAACACCTGGGTTGAGCCGCGGCCGCGCAACGGCGTCAGGTGGAAGCGCGTAATGGGCGGCGTCTGAGATTCTCTCGCAGCACCCGCCACATGATCCCAGGCCGCATCAGGCTTTGGGGCGGCGCTAACAACCCTGCCACTTCGTTGAAGGCGCGGGCAATGACCGGATCATTATACGCTGCCCGGTGCAGCCGGGCCATATAGGCGTTGATGACGCGGATGGCCAGTGTGCGTTTCCCCTCGGCTTCCGGGAAGCGCAGGTCACCGCTCACCACAATTTGCCAGGGGATGTCGATGCTCCTGGCTGCCCGGCGGAAAAAGCGCCGCCACAAGCCTTCGGTTCCCAAGCGCAGTTCGTGCTGCAAGTCCAGCGCTTCCATGGCCGCCACCGACATCCCCTGGCCATAGATGGGGTTGAAACTGCAGATGGCATCTCCGAAGACCAGAAAGCCTTCTGGGAAGCGGGACAACCTCTCGTAGCGCCGGCGCATGCTGGCCTTGAAGCGGTAGGGAATGGCCTCCGAGAGCGGCTCGGCGTCTCTGATGACGTTGTAAATATCCGGCGCCGCCAGACTGCGGGCATAGGCGATGAACTCTTCCTCGTCCAACGGCGGATGATCGCCAACGAACCCTCCCAGACTGACGATCCACCGGTCGCCTTCCTGGGCCAGCATTGCCCCGCCCCGTTTCAGCGCCGGGGAGCCGGTGATGACGACCGCCTTGGCGCCGCCCAGATGCTCCGGCCGGCGGCGGTAGAGCCGGCTGCTGTAGCCGAAATTGACGGTCACCTGGTCCTCCTCCGGCGGTGCGTAGCCCAGTTCCTCCAGCCACTTCACTGCGCGGGAGCCGCGGCCGCTGGCGTCCACCGCCAGGTTGGCCTCCAACACCTCCTCGGCGCTACCTTCCGCCCGGCGCAGGATGCGGACTCCGCGCACCCGCCCGGCACGCTCCGACGCAACCAGGCCCAGCGCGTCACACTGTTCGACGGCGCAGACGTTGGGCAGTGCCAGCAGCCGTTGACGCACGTAGCCTTCCAACAGGGGCCGGCTGACGCCCAACACGCCGACACGTCCGTCTTCAAGTGTAAAACGGGCATGGTAGCCGCCGCCGTCGAACCAGATCAACTCCTTTTCGGGACGGTTGATGAGCGGTACGCCCTGCGCCACCAGGTCGCCGATCAGGCCGGGGAAGAACCCTTCCAGAATTTCAGCGCCCCGCAGGTGCAGCACGTGGACATGTCGGCCCTGGGGCACACCCTTGCGGTGTTCACCGATGGGCGGGAAGGCGTCCCGCTCAATGAGCGTCACCTGCTTGAAAAAGTCGGCCAGGGCGCGGGCGGCGAGCAGCCCGCCCATGCTGGCGCCGATGACGACGGCCTGGTTTTGTTCTGACATGACTGCCTCCTTTAGGTTTTCAACTGCTGATGCAAAAAGGGAATGAGCGCACCGGCCACGGCTTCTGGGTCGTCGGCGAAGGGCCAGTGGCCGCTTTCCTCCAGAATCACGATGCGGGCGCGGGGGAAGAACTCCCGCTGGCATTCGGCGAAGCGCACCGGCACATACGGGTCAGCCGCGCCCCAGATGACGAGGGCCGGCACGTCCAGTTGGCGGAAGAGCGGCCCCAGAGCTTCGGCCATCTGGCCGGGGTTGTTGGTGGCCCGGTAAAGGCGCAGCACCGCCCGCTTCGTGCCCCAATCCAGGTCGCGGTACATGCGGTCCACCATCGCCTGGGGCAGGCCGCGGGGGTTACTACGCTTTAGCAAGAAAGCAAAGCCGGGGCGGGTCGTCGTGGCCTGGAAGATTTCGCCGAGAATGGGCGTGCGCCAGATGCGGGCCAGAGGGTGCCAGCGGTAGCCAGGCATGATGCCTATGTTGATGAGCGTCACGCTGGCCAGCCGCGCCGGGCGTTGGGCGGCCCAGGCTAGTCCCCACGGCCCGCCGAAATCGTGTAGCACCAGGTGCGCACGGCGCACGCCCAGGTGGTTCAGGATGCCGTCCAGATGGCGGGCGTAGCCTTCCACGGTGTAGTTGAACTCTTTCGGTTTGTCGGCTTGG
>FWWL01007790.1_pt1 | contig 14269 bp, 14 predicted proteins | sample 2228331 | NCBI WGS metagenome assembly FWWL01 (sample SAMEA103939775, study PRJEB20133) | metagenome
GAAGATTTTCCTCTTCAAGTACTTTAAGTCTTTTAGCTTCATTAGAGGACATACCTTTGAATTTTTGTCTCCATTTGTCAAAGGTGCTTCTACTGATAGAGTATTTGCGGCAGACTTCTGCAATGGAACTGCCTGGAAGTTCTGCTTCTGAGAGAATCTGGATAATTTTTTCTACAGGAAATTTTGTCTGTTTCATAATTAAACCCTCCTTCTTTTTAATTATATTCGTATTTTTGTTGTTCCAAAAAATGGGGAGCAGGTCACAAGGTTCATTCCTGATTTACGAAAGATGGATGATCTGACTCAAAAAAAGGAGATCAGTGATCCTGCGGTCGTTGTGAGGGTATTAAAGAGTCAGAGGATTGTCACGATGGGCATATTGAGATTGGGTGAGTCCATGGAATTCGATGGTCAGAGGCTCATATTTATGGATTTAAAATACTGGCTGAGATTTTACTGCACGAGTGATAAAGGGATTGTGTTTGTTTATGCAGGCTTCATTATTGCCATAGCAGGGCTTATTCTTAGATTTTTATTTCCAAGAATTGAGATACACTTCTTTGATAAAGATGGAAGGACATTTATCAGCGGGAGATCGGAATTTTATAAGGAGTTATACAGGAAGGAACTCGTAAAGATAGGTATCCTTGATAAAGATGTTACTTGAGGTAGCATGACCCTTTAATAATCAATTTTTATAGGAAAATCATCTTATTTCAGTTGTGTAAATTCTTAAATTAAAGTTAATATATATAATTGTGAAGATCGCAATTACAGGAAAAGGTGGGGTTGGAAAGACAACATTGAGTGCCATCCTCTGTTATCTCTTCAGGGATGATGGCAGAAAGGTGATTGCTGTTGATGCAGATCCTGACGCAAATCTTGCAGGCGCACTGGGTATCTCCCGTTCTGATGCCATTAAGATAAGACCCATTGCGGATATGGCTGAACTGATTGAGGAGAGGACAGGTGCAAAACCAGGAAGTATGGGTGGGGTCTTTAAATTAAACCCGAGGGTAGATGATATTCCTGATGAGATTGGTTACAGAATTGATGGTATAACACTCCTTGTGATGGGTAAATCAAGGTCAGCGCTATCTGGTTGTTACTGTCCGGAGAATGTATTCCTAAGGAGACTTCTCAAGCACCTCGTGGTCGAAAGGGATGAGGTCGTGATAGTGGATATGGAGGCAGGAATAGAACACCTGACAAGGGGGACAGCAGAAGGTGTTGATGCCTTTCTTGTGGTCGTAGAGCCAGGTACGAGGAGTATCCAGACAGCGATGACTGTGAGAGAGATGGCGCAGGGTCTTGGTGTGAAGAGGGTCTTTCTGGTAGGTAATAAGGTGAGGGATGAAGATGACATAAGATTTATAGAAGATAATGTCCCTGATATGGATATTCTGGGATTCATAGGATTTGACCATTCCATAATGGAGGCTGATATAAGAGGAATATCACCATATATGAATTCGCCAGGTACAGTCGATAGTGTAAGGAGAATTAAGGATGAGCTTCTTGAGAGACTCAGGTAAGGATATCCTGAGAAAGAGGATTCTCGAGGTGAGGGATTCAATGGATCCTGTGCTCAGGAGATCAAAGGATGAGAAGATAAGGATGAAGATATTGAATCTGAGGGAATTTATTAATTCCACTGGAGTGATGTTGTTTGCATCATTCAGAAGTGAGGTCAACACCCTGAGGCTCATGGAGGATATCCTGTATCTTAAAAAAAGGCTATTTCTTCCAAAGGTTAATCCAGTGATGAAGGGACTTGAGGTATATGAGGTGACATCCTTAGAGAGCCTTGAGCCAGGACATATGGGGATACCAGAACCATCTATAACATGCAGGGTTGCGGATATTCACGATATAGACCTCATTATTGCACCTGGTGTTGTATTCGACAGAAGAGGTGGAAGGATTGGATATGGAAGGGGATATTATGATAAACTTCTGAGAGATTTTAAAAAAAGGATTTTAATCATGGGGATTGCCTATGATGAACAGGTGGTTGATCTCGTTCCGATGGAAGAGCATGATGTATATATGGATATTATAGTGACGGATAGAGAGGTATATTATGGATATTAAAAAGATAATGGATGGAGTGAGACTCATCCTTGAGGGTATAGGTGAGGATCCATCAAGACCGGGTTTGAGGAAGACACCTGAGAGGGTTGCGAGGATGTATGAGGAGATATTTGAGGGATTGAATCGATCCATAGAGGACATACTTCAGCCTATAGAGGGTGAGAGCCATGATGAGATGATTCTCCTCAAGAATATACCTTTTTATTCTATCTGTGAACACCATCTATTGCCATTTGCCGGTGTTGCCCATATAGCATATATACCTGATGGAAGGATAGTGGGATTGAGTGAACTTGCAAGGGCGCTCGAGTTTTTTGCAAAGAGACCCCAGGTTCAGGAACGCCTCACATCACAGCTTGCAGATTTAATTATGGATAAATTAAGGCCAAAAGGAGCAATGGTTATTATAGATGCAGAACACCTCTGTATGAGTATGAGAGGAATAAAGAAGCCTGGTTCAAAGACAGTGACATCTGCTGTGAGGGGTATATTCAGGACCAAACAGACAACAAGGGAGGAGATGCTTGAACTAATAAAGAAGACTGCATAAAGATCTTAATAAAAATCATTTTCAGGAGGTAATAATGGGAGCAAAGATTATTGATGGTAAGGCAATTGCTGAGGAGATAAGGAAGGAACTCAAAAAGGAAGTTGAAGAAATGAAGTTAAAACATGGTGTGGTTCCGGGACTCGTCACGATCCTCGTTGGTAAGAATCCTGCATCAGTGAGTTATGTGACTGCGAAACAGCAGACCGCCCATGAACTCGGATTCTATTCAGTACAGGATGATCAGCCTGAGGATATTTCTGAGGAAGCCCTTCTTTCACTTATCGATAAGTATAACAGGGATCCAAGGATTCACGGAATACTTGTTCAACTTCCACTTCCGAAACATATAAATGAAAAGAAGATTATTAATGCCATAGATCCTGATAAGGATGTGGATTGCTTCCATCCTGTAAATCTCGGAAGACTCGTCATTGGTGGAGAGGAGGCAAGGTTTCTGCCATGCACACCTGCAGGGATACAGGAATTGATCGTGAGATCAGGTTATGACCCATCTGGTGCTGAGGTTGTGGTTGTCGGAAGGTCAAACATAGTCGGTAAGCCGATTGCTATAATGCTCATGCAGAAGGGAAGGGGAGCAAACGCAACCGTAACTGTTGTGCATACAGGTACAAAGGATCTTGCATCTCACTGTAAAAGGGCAGATATACTCATAGTGGCAGCAGGTGTACCTGGACTTGTAAAGCCTGAATGGATAAAGCCCGGTGCATGTGTGATAGATGTTGGTGTTAACAGGGTGGGAGAAAAGAGGAGTGAGAAGACAGGAAAGATGGTTCCTATCCTCAAAGGAGATGTTGACTTTGATAGTGCAAAGGAGATTGCAGGTGCAATAACCCCTGTTCCAGGTGGGGTGGGACCAATGACCATAACCATGCTGATGAAGAATACTGTGAGGGCGGCACAGTACAGTCTGAAGTTGATTTAAGAAGACCATGACATGGAATGATCTCATAAAAAAGAAACAGGAAAAAAAGAAGATAACCATGCTTACTGCCTATGACTATCCTTTCGCAAAGATGATCGATGAGTCAGGTATAGATATAATTCTCGTGGGAGATTCCTTGGGGATGGTGGTTCAGGGCAGGGATAACACACTCCATGTGAGCATGGATGAAATGCTCTATCATACATCAATGGTTACGAGGGCGGTCAGGAATTCCCTTGTTGTTGGGGATATGCCTTATCTGAGTTATCAGATCACTGTTGAAGAGGCTGTGAGGAATGCTGGTAGATTCATAAAGGAGGCAGGTGCTCATGGTGTGAAGGTCGAGGGCGGTATGGAGGTGATTGATAAGGTCAGGGCAATGGTGAGGGCAGAGATTCCTGTGATGGGCCATATAGGACTCACACCACAGGCTATTCTCAGGATGGGTGGCTTTAAGGTGCAGGGAAGGACAGATGAAGCGAGAAAGAGACTCAAGGAGGAGGCAAAGGCCCTCGAGGATGCAGGTGTATTCAGCATTGTCCTTGAGGCGATACCTTCTGACCTTGCACTGGAGATAACTGATTCACTCTCCATACCTACCATTGGAATAGGAGCAGGTCCACACTGTGATGGCCAGGTTCTTGTGATATATGACCTTCTTGGGCTTTTCGATAGATTCGTTCCGAAATTTGTAAAGAGATATGCTGATCTAAAGACCATTGCAGTGGATGCCATAAAGAGATTCAAGGATGAGGTAGAAAAAGGAGAATTCCCGGGTGATGAACACTCATTTAAATAACCTCTAATTCAGGGTTTTGCGGGCATATCTTATTCTCTGGATTACAGTTATAAATGAACCTGTGAGGAGTATCCATATCATTAACTCATGGAGTCCTGTGATGAGTCCTCCTATGAGCAGGATAATCCTTTCCGGTCTCTCTATCCATCCGATTCTGCAATCACCTCCAAGTCCCTCTACCCTTGCCCTTATATAACTGATATTGAAGGATAATATAAGAGTGATGAGTGTGGCTATGATATAAAGAGGTTTTTCCATGAGATAAAAGTGGATCGTAAGACCTGCAAACAGGAATCCATCTGAGAATCTGTCCAGTGTTGAATCAAGGAATGCACCGAAGCGAGTCACATTTTTATTATTTCTTGCAAAACTTCCATCGAGAACATCGCATAGACTACCTGTGGCAAGGAGTATACCTGCTATGAAACCGTTTACTGGAATCAAAATAGCAGATAATGTCGTGATGATGAATCCTGTTATGGTGATAACATCTGGATTTATTTTTATCCTGTCCGTGACCCTTTTTAGGGGTTTATCAAGGAGTTGTCCGAATCTTTCACTTATCAATCAATCAGTCCTTCTACCTGCTATAAAGTCTTCCACCATCTGTTTTGCCACGCTGTCAGGGAACTGGTGTGGAGGATGTTTCATAAAATATGCAGATGGTGATATGAGCACACCACCAATCTTTTTATCCCTTGCGAGTTTTGCACACCTTATGGCATCTATAACGACACCAGCACTGTTTGGAGAATCCTCTACAGATAGCCTTAACTCAAGATTTATGGGAACATTCCCGTATATCCTTCCTTCCATCCTTATGAAGCATACCTTATTGTCATTGAGCCATGGGACATAATCAGATGGACCTATATGGATATTGTTATTATCGATATTACCATTCATCTGTGATTTCACAGCCTCTGTTTTTGAGATCTTCTTTGAATTCAATCTTGACCTGTTGAGCATATTGAGGAAGTCAGTATTGCCCCCAACATTTAACTGATATGTATGATCAATGGTCACTCCCCTGTCCTCGAATAATTTTGTGAGGACCCTGTGGATTATTGTTGCACCTATCTGGCTCTTTATATCATCACCGATAACAGGGATATTCCTTTCTCTGAACCTTTCTGCCCATTCTTTGTTGGATGCAATGAATACAGGTACGCAGTTTATGAAACTCACTCCTGTTTTGAGACATGCTTCTGCATAATACTCTGTTGCTCTTTGAGAACCAACAGGCAGGTAATTAAGGAGTATCTCCGCACCTGACTCAAGAAGGACATTTGCAACATCCACAGGCTTCTCATCAGATGGAATAAATCTTCTGTCTTCTGGATAATCCATCATATGTTCTGATATTCCATCGAGTATCTCACCCATCTTGACCTTTATATCGTAACCCTCAAGATCATCGATTATTCTCTTTGTGCAGTTTGGCTTTGCAAATATGGCTTCACTCAAAGGCCTGTTAACCTTTCTTTTATCTATGTCGAATGCAGCGACTACTTCTATATCCGCAGGTGTATAGCCTCCAATCTCTCTGTGCATGAGTCCTGTGGAGTCACTGGTTTTTTTATAATACTCTATTCCCTGAATAAGTGAGCTTGCACAGTTTCCAACCCCTGCAATTGCGATCCTTATCTTTCCCATTTCTGTTTTAAACCTCCTCGATCCGAATCTTCCTCTCTTCTGATAATCTTCTTTTTGGAATTGTTATTGTGAGTATCCCGTCCTTAAGGGATGCAGTAATATTTTCTTTGTCTATACCCTCTGAAAGAATGAAAGATCTCGAGAATGAGCCACGGGGTCTCTCAATCATATGGTATCTCTCGCGACCTGTCTTTCCTGTTTTCCTGTGACCTTGAAGAATGAGTACATTGTCCTCTATCCTGATCTCGAGACTATCCTTCTCAACTCCTGGGATCTCTGCTTCAACAGTGAAACTCTCATCTGTCTCATATACATCGATCAAAGGACTCCATGTGTTATGTTTATTATGAGCAGATACTATCTCTTCGAAGAGCCTTTTGTAACGCTCTTCAAGTGATGAGAGATCCCTATATATATCTTCTTTATTCATGGAAAATTTTGTATGAATAAAAATATTTATTTTATAAAACATAAAGTTACCTTCTGTCAAGTCACTGATTTCACAGCAGAGCCAGGATTCATTGAGTTTTGATTCAAGTCTTGCAAATTCATGCAGTTTTAAGTTATTTTATATAACTTTCATAATCTCTTGATGGAGGTTTTTATGGCAAAGAAGACTGTGAGGAAGAGCAAAACTGCGAGAAAGAAGAAATATGTTTACTTCTTTGGTAATGGAAAGGCTGAAGGAAAAGGAAACATGAAGGATCTTCTTGGTGGCAAGGGAGCAGGTCTTGCTGAGATGACGAATCTTGGCATTCCTGTGCCTGCAGGTTTTACCATCACAACAGAGGCATGTAATGAGTACTTTAAAAATAATAAAAAATATCCTCCAGGTATGTGGGAAGAGGTGCTTGAGAATCTCAAAAAGGTTGAGAAGGCAATGGGTAAAAAGTTTGGTGATAAGGAGAATCCTCTTCTGGTGTCTGTTCGTTCAGGTGCAAAGTTTTCGATGCCTGGCATGATGGATACTGTCCTTAATCTCGGGCTCAATGATGAGACCCTGCATGCCCTTGTAAGAAAGACAGGTAATGAAAGATTTGCGTATGATGCATATCGGAGATTCATAACCATGTTCGGTAGCATTGTTATGGGTATAGACAGACAGAAATTCGAGGGAGTCATTGAGAGAGTCAAGAATGAAAAGGGTGTACATCTCGATACAGAGCTCGATGCAGATGATCTTAAAAAAATAGTCGAGGAGTTTAAGGGCATTTATCGCAATGAAACCGGTTCTGATTTTCCACAGGATCCTTATGAACAGTTAAAACTTGCCATAAATGCGGTCTTTGGTTCTTGGTTTGGTGAGAGGGCTGTGAAGTACAGAAAATTACATGGCATACCTGATAACCTCGGAACCGCCTGTAATATAGTCGCCATGGTTTTCGGCAATATGGGTGAGAATTCAGGAACAGGAGTCGGATTTACAAGGGATCCATCAACAGGAGAGAACAGATTCTTTGCAGAATGTCTGATAAATGCTCAGGGTGAGGATGTGGTTGCTGGTATAAGGACACCAATGCATATAGATGAGATGAAGAAGAGAATGCCTGAGGCATACAATGAATTGATAAAGATTTACAAGAAACTCGAAAGGCATTACAGGGATATGCTCGATATAGAGTTTACGATTGAAGAGGGTAAACTTTATATGCTCCAGACAAGGGTTGGTAAGAGAACAGCGAGGGCAGCATTGAAGATTGCAGTCGATATGGTTAAGGAAAAATTAATAGACAAAAAGACTGCTATTATGAGAATAGACCCTGGCCAGATCGATCAATTACTCCATCCAATGATAGACCCCGATGCTAAAGTCAGGGTAGTAGCAAAAGGACTTCCTGCTTCACCTGGTGCAGCAGTTGGTAAGGTTGTATTCACAGCAGAAGATGCTGAGAGACTTGCCTCAAATAAGGAGAGGGTGATACTTGTGAGGACAGAGACATCTCCTGAGGATATAGGAGGAATGGCTGCTGCTCAGGGAATCCTTACAGCAAGGGGTGGTATGACATCCCATGCAGCTGTCGTGGGAAGAGGAATGGGGAAGGTCTGTGTGGTGGGTTGTGGTGCCATAAATATAAATGAGGAGGAGAAGTACTTCACCATAAATAATGAGATAATTGTCAGAGAGGGTGATTATATTACCCTTAATGGAACGACAGGTGAGGTGATCCTTGGTGAGGCGCCCCTTGTGATGCCTGAGCTTACTGATGATTTCAGGACAATAATGAAGTGGGCTGATGAGATAAGGAAGATCGGAGTGCGTGCCAATGCAGATACACCGAAGGATGCCAGGGTTGCGAGGGAATTTGGTGCAGAAGGGATTGGTCTGTGCAGGACTGAGCATATGTTTTTTGAATCTGACAGGATAAAGGCTGTTCGGGAAATGATACTTGCGGAGGATAAAGAGGGAAGGGAGAGGGCACTCCAGAAGATACTTCCCATGCAGAAGAATGATTTTATCGAGATATTTAAGGAGATGGAAGGGCTCCCTGTTACCATCAGATTACTCGATCCACCTCTTCATGAATTCTTGCCCCATACTGATGATGAGATTGAAGAGATTGCAAAAGAGATGGGAGTTCCTGTTGAGAGACTGAAGGCAAAGAATAAAGCACTTCATGAATTCAACCCTATGCTCGGGCACAGGGGTTGCAGATTGGGAATAACATTTCCTGAGATATACGAGGTTCAGGTGAGGGCGATAATAGAGGCAGCGATAGAACTCACAAAACAGGGTAAAAAGGTTATCCCTGAGATAATGATTCCTCTTATTGCCCATGTCAATGAACTCAAAATAATGAGAGAACTCGTTGATAGGGTAGCGAAGGAGGTTATGGATCAACATGGTGTCAAGGTGAAATATACAGTTGGAACTATGATAGAATTACCGAGGGCTGCTGTAACATCCCATGAGATCGCCACTGTTGCTGATTTCTATTCATTTGGGACCAATGACCTCACACAGACCACATACGGGCTTTCAAGGGATGATGCAGGGAAATTCCTTCCGTACTATATAGACCACAAGATCATAGATGAGGATCCATTTATCTCTATTGACCAGAAGGGAGTTGGAGCACTCATGGAGTTTGCTGTAAAGAATGGCAGGAAGGTTAAGAAGGACCTCAAGATGGGAATATGCGGGGAGCATGGTGGTGATCCTCAGTCTGTTGAATTCTGCCATAAAATAGGTCTTGATTATGTGAGTTGCTCTCCATACAGGGTTCCTGTGGCAAGGCTTGCAGCAGCACAGGCAGCAATAAAGGAGAAGATGAAGGGTTCAAAGGAATTGACAAAGTCAACGGTCTGATATGGATTCACTGAAATTTATAAGGGTTTTTCAGTTATATTTACCTGATGCCTGAAGAAGATTTATCTGTTTTAAAGATAGAGAAGATCCATTTTCGTAAAAAGAGGTTAAGAAAGTCCTTTATCTATCTTCTTGCGATTTTAATGATACCTCTCTTCATTTATCTTTTCCTCTTAAATCGCGAAAGGGAGGTGGAGGTATCGAGCGTGACCATCTTTTATCCTGCCAGATCATATACTCTCCTCAATGCAAGTGGTTATGTTGTGGCATCAAGGAAGGCTGCAGTCGCCTCAAAGATAACAGGCAGACTCATCGAGGTGAATGTGGAGGAGGGAAGTTTTGTGAGAAAGGGCGATATTATTGCTAGATTGGAGTACGATGATGCCCTTGCAATGGTTGAAGAGGCGAGGGCAAATCTCGAACTCAGCCTTTCCAGTCTTGATATAGCGAACCATGAACTCCATAATGCTGAGATGGACTTTAAAAGAGATAAGGAACTTTATGAAAAGGGATATATATCAAGAGCAGAGTATGATGCCTCTGAGATGAGATACAAGAAGGCGATTGCACAGGTGAGATTGGCAAGGGCACAGGTCGATATGGCGAGAGCTTCTTTGAGGAATGCAGAGATCAACCTTGAATATACATATATAAGGGCACCATTTGATGGAGTTATACTCACAAAGACCGCTGATAAGGGGGATGTTATCACACCATTTGGTTCTGCCCTCGAGGCAAAGGCAGCTGTTTTTACAATGGCAGACCTGAGGTCTCTGGAGATAGATGTCGATGTATCTGAACAGAATATCAGGTCCATAAAAAAGGGACAGCCATGCCTCATTGAACTCGATGCCTTTCCTGAGAAGGTCTTTAAAGGATCTGTCAGCAGGATTATTCCGACTGCTGAGCGGACAAAAGGAACAGTCCCTGTGAAGGTGAGGTTTGTGGAATATCCTCAGGGTCTTCTTCCTGATATGAGTGCGAGGATATCTTTTCTCAGCAAAGAGATAGAAGCGAAGGATCTCACACCTGTAATTGTTGTGGATAAAAGGGCGATCCTTAGAAGAGATAACAGGGATTTTGTATATGTGGTCCAAAAAGACAGGGTAAGGGAGGTGGAGGTGAGGAAGGGTGTTATATTTGATAACACTCATGTCGAGATAATTCAGGGACTCGAGCCAGGATGGAAGGTTGTTCTTAATCCAGAAGGTCTCAGGGATAATTCGTTTATCAGAATAAAGGATTAATGGACATTGTAAGGATCGAAGGTCTCACGAAGTCTTACCGCAGGGGAAGTCAGATACTTTATGTGTTCAGGGATCTCTCTTTAAGCATCAGAGAAGGAGAGTTCATCTCCATCATAGGACCATCTGGTTCAGGTAAGACGACTCTACTTAATCTCATTGCAGGCATAGACAGGCCTGATAAAGGTTCCATAATCGTTGGTGGTATTGATATAACGAGACTTTCAGAAACAGAACTTGCTCGGTGGAGGGCACATAATGTGGGTTTTGTATTTCAGTTTTATAATCTCATACCTGTTCTTACTGCCCTTGAAAATGTAGAACTTCCTCTTTATCTTACAGGTCTTTCAAAAAAGGAGAGAAGGGAACATGCTCTCCTTGCTCTCAAACTTGTGAATCTCCTTCACAGGATGGAGCACTATCCAGGTGAACTCTCAGGAGGTGAACAGCAGAGGGTTGCCATAGCAAGGGCAATAGTTACTGATCCTGAGATCATAGTCGCTGATGAACCAACCGGTGATCTTGATAAAGATTCAGCAGAGGATATCCTTGATCTTATGTGTGAATTGAACGGAAGGTTTAAAAAGACCATAATAATGGTCACACATGATCCAAGGGCAGCAAGGAGGGCAGGAAATGTTATAAGCCTTGAGAAAGGGGTTCTGAGTACAGGTGCTCAGACTGATTCTTAGGAATACTCTAAGAAAAAGATTGCGAACGATTCTTACCATTTTTGCTGTTATTGTTGCTATCGTTGCATTCGGATTTCTCAGAACAATAGTGGATGCATGGTATTCTGGTGTGAAGGCATCATCATCCCATCGCCTTGTTGTGAGAAATGCTGTCTCTTTGGTTGCCCCTCTTCCCATCTCCTATAAGGATAAGATAAGGAATATTGAGAATGTTACTCAGGTCACATATGGAAACTGGTTTGGTGGAATATACAGGTCTGAAAAGGATTTCTTTCCAAACTTTGTGGTTGATGTAAAGAGTTATCTTGAGTTATATCCCGAGTATGTTCTCACCCCTCAGGAAAGGGATACATTTATAAAGGACAGAAGGGGATGCATTGCTGGAAGAAAACTCGCAAAGGAGTTTGGCTGGAAGGCGGGAGACATTATCACCCTCAGAGGCACGATCTTCCCCGGTGAATGGCAACTCATTATAAGGGGTATTTACAGGGGAAGAGATAAGAATGTGGATGAGACCATGTTACTTTTTCACTGGGATTATCTGAATGAGAACCTTAAAAAAACAAGACCGTGGAGGGCTGATCAGGTTGGTTTTTTTATTGTTGGAATAAAGGATCCACATAATGCACCTCAAACAATCCATGATATAGATGAGATGTTTAAAAATTCAATCGCTGAAACCCTTACAGAGACAGAAAGGTCTTTCCAGATGGGGTTTGTATTCATGACAGAGGCTATCTTGAATGCAATAAAACTCGTCTCGTATGTGATTATAATGATCATACTCGGAGTCACGGCGAATACAATGAGCATGTCAGTAAGAGAGAGGACATGGGAGTATATGACCCTCAAGGCAATTGGTTTTGGTGTAAGGCATATTTCCATCCTTATACTCGGTGAATCCCTCCTTATAACACTTACAGGAGGGATTCTGGGCATTATCCTCACATTTCCAGCAGCCAGTATATTTGTCTCAGAGATGGGTACACTACTTCCAATATTCAATATAGAGACAGAGACCATTCTGCTTGATCTGGTGCTATCCATCATTGTCGGAATACTGGCAGGGTTGTTTCCACTCTTAAGAATAATGAAGATACCTGTTTATGAGGGTTTGAGGAGGATAGCCTGAATGGCGTTACCCATTGCTTATAATCTGAGGAGTCTCAAGACAAGAAAACTGACTACTGTGCTCACCTCCACAGGTATGGCTTTTGTTGTCTTTGTCTTTTCTTCTGTAATGATGATGGCAGAGGGTTTGAGAAAGACCCTTGTTGATACAGGCTCATCTGATAATGTGGTGATCATCAGGAAGGGTTCTCAGTCTGAGGTTCAGAGTGTGATAGATAGAAGAGCCGCCCTTGCACTCGAGGCAGAGCCTGAGATAGATACAGGCAGGGATGGGAAGCCTCTCGTGGCAAGAGAACTCGTTGTATTAATAACCATGCGAAAAAAGGATGGCGATAAACCATCAAATGTTGTAATCAGGGGAGTGACAGAAAGATCTCTCGAAATCAGAGAGGGTATACGATTAAAGGAGGGTAGATTTCCGAGACAGGGTTTTTTTGAGGTTGCGGTTGGAGAGAGTATTCTCAGGAGATTTAAGGATATTGAACTCAATGGGACACTGAGATTTGCTTTAAGGGAATGGAGGATTGTCGGTATATTCGATGCAGGAAATACAGGATTCAGTTCAGAGATATGGGCGCCTGTTGAGGAGCTTATGCGTGCATTCAGAAGACCTGTATATTCATCGGTAATCTTCCGTTTGAGGGATCCCGATGAATTCAGTACATTCAAGGAAAGGATTGAACATAAACCAGGTCTTGAGGTCGAGGCAATGAGAGAGATAGATTACTACAGGGCACAATCAGAGGTTATGTCAAGATTTCTGAGGATTCTCGGTATTTCATTGTCGATAGTATTCTCCATTGGCGCTGTCACAGGTGCAATGATAACGATGTATGCAAGTGTTTCGAACAGGATTATAGAGATAGGGACTTTAAGGGCACTGGGTTTCAAGAGAGGAGAGATAGTATTGTCATTTCTCATAGAATCAATCCTCATAAGCCTTACAGGAGGGATTGCTGGAATAATACTTTCTTCATTTTTATCATTCCTCAGTATCTCCACACTTAACTGGCAGACATTTTCTGAACTCGCATTCAGATTTACTCTGACCCCGGGGATTATTTCTGCTGGAATACTATTTTCGATTATCATGGGCGTGGCGGGCGGTACATTACCTGCCCTGAGGGCTGGAAGACTCAATATAGTCGATGCATTGAGGCAGGGGTAGTATGGGGAAGGACATATAGTGGTTCTCCGGGGTAAAATAATTATATGAAGATAAGATGTCCCATATGCAAGGAGGAGACGACATGGGAGGAGAATCCATGGAGGCCATTCTGCTCTGAGAGGTGTAAGCTCATTGACCTCGGAAGATGGGCATCAGAGGAGTATAGGATCCCTCTAAAAGTGTCTGAGAGTTCAGAGTCTCCTTCTCCATCTGAGAAGGAAGAGTAATGTCTAATAGATATTCTCACTGGGCTATTGGAATCGATCTTGGTTTTATGCACAAGTAATATTTCTTTAAGTCTATGGAGACTATTTGATTATGGATGTATGCCTTTCTTCAGGTTTTAACTTTATAGATTACTATGTGGGGAAAGTCGTCATAGACTAATTCGAAATATCTAGGATCATATCTTCTTAAAATAAACATTTGATTGAAGAGGGAGTTATCTGCAGGAGGTTTTACCACAAAGAGCGTGGTTTTCTGGTTATGGGTTTTAATAATTTCGATGGTATAGCCTTGCTCAGAGAGTCTTTTACTTTTCAGTTCCTTTTTTTTATCGAAATTATAGGAGCCAAAATAAAAGATCCAGGCAAATTTGGGGATAAGATCTTCAGTAAAGACCCAGTAGATGGGTTGTTTAATAGGTTGATAATACTTTCCCTCCTTGATCCCTTTTACTATTTCC
>FWWL01007791.1_pt1 | contig 14265 bp, 15 predicted proteins | sample 2228331 | NCBI WGS metagenome assembly FWWL01 (sample SAMEA103939775, study PRJEB20133) | metagenome
CCCGTCACCCTGAGCGAAGCGAAGGGTCTCACTTTGAGATTCTTCGCCTTCGGCTCAGAATGACGACGGAGGGGCAACAGGAAAGTTGGGTAATCTTAATAGAAGGAGGCTCCAAAACTATGCAAAACGGACATATCCGTACCATTCGCCTGAGGGTGCGACGGCAGGATGGACCAAATGCCAAGCCCTACTGGCAAGAGTTCGACCTTCCGTACCGCCCGAATATGAATGTTATCTCCTGTTTGATGGAGATTCAGCGCAACCCTGTCGACCGCACAGGCAAGCAGGTCTCACCGCCTGCGTGGGAAGCCTCCTGCCTCGAGCAGGTTTGTGGCACCTGCACGATGGTGGTCAACGGCATGGTTCAGCAATCGTGCGCGGCGCTCATCGACCAAGTCGGGAAGCGCAAGGGCGATGTGATTGAGGTGGTTCTCGAACCGATGAGCAAGTTCCCCCTTGTGCGCGACCTGATTGTCGACCGAAGTCGGATGTTCGAGGCACTCAAGAAGATTCAAGCATGGGTGCCTGTGGATGGCTATCACGACCTCGGCCCGGGTCCTCGTATGGACGACCGCGTGCGTGAGCTGCGCTATGCCTTTGCCCGCTGTATGACCTGCGGGTGCTGTATGGAGGCATGCCCTCAATATGGTGAGCATTCTGCCTTTATCGGACCTGCGCCTATCGCTCAGGCTCGGCTGTTCAACTTGCACCCTGTGGGGGCAACGCTGGAGTATGAGCGGTTGGAGGTGCTAACAGGACCCGAAGGCATCACAGGCTGTGGAAACGCACAGAACTGCGTGAAGGTCTGTCCGAAAGGGATTCCGCTCACGCGGGCGATTGCCGAGCTGAACCGCGATACGACCCTTTACCGCCTCAAGAAGTGGCTGGGGATAATCCCTGAGAAAGTGGTGGGCGAGGGCGCAGAGTGATGCGTATCCTCATCACGAACGATGACGGGGTATATGCCGAGGGGATTCGAGTGCTGGCACAGCACTTGAGAACCCTCGGCGAGGTCTTTGTAGTAGCACCAGACCGACCGCGCAGTGCAACGGGGCATTCTATCACCCTGCACAAGCCCCTGCGCCTGCATCGCGTGCATCTGCCTGATGGCTCGGTTGCCTACGCCACGAACGGAACCCCCACCGACTGCGTGACACTTGGTGCGCACGCAGTAATGGAACATAAGGTCGACCTGGTGGTGTCGGGCATTAATGCAGGACCCAACTTGGGCTGGGATTTGACCTACTCGGGCACTGTCGCAGCGGCGATTGAAGGGGCAGTGCACGGGATTAATGCCTTTGCTATCTCGCTTGCGGCGGAAGAGGTACTCCCTTTAGCGCGCTCAAACGATTCGGGCGAGCCACCGATTTTCCAGCCACCTCCTCTGCACTACGAGAGCGCAGGGCACGCTGCGGTGCGCATCGCAAAAATGCTTCGCGAACATCCATTGCCCCCCCACACTTTCCTGAATGTGAATGTGCCGAACCTGCCCCTTGACCAGATTAAGGGCTATATGGCAACCACGCTCGGCAAACGCCAGTACGCGGACCGCATCGAGTCGCGTCTGGACCCTGCAGGGCGTCCGTACTACTGGCTTAGCGGGAGCCTTGTGGAAGACCGCGACCAGCCCGGCTCCGATGTGTATGCAGTTGCGCATGGTTATGTCTCCATCACGCCCATTCACTTAGACTTCACCGCTCACGAGCTGATGAACGCCCTGCGCGAATGGGTGGCGCAACTTTCACAAGCAGAATAGTCTATAAGGAGGTACAACGATGAATCAGCCAGTTAGGGTATCGGTTATCTACTATAGTTCAACAGGTACGAACTATCAGTTGGCTCAACAAGCGGTTCGAGCGGCAGAAGAGGCAGGTGCAGAGGTGCGCCTGCGTCGTGTGGCAGAGTTGGCTCCTGAAACAGTAATTCAATCGCGCCCAGAATGGAAAAATCACTTAGAAGCCACTCGTCATATCCCTGAAGCTACTTTAGATGACCTCGATTGGGCAGATGTGATCGTACTCAGTACCCCGACCCGTTTTGGAATAGTTTCTGCGCAGATGAAACAGTTTCTTGACACAGCAGGTCCTTTGTGGGCGCAAGGAAAACTCACCAACAAGGTGATGACATTTCTCACCAGTGCCCAAACGCTACATGGGGGACAGGAGGCGACCCTGCTCTCGCTTCAGATTGTGGCTTGCCACTGGGGTGCAATCATCGTCCCCCCAGGATACACAGACCCCATCATCTTTGAGGCTGGCGGGAACCCTTACGGGACCAGTGCTACTGCCGACGGGAATGAGATTCCTTCTGCTGTGTTGCAGGCAGTCAAACATCAAGTTCAACGCGCGGTGCAAGTTGCACGCTGGCTCAAGATCGGACAAGCCCACTCATAATCACGAAGCGTTCAAAAGACTGCAGGAGACAAGTAGGTAAGATAGAAGAGGGCTGATTGGAGGTGTGATTATGTATGTGATTATTGCGGGTGGGGGTGCTATCGGTTATCATCTAACCAAAGCGCTCCACCAGCACGGGTACGAGGTGCTTTTGATAGAGAAGAACCGAAAGCGCGCAGCTGAGTTGGCAGACGAACTGGGCGAGCGGGTGATGTATGGCGACGCCTGCGAGGTGCGCGTGCTGAACGAGGCAGGGGCACGCCGAGCGAATGTCGTGGTCGCCGCCACTGGCGACGATGAAGACAACCTCATCGTCTGTCAGATTGCCCAAAACTTCTTCAAGGTGCCCCGTGTGCTGGCGATTGTGCGCGACCCGCGCCACGAAGCCCTCTTCTTCCGACTGGGCATTCACGAGACCGTCTGTAGCACCCGCTTCATCTTCAATATCTTGGAACAAGAGGTGGAGTATGGCGAAGTGTTGCCCATCGGAGCGATTATGCGCGGGGAGATCGAGGTCATCGAGGCGGAGGTAACTCCCGAATCGCGCGTGGCAGGCAAGAGCATCGGCGAGATCGAACTGCCCCCAAAGACCCTCCTCTCGGCAGTCGTGCGCCACGGGCAACTCACCTTAGGGCTATCGAACCTTATCCTGCAACCGGGCGATACGGTGGTGGCGCTGACCCCACCTGAGCATGTCAAACAGCTCGCTCGGATTTTTCGAGGGACAGTGTAGCACGAGCGTCTCGCTCGTGCATGGCTTGGGCGTCTCGCCCAAGCCACTGGTAGCACGGGCATCTTGCCCATAAGCGAAATGAGCGAGATACCCAAGCTTCTTGTGGCACGAGCGTCTTGCTCATGCCTACTGAGAACAAATGCTCTCGGCGAACGCTATCCATGCAGGCTACGACTCCCGTGAAGTGCTCACGGGTATAGAGGTCGCCCTCTCGGCAGGCGAGGTGCTGGTGCTGATTGGTCCCAACGGTAGCGGAAAGAGCACCCTGTTGCGTGTGTTGGCACGGGTTCTACGCCCCTTCTCTGGGACGCTCTTGCTGGAGGGACGCCCTTACGAGCAGTACAGCCCCACCGAGTTCGCTCGGAGGGTCGCCTATGCCCCTCAGGAGACCCCCACCGAGATGGGCTTCAGCGTTTACGAGTTGGTGATGATGGGGCGCCACCCTCATCAGAAGGGCTTCTTCGGCATCACTCGACACGACCGTGAGGTGGTCGAGGAGGCACTCGCTTTCACGGGGATCGCTCATCTGAAGGAGCGACGCTTATGCCAGCTCAGCGGAGGTGAACGTCAGCGTGTGAACCTCGCCCGCGCGCTGGCACAGGAGGGCAAATATCTCCTGCTGGATGAGCCAACCGCCCATTTAGACCTCCGCCACCAAGTGCAACTGCTCGCCAACCTGCGCAAACGGGTAGAAACCCACGGGATTGGACTGCTCCTCGTGCTTCACGACCTGAACCGTGCCAGCGAGTATGCTGACCGAATCGCCCTGATGAGTGAGGGGCGAATCGTGGCGGTGGGAACTCCTGCAGAAGTGCTTCAGCCCGCTCTCTTGGAGGCGGTCTATCACACGCCCACGCTCATACGCCCCAACCCGCTCACGGGGAAGCCGTTAGTCTTTGCGCTCAATCCAGAAGGGGTGCCTCCCATAGCGTCCGATGCGCCCCATGCGTTTGTCATAGCAGGGGGTGGTTCGGGAGCGGAACTTTACTATGCGCTGTTGGAGGCAGGCTGGCGCGTCAGCACAGGCGTCCTCAACCTGCTGGACACCGATGAGGAGATAGCGCGCGCCTTAGGGCTTCCCCATATCACCGAACAACCGTTCTCTGCCATCTCGGAGGCGAGTTTCCAGCGGGCGTTGGAGTTGGCGTGTTCGGCTCAGGCAGTAGTGGTGGCGGATGTGCCGTTCGGCTACGGCAACCTGCGCAATCTGGAGCTGGCTCTACACGCCCAACAAAGAGGTATACCGACCTACCTGCTCACCACCCACCCCATCACCGAGCGCGACTTCACCGATGGTCGAGCCACTCAACTCTGGCAGAGCCTCCTTCAATCGGGCGCACAGGAGGTCAAAACCCTATCGGAACTGCTGGAAAGGCTGGGATAGAAAAGAGCAGACCTCTACTTCTGCAGGAGTCCGTCTCTACGACCTCACCCCCGACGAGATTGCGCTGATGGAGCGGAGCGTGCCTTGAATGAATAGCTTCTTGAAAAGCTCAGTCAGGTATACTCAATATGATGTACCATGAAGCGAGATGATGTCAAGGAACTACACTATATCGCCCCTATTCAGAATATCCCGTCTATTCTTCAGCATGGGCTACTCTCGCACAACCGCGCCCAAAAGCTGCCCCACAAGTCCGTGGCAATGTCCGAGGTTCAAGCACGCCGAAAAAGTATCAAGGTACCAGGCGGGTTGTACCTACACGACTATGTAAACTTGTACTTTCACGCTCGAAACCCGATGCTCTTCAAATTAAAGGATCAACATCAGGATTTATGTGTCTTGCAGATTAGCCCCGATGTGCTGGATTTGCCCGATGTAGTGATTACGGATGGGAATGCCTCGAGCGACTACACATCGTTTTTTCCAGTAACAGATTTGTATAAGATCGATGCCTCGAAGGTGTTTGCGGAGCGGTGGACTGACCCCGACGAAACTGTCCAGTGGGAGAAGAAGCGCGTAAAGTGCGCGGAGGTGCTTGTACCTCACAAAATCGAGGTAGAATATATCATAGGTGCCTATGTGTCGTGCCAAAAGTCGGAAGCGGCACTGCGGGCGATTGGTTTCACCAAGCCGATAACGGTTGACGCGCACCTTTTCTTTGTGTGATAGACAATCGTGCGATAGCTGAGAGCACCAGTGGAGAGAGAGAACCTGAAGGTGCGAGTAAGGGTGCTGGTTGGTGACCTGTTCGAATCCAAGGCACAAACTTGGGTCAACACGGTCAACTGCCGAGGCGTGATGGGCAAGGGAATCGCTTTGGAGTTCAAGAAGCGATTTCCGGATATGTTCGCGGACTATCAGGAGCGATGTCGGCGCGGGGAGGTCGTGCTGGGTAAGCCCTATCTCTATCGTCGCGAGGAGCCACCGTGGATACTGAACTTCCCCACGAAGGACGATTGGCGCAGTGTGGCGAAGTTGGATGCGATTATCGAGGGGCTGAAATATCTTATTGAACACTACCGTAAATGGGGCATCACCTCGCTGGCGGTACCCCCCTTGGGGTGTGGACAGGGACAACTGGAGTGGCGCATTGTCGGTCCGACGCTCTATCGCTACCTTAGCCAGTTAGAGATTCCTGTTGAGCTGTACGCACCCTATGGAACCCCTCACGAAGAGCTTCAGCCCGCTTTCTTAGACCAACCTGCGCTGAACCTTGAAGAGCCTCGTATGCCCGAACCCAAATGGGTCAAGCCTGAGTGGGTGGCTCTGGTCGAGATACTGAAGCGCATCGAGTCGCAACCGTACCACTATCCCATAGGGCGCACCAGCTTCCAGAAGCTGGTCTATGTGGCGACGGCGGAGGGGTTGGATACAGGTCTGGAGTTTCGGCGCGGGAGCTACGGACCATTTGCGGAGGGGTTAAAGCCTCTGATTGCACGCTTGCAGAATCATGGACTGATTCGCGAAGAGAAGTTTGGGAACATGATACGCGTGCGGGTTGGCGCGACTTACGAAGATGCCCGTAAGGCTTATGCAGAACAGTTGGAGCGTTATGAAGTAATAATTGATAAGACAGCCGACCTCTTCATGCGTCTTAATACCGAGCGTGCCGAGATTGTCGCTACGGTGCTGTTTGTGACTAAGGAGTTAGCGCGTGAGAAGTCGGCTCCCCCCACCGAGACCGAAGTGCTGAATGCGGTTCTCCAGTGGAAACAGAGGCGTCGCCCCCCACTCAGTGTGGAACAGGTTGCCTTAGCGATTCGGCAGTTAGCAGGGTTGGGTTGGCTCAAAGTGTTACCCGATAAGAATCTTCCCTTGCCTGATGTCCTCGAAGCAATCGTGTAGCCCAGACATTGCTGTCTGTGCTTTTCTTGGGTTGAGGCACAGGCAGGAATGCCTGGGCTACGATAGGATTTGCTCAAACAGTGTCGAATCTAACTTTACTACTTTCCTGTACGCCAACTGAAAACGCTCATGAGAGCGCCATATCCTGCGTAATCTCATTACGCTCTATGCGCTGGAGAGCAATTTGGAGGTGTCCATCGGAACCCAAGATGCGCTCCACTTGGACGCCAGCCTGTCTATCACGGAAAAGGGACGCGCGCTGCTTCTACAAGCGCAAACCGAGGGCTAAAAGGTACAATTCCCAATATGACGCAAGACCCTAAGCCGAACCGTGTGCGAGAGCGCATCCAGACGGTTCGTCAAAGCTATGAGCGCGCCGAACTCACAGAAGACCAAGCCGACTCTAACCCCTTCCATCAGCTGGAACGCTGGCTCCAAGAGGCTATGGAAGCCCAACTGATAGAGCCGAACGCTATGTGCCTTGCTACGGTGGACTCGGAAGGGCATCCCGATGCGCGCTTCGTGCTCCTGAGAGGGCTGGACGAGCGTGGACTGGTGTTCTACACGAACGAGCAGAGCGCAAAAGGTCGGCAGTTGAACGATTGCCCCTATGCAACGCTCGTGTTCTGGTGGGGGGCGTTAGAGCGTCAAGTACGGGTGCAGGGGCGAGTCGAGAAGGTTTCTGCTGAAGAGGCGGATGCCTACTTCGCCACCCGCCCACGAGGACATCAACTTTCGGCATGGGTCTCTCAGCAGAGTAGCGTTGTGCCGAGCCGAGAATGGCTGGAGGCGCGCCTTGCCGAGGTGGAGCGTCAGTTCGAGGGCAAACCAGTGCCCCGCCCGCCCTACTGGGTCGGCTACCGTGTGGTACCTGATCGCTTTGAGTTTTGGCAGGGTCGCCCGAACCGCTTGCACGACCGCCTCCGCTACACACGCCAGCCCGATGGCAGTTGGCTTATCGAGCGGTTAGCGCCCTAAACAGCAGGTATAATCTTTCCACATGAAGCCAATCTTTTTGCTCAAGTGGGTGGTGTTTGCGCTGGCAATCCACCTGACTTTCTGGAGTGGGCGCGCCTTAGGGTTGGATATGAGTCCAAGCCCCCACTGGCAGGATAACCTGCTGATGGCGCTCCTGCTGGGATTGGTGAACGCTTTCATTCGCCCAGTCATTCGCTTAGCCCTTGCGCCCCTCAACTGCCTCACCTTAGGAATCGCAGGGCTGTTGGTGAACACGATTCTCTTTTGGATTGTGTTCGCTTTCGCTCCCTTCAACTTCCGGGTGGGCAACTTCTGGTCGGCACTGTATGGCTCTATCGTGCTGGGAGTTGTGAACGGGGTGCTGTCGGGTGTACTGTTGGGCGATGAGCCGAAAGATAAGAAGCGAAGGGTGGGAGGTTGATGGCACGGCTTCTGTTCGGTTTAGCGTTGTGGTTGGGGCTTTATATCCTGCTTACGGGCACACACTTCGGTACCCTGTGGCTAATCGACTGGACGCGCACCCGATTAGAAACCACTCTGGAAGACCGCCACGGCTTCGAGGCGGTAGACCGCGAGCCTCCCTATAGCTGGGGCGAACGCATAATTGTTGCGTTGGACATCCAGCAGGGTGTCTACTGGTTCGAGTCGCTGGCGATGAGCGCGCTGATGAGCCTACCCGTTGCGCTCTTTCTGGGGGTCTTCGCTAAGCTGTTTCGCAAACGACGATTTGCGCTGGTGCTCGTGGCAATTGTTGTGAACCTCGCTACTTTCTACCTGCTCTATCTCTTGAGCGAACAGGTAGCGCTGGGCTATCTGATGAGCAACGCAACCCCCGTGCTTACGGGTGGGGTGGTGGTTGGGTTGGTGCATGCACTGATTGTAAGTTTGGTGTTGGCAGGCGCTTGCAACAAGGCGGGGGTGAGCGCATGAGCCGATTCGTGGTGCTGACAGGGGTGTCAGGCGCAGGCAAGACGCTCGCCCTGCAGACCTTAGAGGACATCGGCTACTTCTGTATCGATAACCTGCCCCCCTCAATGCTCAATTCGCTTCGCGAGCGGGTGAAGTCGTGCCAGCGGGTAGCGGTCGTGGTCGACACTCGCGCTCACGAGCCGTTAGAGCAGGCAGAACAGATACTTCTTATGATGAAGCAGGAAGGGGTGCCGATAGAAATACTCTTTCTGGACTGCTCGGACGAGGTGCTCATTCGACGCTTCAAGGAGACTCGGCGTCCTCACCCGCTGGCATCGGTGGAGCCGAACCTGCCTTCTGCCATTCGCAAAGAGCGTGTTTTGCTTGCCCCCTTACGCGCCATCGCCGATACCATCCTCGACACGACTCTTTTCCGCGCCCATGACCTGCGCACCGAGATACGCCGACGCTATGGCAGTGAGGAACCCACAGCCCCTCTGCGAGTGCGAGTGGTCTCTTTCGGCTTCAAGCATGGCGTCCCGATGGATGCCGACCTCATCTTCGATGTGCGGTTCCTGCGCAATCCCCACTATGTGCCTGAACTTCAGCCCCTGCCCGGCACCGACCCGAAAGTGCGGGACTATGTCCTAACCGAGCATGAGACGCAGGCGTTTCTCGATGAGCTGAAGCGGTTCCTCAGTTGGTTATTGCCACGCTACCTGCGGGAGGGCAAAGCCTATCTTACGATAGGGATTGGCTGTACAGGGGGGCGCCACCGCTCGGTGGTACTCAGTGAGGTGTTGAATCAGTGGCTCCGGGAGCAGGGATATCGCACGAGCGTGGAGCATCGCGACCTGGCTCAGGAGATTCTCTTGCAAGGAGGTGAGGGGGATGCGTGAGGCACGCTGGCAGTGGCTCATGCCCGGCATCCATGTCAAACGCTGGCTTGCCCTCTCTACTGTCGGAATCGTGATAGCCCTTGTCGGGGTGTGGGTTCTGCTGGAAGGACGACCCCATACATGGCTTGATTCGCTCTACCGCGCCATCGATAGCGCCCTTCAGCAAATGACGACCACGAGGCGAGGGGCGCAGGTCGCACGCTGGGCGATAGGGCTGGCTTTGCTGGCGATAGGCGGTGGAATCTGGTGGTGGGGACTTCGACGCGCGTGGCGCACGCTGGTCAAGATTATCCAACCTCGTGCAAGCGGGCGCGTGTGGGATGTGCTTTCCCGTCAAGTGTTGGCGACCTACGGAAGGCGCGTGGTGGTGATTGGCGGTGGCACTGGTCTCTCCACGATGTTGAGAGGGTTGAAGCGCTACACTGCCAACATCGTGGCAATCGTGACGGTGACGGACGATGGAGGCTCTTCGGGGCGGTTGCGCTCCGAGCTGGGCATCCTCCCACCGGGCGACATTCGCAACTGCCTGATTGCACTCGCTGATGCCGAAGGCTCGATGACCGCCCTTCTGCAACATCGCTTCCCCTCCGAATCGGGCACGCTGGGCGGGCACTCAGTGGGCAACCTGCTGATTGCCGCGATGAACCAGATCACAGGCGACTTTGAGACCGCTATTCAGGAAATCAGCAAGGTGCTGGCAATTCGTGGGCGCGTGCTTCCTTCCACCTCCAGCCATGTGATGCTCCGTGCAGAGATGGAGAATGGAGATGTGGTGCTGGGCGAAACTGCAATTGTTGCCCACCCCGGACGCATCCGCCGAATATACTTAGAACCGCCTGACCCTCTACCGCCAAGTGAGGCGGTCGAAGCGATTCGCCAAGCGGATGTGGTGGTGCTGGGTCCAGGAAGCCTGTTCACCAGCGTGATTCCCAATCTGCTGGTTCCCAAAATTGTGGACGCGCTGTGGGCAACGGATGCCGTCCGAGTGTATGTGTGCAATGTGATGACCCAGCCGGGCGAGACCGACAACTTCACCGCCTCCGACCATGTGCGGGCGATTGAGGCACACGCAGGGCGACGCGTGTTCGACTATGTGCTGGTAAACACTGCCGTGCCTTCTACCGAACTGCTGGAACGCTACCGCGCCAGCGGGCAGGAGATGGTTCTGCCTGATATCGACCGCATCCGAGCGATGGGCTACAAGGTAGTGGCAGGCACTTTCATCAGCGAGAGCGACTATGTGCGCCACGACCCCTACCGATTGGCAGAGGCGATTCTGAGGCTTGCGAAGTAATCTGCATCAGCCCACTACGATTTCCTGCACTTTGATAACCGTGAGCGGTTGCCGATGCCCCCAGCGCTTGCGCTCGTTCTTCTTGGGCTTATACTTGAACCCGATGATTTTCGGTCCCTTGGTCTGCTTCACCACTTCTGCTATCACCTTTGCACCTTCCACGCGCGGAGAGCCAAGGCGCACTCCCTCATCCGTGCGCACCATCAGCACATCGCTAATCTCGATAGTCGTGCCCGGTTCCGCCTCGATCTTCTCGATGCTTAGCGTAATGCCCGGTTCTACACGATACTGCTTGCCACCAGTCTCGATAATTGCGTACATAGTAGCCTCCTTCTCTTGTGGTACATAACATAAGCACCCCGCCACACGACTTTCTCTTGGCGAGCGTACACTAATGGGCAATTATACCCTACTCTCAAGAAAAGCATGTGCCTCTCTGAGGTCTAACAGCTCATGGATATTGCCCCATTTCACATAATCAGATAGCAATTGCACCGCTTCATCAATCGCGGTAAAGTATTCGACAATATAGTTAAAACGCCCTGTATAGTACGACTCTATAAGCGCGCGCTGGAGCGGGTTGGCAGGATTACAGCAAGCCACACCAATCGGATGAGAGTAGCAAGTTCCCCGAACGATGCCCGCCATCCAAAGGCTCATATCCACAATCGTTCCCAACAATCGTCGCACCGCAATTACACCTCGTTCGTGGTATTCCGTTTCCCATCGTGTGGTAATTTCTCCCTGTAAGTCGAGCCCCCAATAGGTCACGGCGCTCTGCCCTGCATGAGTAGGGAGATACAAGCCAGGCTGCACGCCCCGGCTAAAATCACAGTTCACAGTTGCAACAAAATGGAGTCCTCTGTAATGTATCTTGCGAGGGTCTCCACTGGGCGGACGCTGAGTTTCGGCAAGGTCTGCACGAAGCCCCCGAAAGCCAAGTTCTGTCCAAGTTTCCCAGTAGCCCTCCCCGCCATGCCGGTTGCCTGCATTATTGGTGTAGCGCCAACCATGCCCCCACTCAGTAAATCCTAAAAGATGAGCCTCGGCTAAGTCACGCTCCAGTACTAAGCGCGCCATATACACCGTACCGTCGCGAATAGCAAACTGCTCCGCAGAGGTCGTTGGAGGCGCAATATCAAGATACTCTACCCCATTCCGAGCAAAGCAAAATCGAGTCAGGTTGTCAGGGTCGTTCGCAGGTAGAGGTGCATGTCCCCGCTTATAAACTGTTCCATGCGCAATAGGAACACGAGTAGGCGCTTCGTACTGCCAATAGCTATCGGTATGTCGACGAAAATTTTCCCAAATTCCTCCACGCGAATTGTTAAATCCTTGCCCATGGACCGCAGGTACCGAATGGTCATGAATGTTGAGCATAAACACATCGGGAGCGTTCAAGAGGAGGTCCAAAATCTGGCGGGCTCGCTGCTGCCCTATCAGTCCATCTCCTGAGTCGTACATATTGGTGCGGTTTAGGGCATCCCAATCACCCGTGTAAGGGTTATATCGTCCTCCTGCGCGATTGCCAAAAGGGATGCAGATGCCTCGCAGACGCGCAAAGTCGCGTAACCAAGCATAGCTTTCAAGAAGAATTGCCAACTGGTCAACTCGACGCGGTGTAAGTGGGTGGTCTCTGATCGTTTCTACCCAGTGGTCGAACTCATGTACAATCGGAACCATAAAGCGTGGTTTAATTTGAGCCAACTTTAAGCTATAGAAAATCCATAATATAGACTTAGGAATCGGAAAAGGATCAACATAAGAGCACAAGCGCGTGGAACCTCCTATCTCATAGCGAGGTAGAAAATAGTGATTATAGTATCTTAATGCGAAAGCAGGCATAAAACCCGCAGGTGGAGAGGGCATGCGTGCTTGGTCAGGGAAATCAGGCACTGCAAGTATCTCACCGTTGGCTCCCAAAGCCGAAAGTTTTGTCATGTCGACCAGATAGCTTCCTGCTTCTCTACCTCCAGAGCCTGTCCAAAAAAGATTAACCGCTCGAGTATAGACACTAAGATTTTCGCGTAGAAATCGTACCCGCACACCGATACGCGAGCGCGGAGCATAACCGACAGTTGTGTCGACCAACGACTCCCACCGCCACACTGTGGTAGTGATTGCGTTAGGATCAGCTAATACGATAGGAAAGTCGGAGGGCAAGTTTAACCCACTCCGCACGGAGAGGGCGCACCCGAAGTGGAAAACGGGCGGGTCTTGAGGAGCACGCCAAGCAAGCCAAATGCTGAGAGCTGCGTTCTGGGCAGACCAGCTACTTTCTATCGATTGGAAACTGTTGAGGAAGATTGCGTGAAACTGACGAAGATAGTTCCTGCACTCTGTACTGGCTGGATGAAAAGTGCCATCAGGTGTGTGAAGAGCGTTTGCTTCGAACCACCATGCGGTTTTGTAGGGAATGCCTAAAGTGGCGAGGAGTGCCTGAATCTCATAACTCTGACCATAGGTCTGAATAATCAATACCATCCGCGTATCCCCTTAATCTGCGACAGAAGGAGAGGTGGAGAAGCAGGTGCACATACCACGATACGGTAATGGTCAAATCCCAACGCTTTCCCATCTTCAGCTTGGATAATTATGCGGAAATAGCCCCCACTGGTACCTGTGCTGATCACCCCTTGTTGAACAAGTGCCCATACCCCTGAACCTGAAGTGTGCAAGGGTAGACCGTTCGGGTCGGTAGCACGCCCATACACTGCATAGAATACATCGACCCCGCTATTTTTCCAGCCAACCCACACAAGGCTGTGATACATGCCCATATTGACCAAGGTGGGGATTTCAGCACTGGTATTCCCTGAGAGGTCAGTGCAACCAGGAGAGGGAGCGCTCGATATAGTGGGCGTTGTGGAACCCCAAAAGAGTGGCTCAATCGCAGGCGGTGCTATTACAGGCAGTGCATTCGTGTTCGTCACTGGCACGATTTCCATGCCCCGTCGATAGCCAATCAAAGTAGGTCGCACACACTCTTCTCCTCAGGACAATGGTTCTTTTATATTATACCCTATTATACCTTACACTTGCTTGAGAGCGAAGAGGTCACTCCTTCGATAGACGATGAGCGAGAATTGCACTGACCACTATCATTAACGCCGCTACCATGCTGCCAAACACACCGATGAAAAAACTTGTCGGTAGGAACGCCATCCGCACCTCATGCTCGCCCGGAGGCACGGGAACGGCACGAAACGCCAGATTCGCCTGCAGGAGGGGCACAGGTTCCCCATCTACCCACGCCCTCCAGCCCGGATAGTAGGTATCGCTGAAGAGAAGCCACGCTGTCTGTAAGGCAGGATTCACCACGCGCAGGCGCACTTGCGTGGCGCGGTACTCTTTCCATTCAATTTGGGCATCGGGAACTGCAACCCCTTCACCATACTGCTCTATTGCCTCCTTCGCAAGGTCGCCACTCAGCGCAACTGTTCTCTCTCGCCAACATGCCTCCAGCACTTGTGCCCAATCGCTTGGGTTCTCGACCACCTGCGCCTTGCCCAAGTAGAGGGGTGGGGCTTCACCCTCTATAGGCTCCCATCCTGTCGGGGTCAGCACCTGCTCCACGCGTAGCCATCGCAGGCGAGGCGAGAGCGTTTTCACAAACTGCATATTTCCGTTTTCAGGAGGCGCGCTATCGGTGCCGTTCACGATATCCAGCATCTGCTTCGCCCAGCGCGGGAGAAGCGAGTCATAGCCTCCCACTTCGCTTAGGCGATAGGCTGTGGCGGTGTTAGGAGGCAAGGTAGCAGGCGGAGCTT
>FWWL01006526.1_pt1 | contig 14254 bp, 12 predicted proteins | sample 2228331 | NCBI WGS metagenome assembly FWWL01 (sample SAMEA103939775, study PRJEB20133) | metagenome
TCCCACAAGATTCAAAAGCGTCACCTTTCCGGGTTTGCCGGGAAACAACACGCAAACGCCCTTATGCGCGAGTCTGACCGGTGCGATGCGGATATTCTTCGGGCTATCCGCAATATCTAACGAACCGGAGCCACAGTGTGAGAGCAGTATCGAATTATCCTCTTCGAAATGTGTGAGCAGATCGGTATTGTGGATCGGTTTACTCGAAAGCCAATAGAGTATAAGCGTTGCCAGTGCGGAATTCATATCGCCCTCGCACGCTGTAATAATTCCATCATCGGCCAGCAGCGAATACGCAAGGCATACTTCACCCATCAGACTTGGATAGCATTCGAGTGCAAGACCTGCTAAGTCCTTTTCGTCCACCCATTGCTTCAAGGCGAGATACGCTTTCGCAGATCGCAAGCCATCTTCATCGGACACGCTCACCTGTCCCGCTGCAGTTTTTATTCTTTCCCAAACTTCCGACGCTCGAGCGGTGCTCTGCGAGTCGCGCATGCCAAGGAATTTGTCTATTGAGAGGTGCTCAACCATCGGACCGAATACCTTGCGCATCGAAAACTCGTCGAAGCTAACCTCGGTCATCCCTTCGATGCGGTTTCCCACTTGACCTAAAGTAATCGTTCTAAGGCGTTTCACAACCATCGCTGCGCGAGCAAACTTACTCGCTTCGTCGGTGCATCGACGTTCGTCGAATCGGCCGTAGACGAAGCCGTATATGAGGCCAAGTTCCTTGAGAACGCACGCAAGTTGGTGTGCTCCGCAGATCGAACCCGTACTGACAGCCGGAAGTGCCCAGATGAATAACGGAACGTTCGCAAAGTCAAGAATCCGAACCGCGACCGCATCCGAACTCCACGTAGCAAGTACGAGAACAACAAGATCGACATCTGAGTCTCGAAACGCCTTGCCTACTAAATGCGCGTCAGCGACGTCCTCGCATATAACAGGTGCGAGAACGATTTCAGCGAAACTTAGGGCTTTTCGAGCTTCTTCCAGTATATGCGGTGCTTCCTCAGCACCTTCCTCGAATGGGTGTCGTATAACTGCAAGGCCAATCCTAGGTATAGGTTGCATAGTGCCTTAAGTTCCTTTCAGCGTGCTTATCCGATGGTTATCCGATGGAATATTCTTCTCAAAGCAGCCGACTCCTGCTTTTGTTTTACGGATTCTGCACTAGCTTAAAGGCTGAAAATGCGTAGGCTTTGTACTGGCTTGTGGCAGCCTGTGCGCGGACCGTAAACGACCCATCCGCTCCCGGGCTGATGTTTGTCCACCTGGCCACGTAGCCGTTTACCGTATTGTATCCAGTGCAGAAAATAGTTGAAGCTCCACCGTCAGCGATTGCAGCACCCGGAGTGCTAGAGTTAGTGAAGGAGTCAGCACTCATAATCGTATACTTAGTCATCCGATCTGTGTATGTACTCTCGTTGCGGTTGGCGCTGGTTGCAAATTCGTAGGTCTTGGCAGGGTTTAAACCGGTAAATGTCAGGTCTACATACCAACCCGAAGAGCCGTAGTAGACAACTCCGATCAGACTTGCGGTACTTTGGTTAAAGGTATTATAGGCATCGGTTCCAACGTTGCAGTCCTGTCCTCCACTGCTGATTGAAGGCTGCCACACTACGCCACCACTTTGAGTCAATGTCGCGATTACTCCGGTGTCGGCGCCTGTGATAAAGTCTTTCAGCATGCCCGAGCTCGGTCCCGGACTTCCACTACCTATATTGATAGTCGTCACATTCGGCTGCAAGGTCGGATGTCCATCTGCTGCACTATAGACAACGTCGTTATAAGCCGTCCACGTTGCAGGAGCGGTGCTATCTGTACAGTAGATCATTCTGCATACATTCGATCCAACCTTGAACGATGAGCAAATGCCTGTGACGGTTCTAATCTCGCCAACCGTTACAGATCCCGGCCAAACGACTCTGATCCCTACGTTGGGCGTGTAGTCCCAAACCGTGCCGTCTGTTATTCCTGACCCGTCGTCGATATAGAACATCCCAGTGTTGGACCCAGTACCTACCTTGGTTACCTTCCCACAGATCTTAACGAGCATAGAAGAAGTATTGCAGCCATAGGCTCCTTCGGCTCCCAGGTTATAACCGAACGACCCGCCCAGCAAACTTCGATTGATCATACCTAACGGCTTCGGAAGCGAATTTCCGGAAGAAAGCTTGTATGCAGACCCTGCAATCTCGCGTTCACCGAATGCATTTGTCTGAAGATTGCCTACGATAGTTACACGATCTCCTACCGAAATACCGCTGATACCCGTTGCACGAAACGCGGCAGTTCGGTCGTCTTCTTCAACATAGATCGCGTTACCCCGAACATAGGTTACAATCTTGTTCGTGAGCCTAACGTATGAGCCGTTGGGCATTAACTTTGCCGAAGCACAGGTTACATCGATGGGAGTGGTTACAGTATAGCTCCAAGTGTCTCTGACTACTCCCGAATCGTTCACCATTTTGGCGGAGACGTTGTTTCCTTCCACACTAACTACAACATAGTGATACTCAGAAATAGCGCCTGTAGCATAGTGAAGCGGCGCGCCACAAGTCCCGTTAATAACTTGGTAAATACCGTTGTATAAGCCGCGATGATAGAGATGTTCATGGCCGCAGAAATACATCTTTACCCCTGCTGCGCCTAGAATGCTCCAAAACTGATCTCGCTCCACAGGATATACATCCAAAGAACTACTAACGTGAGGTCCGATTGGATAGGCAGGCTCGTGCGCATACACAAAAATATGAGGCTTGTCGGTATGAATATTGTTCTGCAGCCAAGACAACTGAACATGATGTGCCTGTCCGTAGTGATTGCTGTTTAAACCGATAAACCGTGCGTTCTCGTGTTCAAACCAGTAGACCATCTCCAAATCACCAGCCGGACCGTTCAAGGGCATACTTACTCTGGGTCTCAGCACGTTTTCTTGTTGAGTGGCACTCTGGATTTCATGGTTGCCTGGAACGAAATACCACGGACAGTTCAGATTATTGATTACTGAAAGCCAGGTATCCATCTGCGAAGCACAAATAGCATCACTGGAGGAACCAGTCACTGCGTCGCCTTGAAAAATTACTAGATCAACCCCTTCGGCGTTGATCCTATTGACAATATTTGACAGGACACTGATGTTAACCCCGTTATTGTCGCCGCGACTATCTGCAAGGGAGGCAAACTTCCAACCAAACGCTGCTATTGGCATCAATGATGTAATAGAAATAATGGTAACGATCACGCAAACTATTCGAAGCATACTACACCTTTTTCTACCATGACGGATGGAACACGGTCGATTCATAGCTGGAACCGATTCAAAAGCCTTGTGATTGCAACGTAGCATGCTTTTGTTGCTCTGTCAATGTGTCTCCCAACGAAAACTTCAGTTTGACATGCCTGATGCGTTGTGATAATATCACTCTTCGTGTCAATTTGCCCTACAGAAGTTCTGCAGCAGGCATATAATGTATGCTGGAAAAAGTTTTTCAGTTAACATGACTCGCTTCTGCCGCGCGAAATGAGATTAAACAGATTGATCAATACAAAGATTAGGCGGCGCAAAGACAATAAAAAATGATTATACAAAAATTGTTAGTCCATGCGCTTGTTTAGGAATAAGCACAACAGGGCATTATAACTGGACGCGAAACGAAAGTTAACTCAATAGACTACGTTAAAGCATAAAGAAAACAAACAGCTAAAACTCAACTTAACACTAACTTTAACCAAGGTTGTTAGATTAATATGGCAAAATCACTGATAATAGTCGAATCTCCGGCAAAGACGAAGACCTTGAAGAACTTCCTTGGCCCCGAATACGAAGTCGAGGCTAGCATGGGGCACGTACGGGATCTCCCGAAGAGCAAGCTCGGAGTCGATATCGATAATGGCTTTCAGCCGCAATATGTGTTGATTCCAGAGAAACGCGAGGTCATAAGCAAACTCAAAGAAGCTGCCCAAAAGGCAGACCAGGTATACTTGGCCTCAGACCCCGATCGGGAAGGCGAGGCTATAGCTTGGCATCTCGTAGAGACACTGGGACTTCGCGACGCGAAACGGATTCAATTCAACGAGATAACCAAATCTGCGGTGCTAGAAGGGCTCCGAAATGCTCACGACATCAACCTTAATCTCGTCAATGCGCAGCAGGCAAGGCGCGTTCTCGATCGGCTAGTTGGTTATAAACTGAGTCCGCTGCTTTGGCGAAAGGTGAAGAAGAACCTGAGCGCGGGGAGAGTGCAGTCGGTCGCGGTGAGGCTCATCTGCGATCGAGAGCGAGAGATTGAAACGTTTGTGCCCGTAGAATATTGGACCATCACCGCAAGCCTGACGCCAAAGGAGAAAAACCATCAGTTTGAAGCGAAGCTGGTACTTAGAGACTCAAAGAAGCTTACAATCAACAACCAGCAAGAAGCGGACGAACTGCTGAAGGCCCTCGAAGGGGCGGAATATGTCGTCAAGAGCGTCAAAAAGACGGAGAAACGTCGTAACCCGGCTCCGCCTTTTATTACTAGCACAATGCAACAAGAAGCATCGCGCAAGCTTGGCTTCAGTGCTCGGCGGACTATCGCGCAACAGCTCTACGAAGGCATAGAGCTCGGAGATGCGGGTTCCGTCGGCCTTATTACTTATATGCGAACCGACTCTACACGTGTTGCTAAAGAAGCACAGGAAGAGGCGCGAGAGTTTATATTGCAAAACTACGGAAAGGACTTCGTGCCTGAAACCGCTAGGCAAGTGTCACGGAAAGGCGCTCAAGATGCACACGAAGCCATAAGACCGACTTCCGTGTTCCGCAAGCCGGAAGATATAAAGCAATTCCTAAATCAGGATCAGTATAGGCTGTATAAGCTAATCTGGCAGAGGTTTGTGGCAAGCCAGATGTCGGCGGCGTTGTTCGACGTAGCAACCGTGGACATCCTTGCTAACGACATGACCTTCCGTGCGACTGGCTCTACGGTAAAGTTCCAGGGTTTTATGAATGTCTACACCGAGGGCAAAGACGACATGCAAGCAGTCGCAGACGAGGAACAACCTCCGCTACCTGAAATGTCCGAAGGCGAGATACTGAACTTGCTGAAGCTTACGCCTGAACAGCACTTCACCGAGCCCCCGCCGCGATACACTGAAGCTACGCTTGTTAAGGCGCTCGAAGAGAAAGGTATAGGAAGACCTTCGACCTACGCGACCATAATCTCTACGATCCAAGAACGCAAATACGTCGAGCTTGTCGACAAGAAGTTCAGACCTACGGAGCTCGGATTCATAGTTACAGACCAGCTTGTAAAATACTTCCCAGAGATTATGGATGTCGAATTTACGGCTGGGATCGAAACGAGGCTGGACAAGGTCGAAGAGGGCGACTTAGATTGGGTTAGACTGCTCTCGGAGTTCTACGGACCATTCGAAAGGGATGTAGAAAAGGCCTTGGAGACGATGGAAAAGGTCAAGATCGAGCCAAAAGTCAGTGACCAAGTCTGCCCCAATTGCGGCAAGCCAATGCTGATTAGAGAAAGCAAATACGGAGAGTTTCTAGGCTGCTCAGGTTACCCAGAGTGTAAGACCACGATGCCACTCAACAAACAGCTCGACGTGGTGTGTCCGGTGTGCGGCCAAGGACACGTAGTCGAAAAGAGGTCTCGAAGGGGCAGAATATTCTATGGCTGCGACCGCTACCCAGAGTGCACCTTTGTCACGTGGGATAAACCCACAGACAGAAAATGCCCAAAATGCAACGGCTTGCTCGGGGAGCGGAGGTTCAGAGGTCGTATGATCGGCTACAGATGCACGAACAGCGAGTGCGACTACCAAGAACCTCTAAACCGCAACAAACAAGAAGAAGGTTTCGAAGAAGAAATGCCGGAGGCGCAACAGGCAGTAGCCTAAGTTCTGCTTTTGAAGAGACGATATCATATCAGGGGTCTGTAGCCCAAGGCATACAGACCCCCTGTTCTTTTTCTTTACGCGAGCGCTCAAACAAATGTTTGTAAGACCACACCAACGCATCATCGGTACATATTTTCGCCTGTCTAGCCGCACATTTGTGTTAACTTTATCCTGCGAATCAAAATAAAAGAATCATTTGTAAACTTTGTGTGTTCGCCCGATAATGTATTTGTATTTGACGAAACAAGCAACTAGGGGTATACTCCATAATGAACTTGACAAACAGGCTGATTGTGGGCTCAGCCTGAGAGGGGGGGAGCAAAATTGAAGAGGAGGAAAGAAAAAGGTTTTACACTTATTGAGCTGCTGGTAGTTATCGCGATCATCGCAATTCTGGCTGCAATTCTGTTCCCTGTTTTTACACAGGCTCGAGAGGCTGGGCGAAGATCTGTTTGCCAGAACAACTTGAAGATGCTCCTGACTGCCTGCACAATGTATGAAAACGACAACGGCGCAATACTGCCGTGGTCTACCGACACAGCAAGCAACGGCTGGGACCACAAGCATCTCTGGCAAAGAAAAATCGACCCCTACTTGAAACAGCTCAAGAAACATACGGCAACCGGTGAAGAGCGTGACCTAGAAGGCGTATTCAAATGTCCCAACATGAATAGGTCTTACTGGGACGACCCTACCGATAATACCACTGCTCTCGTGCCGATTCCGGGCTATCTTAACCGGTGCTATGGCTACAACGGCGACTACTTGGGTGGTGTGAACTCTTACCACGCAGTCAGTGAGGTCGTTAAGCCGACGCTGACTATACGCATACTTGAGGGATGGCTGTGGGATTCCACAACCTGGAGCAAATATACGAAAGGTTGCGGTAGCGTAAGATGTTATCCGCCCAACAGCAGCTATTGCGGACCTGCAAAGTGGTGGCCAGGCGGGTGGCATAACGGTCTGACAGCGGTAGGATGGTTCGATGGACACGTGACGTTTGTAAAGCTCTGCCCGCCCGCTCTACCAGGTAACCCTGTGCCACACGATAGCGTTGCGTTCAAGGGCATAATGACCAAGACATATTATAACGCACCGGATCCGTTCTTCAGACTGCGGGCACCCAAACCAGCAGGGTTGCTCTGAATTTTCTAAAACTTGTTGTCCTCGACAAGCTCTGCCTCTAATTTATGGCGGGGCTTGTTTTTGTTGAATGACTCCTCTTAACCTATTGACAACTACGTTGTGCTTCCCATAAAATATCTTAGCACTCGTTGATGGCGAGTGCTAAATTGTGTTATCCCAACGTATCAAACTCTTTCAGGAGGTGGCATTTAGCAATGATCAAGCCCCTGGGTGACAAGGTGGTTGTAGAACCGCTAGAAGAAGAGGAAAAGAGCCCGGGCGGAATTATTCTACCGGACACGGCCAAAAAGAAGCCGCAGGAAGGTGTAGTGGTAGCCGTTGGTCCCGGTAAGATTCTGGACGACGGTTCGCGGAGCGAAATGGCCGTTAAGGTGGGCGACCGGGTCATCTATGCCAAATACGGCGGCACTGAGGTCACCATTGACGGTAAAGACCTGGTAATACTAGATCAGGACTCAATCTATGCTATCAGGGAGTAGCGTCGGCAAGCTTAAGGCTTTTGCTGAGCGAGAGTCGAGCAAAATAGAGTCCAACCTACCGGTTAAAGAGGAGGATATGAGTTCACATGGCAGCTAAGATTATCAAGTTCGACGAAGAAGCTCGCCGCGCATTGGAGCGAGGTGCCATGACCGTTGCGGCGGCTGTAAAAGTAACCCTAGGTCCCAAGGGTAGAAACGTTGTTCTGGACAAGAAGTGGGGCAGCCCAACGATTACTAAGGACGGAGTTACCGTTGCAAAGGAAATAGAGCTTGAAGACCCATACGAGAATATGGGTGCTCAGCTCGTCCGAGAAGTGGCTTCGAAGACAAACGACGTAGCTGGTGACGGAACTACTACTGCAACAGTCCTTGCCGAAAGCATCGTAAAGGAAGGTCTTCGCTACGTGGCCGCTGGAGGTAACCCGATAGCCGTCAAGCGCGGTATAGAGATGGCAGTAGAGAAGGCTGTTGAAGAGATCAAGAAACTCGCTATTCCGGTTGCAGGCAAAGAAGAAGTTGCACAGGTTGCTTCCATTGCGGGTAATGATCCCGAGATAGGCGAGGTCATTGCAGACGCTATTGACAAAGTTGGCCGCGACGGCGTGATTACAGTCGAAGAGTCCAAGGGTACCACGACTAGCCTAGAAGTGGTCGAAGGTATGCAGTTCGACAAGGGCTACATCTCTCCTTACTTCGTCACTGACGCAGAGAGAATGGAAGCCGTGTTGGAGAATCCGCTTATCCTCATCCATGAGAAGAAGATCTCCGCTGCGGCAGACCTGATCCCCTTGCTGGAGAAGATCGCTCAGATTCGCAGACCGCTCTTGATAATCGCCGAGGATGTTGACGGCGACGCGCTCGCTACCTTGGTCGTCAACAAGCTCAGAGGCACGCTGCAGGTTGCTGCGGTCAAGGCCCCTGGATTTGGCGATCGGCGCAAGGCTATGCTCGAGGATATCGCCATACTGACCGGCGGCACGATCATCTCTGAAGATCTTGGCATCAAACTCGAAAACGTTGACATTTCGATGCTTGGTGAGGCTGCGAAGGTAGTCGTCGCCAAGGAAGACACTACGATCATCGAAGGCAAGGGCAGCGCGGAGGCTGTTCAAGGTCGCATCGCCCAGATTCGCAAGCAGATCGAGACTACCGACTCCAACTACGACCGCGAGAAACTGCAGGAGAGACTTGCTAAGCTCTCTGGCGGCGTAGCGGTTATCAAAGTTGGTGCCGCGACCGAGACAGAGCTCAAAGAGAAGAAGCATCGGTTCGAGGATGCTCTTTCTGCGACTCGCGCAGCGGTTGAGGAAGGCATCGTGCCAGGTGGTGGTGTCACCTACATCAACATCATACCGAGCCTAGAGAAGCTCGACGGGAGCGACGATGAAAAGGTAGGCGTTTCCATCGTGCGCAGAGCACTAGAGGAACCGCTCCGACAGATCGCAGAGAACGCTGGCTATGAAGGCAGCGTCGTCGTAGAGCGCGTGAAGAACGAGAAGAAGGGCATTGGCTTCAATGCTCTTACTGAGGAGTATACGGACATGGTCAAGGCGGGAGTTGTCGATCCGGTTAAGGTCACTCGCAGCGCGCTCGAAAATGCTGCTTCAATTGGCTCGCTGATTCTCACCACCGAGAGCCTGGTAGCCGAAAAGCCTGAACCCAAGACTCCGCCGACTCCAGGCGGACCTGGTGGGATGGATTACGGAATGTAACTAGCTAGCAGCTAGATAGTTAGAACGGGCCGGAGTGAAAGCTCCGGCCTTTTACACTTATATCTAACCCCGAATCGAACGTTAGACGCGGACTTCGACGACAGATTCTTTGCTCAATATAATCGCCACACAAACTTCATCTTTTTAGTCTGTTTCACTTTTGTTAACGCAAGGGTACAACTCTGCATAATTCATCATTACGGAGTAGAATGCCATGACAAACAAGAGAGCAAAGCAGAAGAAACCCAAGCAAAACAAATCTAAACAGACGGGACGCAAGGGTGGAGAAATGAGCTTGGAAGAACTGGGCTCGCCGAAGCCCGCAAAGAAGAGCAAGAAATGACCTCTGCCTTGCAAGGTCGTTGTCGCTACACTCTCAAAAGGGGCCGTTCCTGAATCTGCCGAAGGAATCGAATAAAGCTTTGTGTGAAGGTGCCGATATTTAATGTTGTATTTTGATAAAGCTCTGCGTTAACTTGGGTATATAAGTTCGGCATCTCATTTTAAAAATAAGAAAGGATATACAAGAGATATATGGACCGATTCAAATACCTCATCATTGGAGGCGGCATGAGCGCCAATGCAGCAGTGAAGGCTATAAGGCAGGTAGACAAGAACGGCCCAATCGCGATTGTAAGTCAAGAAACGGATCCGCCGTATAAACGTCCGCCCCTCTCGAAGAAGTTGTGGATGGGAAAGTCGGAAGATATCATATGGTTGCATACCGAAGAACAAGGAGTAGACATGTGCCTGGGTCGGACCATTGCTGCTATTGATCCAGCTAATAAGCGAGCAACCGACGATCAAGGGACAGAATACAACTACGAAAAACTTCTGTTGGCAACTGGGGGCACTCCAAAGCGGCTGCCGTTTGGACCGGATGGAGTAATCTACTTCCGCACGCTCGCCGACTACCGCCGATTGCGAGAGCTTACTGATCAAGGTGAGTGCTTCGTGGTAATTGGGGGCGGATTTATTGGCTCGGAGATTGCTGCAGCGCTTGCAATGAACAACAAGCGCGTCACCATGATCTTTCCAGATACAGGCATTGGCTCTCGCGTGTATCCGCGTGAGCTATCGAACTTTCTTGTGGACTACTATCGGGAACACGGTATAGAAGTACTGACGGGCGATGTTCCCGTAGATATCGTACGGATTGGCTACAAATATGAAGTAATGACTCAGAACAAACGCACTATTAAAGCAGATGGCGTTGTTGTCGGAATAGGAATTACTCCTAACACGAAGCTTGCAGAATCTGCAGGACTCGACGTAGATAACGGAATCTTAGTTGATGGCTTTCTTCGGACTAGTCATCCTGACATCTACGCTTCCGGTGACGTAGCAAACTTCTATGACATGGTTCTGGAGACACGGCGCCGCGTGGAACATGAAGACAACGCGGTAACAATGGGTAATTTTGCAGGCTTGTCGATGGCTGGCGAGGGTCAACCGTATGACCACACGCCTTACTTCTACTCCGACCTTTTTGACCTCGGCTACGAAGCCGTCGGAGATATTGATGCTACGTTGGAAACCTTCGCCGACTGGAAAGAACCCTTCAGAGAAGGCGTAGTCTATTATATGCACGAGGGAAGAATCCGCGGAGTACTCCTTTGGAACGTTTGGGATAAGGTCCCCGCAGCAACTCAGCTTATTGCCGAACCCGGACCTTTCGCACCAGAAGATTTAAAGGGCAAGATAATCTCAGATTAATCCTAAGCACAAGCGCTCTTTACAATTGCATTTGAAAATTAGAAAGGAATACTATACAGAAATATCGTATATATAAGGTAAGCGTATAAGTCGAAAGATCGGCACAAGACAGGTATGCCCACGCCCATCATTGGATAATCTCCATTTAGCAGCATGCAAGGTGATTGATGGTTATGCGTAGTCGTGAAAACGTTTCCAAAGCATTCACACTGATAGAATTACTTGTCGTCATCGCAATTATAGCAGTATTGGCCGCACTGTTGTTCCCGGTGATATCTAAAGCAAAAGAACGCGCGTACCAGAATAAGTGTCTTAGCAACCTTAAGCAGTTAGCAGCAGCATCAACTATTCGAATGACTACGATGGAACGTTTCCCAAAGCACGCGCTAAGTTTGGCCAACCAACGTGGGAAGGGGCTCCTGTGATCACTGCCGATACCGCGTATATCAATGTAAAAACCGGGCAGATTTGGCCTTATGTAAAGTCGAAGGAAGTGTACAGGTGTCCGTCTGAGCCGCCTAAGAGCAAAGTCATGCTCAACGGGAAGAATTTCGAAGTCCTGATTACCCTAACGTATACAATGAACTGCAGGCTTTTCGACCACGTGTCAAATCCCAATCATCCTCTGAAGCAGTCGGATATAGCACGTCCAACTAAGGTGCTTATGCTCGTGCACGAGAAGGCTATAGCCGACGACGGAGACTTCAAGTGGGTCAACGATAACAACAGTTTCGACTACGGTGTGATTAATCTCTATTCGGATATCCACTACGATGGCACAACGGTAGCTTATGTAGACGGCCACGCACTGTGGAAGAACTTTAAACAACTGCAGGCAGAGCATTACTCCGGAATATGGGACCCGCTTGGAAGGGTGAAACCTAGGTAGTGTTTAACAACCGGCAGAGGAGTAGAGGCTTATCGCCCTTTCGTAAACACCCTCAAAACATTCATAATTACAGCTTCATAGTTCACAGCAAGATTATATTAAGATAAAGGTAACTTTCACCATATTCCTAACTCTCTGCCGAATTGCGCATTCCGATTTGACGCAGAAAGGGTTGTTGTGTTAGATTATTCTTGAACCGGCTGACCACTTTGCGGCGGTGAGCTGGTTCGTTTTTTTGTGATAAGCATTCGAAAGGAGTTATTAATAAAAGATATGATGCTCCTTGGCACGCAGAAAGTTAATGATAAGAACCATTTGGAAATCGGCGGGTGCGACGTTGTGGACCTGGCAGCAGAGTTCGGTACGCCGTTGTATATAATGGATGAACAACTCATCAGAGAGAAATGCCGCGCATATCGAACGGCGTTCGAACGCGAATACGGCAATGCGAACGTTGCCTACGCAGGAAAGGCCTTCATGACCACAGCAATGTGCGCTTTGGCTGCTCAAGAAGGGATGTGGCTGGACGTTGCAAGTGGGGGAGAATTGTATACTGCAGTCCGCGCCAACTTCCCGACTGATCGGATATTCCTGCACGGTAATTTTAAGACACCAGATGAACTCGACATGGCCGTTCAATATGGCGTAAAATACGTGGTTCTGGACAGCTATAACGAAATAAACGAGCTGGCCAAAAGAGCAGAGGCGGCTGGTAGAGTTCAAGAAGTACTCATCCGCTGCAATCCAGGCGTTGATCCACATACACATCGACACATTTCGACCGGGCACGAGGATAGCAAGTTTGGATTCAACATTCAAGATGGCTCCGCAATGAAGGCAGCAAAGATGGTAGCTGCGACCAAGGGACTCAAGCTTAAAGGATTGCATTGCCATGTAGGAAGTCAATTGTTCGACTTGGCTCCTTATTCCGACGCAGCACCCGTTATGATTGGGTTTCTGAAGAAGGTGCAAGAGGAAATAGGAAACGACGTGGAAGTTCTGGATCTAGGTGGCGGTCTAGCTGCACGTTATCTGGAAGAACAGAACCCACCGTCAATCGAAGAGTTTGCCAAAGTCGTCAGCGAGTCGGTAATTGCTGCTGCCGCCGCTGAAAATATATCCAAACCTACGCTGTTTGTAGAGCCCGGCAGATCGATAGTCGGCGAGTCGGGAACTACTGTGTACACAATAGGACCCATAAAGGAAGTAAGCCTTCCGGAAAATTCGCGCAAAAAGGTCTATCTGTCGGTGGACGGAGGTCTTTCGGATAATCCTCGCCCCGCCCTATACGATGCATTATACTCAGCTATAATCGCTAACAAAGCAGGCGAACCGCCCACGAAGACGTATACCGTTTCTGGTAGACATTGCGAAACGGATCTGCTGATACCAAGCGTATTACTTCCTGAAGCAAACACCGGCGATTTGTTGGCAGTTCAGACTACTGGCGCTTACAACTATGCAATGGCAAGCAACTACAACAAATTCTGCCGACCTGCAGTAGTATTCGTTATAAATGGTAAAGCCGATCTGGTGGTTAGACGCGAGACTATCGAAGATCTGGTCCGCTGTGACTTGCTCCCGGAAAGATTGAGTTGATTCTGGAAAATCCTAAATTATATAACTTCCTACTTTCAATGGTGACACTTGTTATATGCATCACCATTCACGAGTTTGCGCACGCAATCACAGCATATAGATCAGGTGACGACACACCGCGAGCTCAGGGTCGACTCTCGCTAAATCCGATAGACCACCTAGACCCGTTCGGAACCGTTATGATCGTTATTTCATCGCTATCCGGCTTCGGATTCGGATGGGGCAAGCCCGTATTGGTAAACCCCTACAACTTCAAAAACCCTAGGTGGGATAGCTTGAAGGTCTCGCTATGGGGACCACTGTCGAACCTCCTAACTGCAGCTATTATGGGCACTTTACTTCGGTTCTACGCGCACGCTATGCCACTTGGACTTCTGACATTTGCAGCGACATTGACGATTATTAGCATCTCTTTGGCGCTTTTCAACCTACTGCCGATCGGACCGCTCGATGGCTCGCGCATCGTTGCGTCACTTCTGCCGATCAACAAAGCTGAAGGTTACAACCGCTTCATGGCACAATATGGCCTATTGATATTTCTGGGATTGATATTTCTTGCCCCAAGGGTTTTGCCAATAATATTGGGGCCACCACGCGAGATGCTCTGGCACTTGTTCACGGGTTTCCGAGGCGGGTAGAACATGTTGTGCACATTCGCAACAACTCGTCAGACACGATGAACGCAGGCGTAGAGAAAAAAGGCAAGCTACTTTCGGGCATGCAACCTACAGGTCCCTTGCATTTGGGAAACCTGGAAGGTGCCCTCTCAAACTGGGTAAAGCTACAGGATGAGTATGAAGCATTCTATGTAATAG
>FWWL01007794.1_pt1 | contig 14252 bp, 13 predicted proteins | sample 2228331 | NCBI WGS metagenome assembly FWWL01 (sample SAMEA103939775, study PRJEB20133) | metagenome
CGGGCGACAGAATGTCGAAGTAGAACTGGATCGAGTCATCCACGAAGCCGGCCAGGTCCCCAATGACCAGGTGGATATCGGTTATGCGCCGGGCGCCGGCCTTTTCAGCATGCTCCAGCGCGATGCGCAGGATGCCTTCGGTCACCGGCAGTTCATGCATGGTCGGATGCGTCTCCCACCAGTTCCAGGATGCGGTCGACCGCCGCCGGCACCAGGGCTTCGCTGGCCGGCGAGAGACCCTCTCCGAAGTCGAAGTCATGACCCCTCACGGAGAGGAGGATGGCCCGCGGGGCGCGGCCGTGCAGTTGCTGGGCGAGCGCCAGGAGCGTACAGGGATGCAGGATGTGCGATACGGTGGCGGGCCGGAAGCAGGCGTCCAGCGGCTCCTCCAGGATAGCGGTGTCCAGCCGCTGAACATGGGCGTCGACGAAGATCACCAGCTCATAGCGGGACAGCTCCTCGGCCAGCTCTGGCAGGAGCTGGTGGAGGGCGATGCTGTCGATGCCCGTGGGGCTCTCGCCCAGCGAGTCCAGGCCGTCCTCGCCGGCCGGCAGTTCGGGCTGTCCCAACTGCCGGCGCAGGGCGTTGACCACCGCCAGGCCGATGCCGTCGTCGCGGCGGTATGCGTTTCCAAATCCGATGACCAGCACCCGTGGGCTCATGCCGGCGTGTTTCTCCTGCGGGATTGAGCAGTTTTATACTATGGAAGGCCGCTTCGCGCAACTATATCCGATGCAGGCCGGCATGGATAGCGCGATGCGAGCCGCTGGTTGCGGCCCGCATCGTGGTCTATCCCGTTGGACTGCGGCGGCCGGGTCTTAATCGCGCCGCAGGACGTCCAGCAGTTCACCGTCGGCGCTGTACAGCTCCACCACCATGGGCATCTGCCCGACGGCATGGGTGGAGCAGGATAGGCAGGGGTCATGGGCTCGGATGGCGGCCTCGATGCGGTTCAGCATGCCTTCGGTGAGGTTTTTGCCGTCCACGTAGCGCTTGGCGACCATATCCACCGATTTGCTCATCGCCCAGTTGTTGTGGCCGGTGGCGACGATGAGGTTGACGCGGGTGAGCTGGCCCATTTCGTTGGTCCAGTAGTGGTGGAAGAGAGTGCCGCGCGGCGCTTCCACACAGCCGACGCCTTCCCCGACGATGCCGGCGGATTCGGCGACGATATCGGTGCTGAGGATGTCCGGGTCTTCCAGCAGTTCGCGGGTGCGCTCCAGGGCATAGACGGCCTCGATCAGGCGGGCATAGTGGAACCAGAGCGTTCCCTCGACCGGCCGGCCGCCGTTGAGCCGCTTCCAGATCTTCATTTCCTCCTGGGCCAGCGGGGTGCTGATATGGGTGGCCACGTTCAGCCGGCCCAGCGGCCCCACGCGGTAGGTGCCATCCGGCCATCCAAGCTTCTTATAGAAGGGGAACTTGAGATACGACCAGCGCTCCACATGCTCGGCGATGTAGTCGAGATAGCGGCTCGGGTCAAACTGGTCGAGCAGTTTCCCCTGGGCGTCCACGATGCGCACCTGCCCATCGTACAGCTCCAGCGCGCCGTCCGGCTGAACCAGGCCCATGTAGTTGGATGGGAAGACGGCAAACTCGTTCATGAGGGTCTGGTTTTTGTCCGCCCAATCCAAGAAGAGGGCGATGCCGGCCTTGGTGGTGGCCAGGTGCTCGTCGATCTGAGAGAGGATCCAGTCGCGGTCCTCCGGCTTGAGGGCGCTGTTCACGCCGCCGGTGATGGCCCAGCGCGGGTGGATGCGCCGGCCGGAAAGCCGGCGAATGATCTCCTGGCCGTAGGCGCGCATCTTGACGGCTTTGACCGCCAGGTCGGGGTTGGCCTGGATGACCCCGACCACATTGCGGATGGCCGGGTCGGCGTCGAAGCCCAGGATGAGGTCCGGGCCGGCCAGCTCGAAAAAGTGCATGCCGTGGGATTGGATCATCTGCCCCATGTGCAGGAGTTCGCGCAGTTTATGGGCGGTGGGCGTGGGCTTCACGCCGGCGACCCCATCGCAGGCCTTGGCGGCGGCCAGATGGTGGCTCACCGGGCAGATGCCGCAGATGCGGGGCGTGATCTCCGGCATCTCGAAAAACATGCGCCCTTCGCTGAATTTCTCAAACCCGCGGAACTGATCCACATGGAAAAAGGACTGCTCGACCTTTCCCTGGTCGTTCAGGTGAATGGTGATGCGAGCGTGTCCCTCGATGCGGGTCACTGGTGAGATGGTGATTGTCTGTCCCATAGATGGGCCTCCTTCAGACGTCATTGAATGAGCGGCGTCATTCGTATTTGAGCAGTTCGCCGCTCAGGACCGGCTTGCGGCCGGCGAGCAGTTCCGTGATCACGTACCAGATGGCATCTGCCGACGGAGGACACCCCGGCAGGTATACATCCACGGGCACTACCTCATCCACCGCCATGGCGCGGTCAGTGAGAAGGCCGATGCCCTCATCCGGGATAATGCCCTCCGGATTATGGGTGCTTTCGGTCTCGATGTACCCGCGGCGGAGAACCTCTTCTTTCGGGAAGAAGTTGCGCATGGTGCAGATGCCGCCGAAGACCGCGCAGTCTCCCAGGGCGATGAGGATTTTGCAGTGCTCGCGCATCTCCTTCGCCGCCTCGATCTGGTGCGTGTTGCTCACTGCGCCGGTCAGGATGCCCACATCTACCCCATCCTTGGGCGGATGTTTCAGGTCGGTGATGGGCGATGATGTGATTTCGGCATGCTCCAGCAGGGTCAGGATGCGCTCATCGATGTCCAGGATGCTCATATGACAGCCAGCGCAGGCGTCCAACCATTCAGTGGCCAGTCGGATTTTGCCCATGTTCGTAACTCCTTGCTCGCGAATTTGCGTTTGGTGTGTCCGGCGATGCGGCAGGTGCGCGGCCGGCACTGGCCGCGGTCTACAGCAGGCCGGCCAGTGCCTGGAGCACCTCGACCTCGCTTCGCACGCCGGCCGGCATCTGCACCGCCGGCTGAACTGCCAGCTCCTTGCCCTCCAGATTGGTGACGTGGCCGGTCTGCTCCGCCCAGATGGGGGCCGGCAGGACCACGTCCGCCTGTTCGGTCAGCGCGGATTGCCGGCTGGCCTGCACCACACGGAAGCCGCCGTCCAGGTAGCCGGCCAGCTCTGCAGTGCGCGCCTCCGGCGCATCGCCGGCCAGCAGGAAGACCATGGGGGCCTTCTGGGCGGAGATGGGTGCCAGGCCGGCCTGCAGGGCGCCTCGGCCGTTGGGACCGGGCTCCAGCCCCAGGAAGAGCGCCTTGTCTGTGAGCTTGCTCAGCGCATTCCGGACCTTTTCTGCTGCGCCGGCGCCGTAGATGACCACCGGCGTCTCCGCGCCGGCGGCCAGCTCCTTGGAGAAAATGAACTGGGCATAGGCGGCCATGCCGTTGGCGCCGTCCCCGACCAGCACCAGCCGGGCACCTTTGTCAAAGGCGCGTTTGGCGAAGTAGCCGACCACGCGGTTCTGCTCCAGCGGATCCGCGCCGGCCACTAGGATCAGATCGGCGGTCGCGACATCGGCGACCTGCGCCGGCCGCGCGCCGGGGATGATCGGCAGGGCCGGCTCGGCGCGCCCAGCCTTCCCGCCTGCCCTGGCCAGGAGGCTGGCAAAGGCCTGCAGTGCCTCGTTGGTGGTGCAGGAGGCGGCCACGCCCAGGGCGCCGCCGGCCTTGAGCTTGCCGGCGACGAGCTGGAGCGCCTCCTCCCAGCTCGCCGGCTCCAGCTTGCCGTTCCGCCGCACCATGGGGCTGGTGATGCGCTCCCGGGTGTCGTACAGCGGCCGGAAGCGCCCGTCCACGCACAGCAATCCGCCGCTGGGACCCTGATGCCAGGCGCCCTCGACGCGAATCACGAGATTGTCATGCGTCACTGCCTCGATCGCGCACCCGACACTGCACTGCATGCAGGTCGTGGCGACTTTCTGCACGTCCCCTTTGTGGCGGTAGCGGTAGGCCGATTTGCGGTCGATCAGGGCACCTGTGGGGCAGACCTGCAGACAGCTGCCGCACTCGACGCAGGATGATTCGCCGAAGGGCACGTCGTGGTCGGCGATGATCATGGAGTTGGCGCCGCGGAATTTCAGGCCCAGGGTGTGGTTGGCGGCGATTTCTGAGCAGGCGCGCACGCACCGCCGGCAGAGGATGCACCGGTTCGGCTCGTAGACGAAGAAACTGCGGGTGGCATCGACCGGCTTGGGTTCATAGGTGCGATTGTAGGTCCAGTGGTCGAGCTGATAGCGGTAGGCCAGGTCCTGCAGTTCGCAGTCCCCGCTCATCTGACAGTACATGCAGTAGTGGTTGCGTTCGGAGAAGAGCAGTTCGAGCACGAATTTGCGCGTTTTGACCACTTTCTCCGATTCGGTCCAGACCTCCAGCCCTTCGGAGACGGGGAAGGTGCAGGCCGGCTGGAGGGTGCGCTGTTTGGCCACCTCCACCAGGCACATCCGGCAGCCGCCCCAGGCGGAGAGTGCCGGGTGCTCACAAAGGGTTGGGATATCGATACCGGCTGCGCGTGCAGCCTGCAGGATGGTCTGCCCAGTCTGGGCAGTGATTTTCTGACCGTTGATGGTGATATTCACCGTGGCCATCGGTCGCTTTGCCTCCTTGACACGTTCATGAGTTCCCTCTGTTCATCACGCCGGCTGGTGGGTCTTCTGCTGGGCGGCCATGACGGCGGCCTTGTCCTTCCCCATGACCTCCAGCCATTCCAGATCGCACCGCAGACAGCGCCGGCATTCTTCCCTGGCGGCCTGCTCCGACAGCCCCAGCTCGACCTCTGCGAAGGAGCGGCGGCGTTCGGCGGGGTCCAGCTCCGGCATCTTCGGCCGGCGGGCGTCGACGTATTCTTCCATGTTGTAGGTCAGCTCAGGGAAGTGATACGGCGGGTTGTATTCTGGCTTGGCGGGCTTGCCGGTATGCAGATAGGCATCCACGGACTGGGCGACCAGGTTGCCCTGCGCCACCGCCTGGATGACGGAGGCCGGCCCCAACGCGGCGTCGCCGATGGCAAAGACGCCGGCGCGGGTGGTGGCGAAGGCCTTGTCCACGACAAAGGTGCTGTCGCGATTCGTCTGGATGCCGTCTTCTTTCAGCCAGGAGAGATCGGTCTGCTGGCCGATGGCCGGGATGACCACATCGGCTTCCATAATGAACTCGGAGCCTTCGACGGGTATCGGCCGGCGCCGGCCGGTGCGGTCAAATTCGCCCAGGGTCTGATGCACCAGCTCCACGCCCGTTACCTTGCCGTCTCCGACGATGCGCACCGGGTTGACCAGATAGTGGAAGATAATGCCTTCGTGTTCGGCGGCGGTGATTTCTTCCTCATAGGCCGGCATCTCGGCGCGCGTGCGGCGGTACACCACGTTGACGTCGCTGGCGCCCAGACGCAGGGCAGAGCGGGCCGCGTCGATGGCCACGTTGCCGCCGCCCACCACGACCACGCGCTTGCCGGTCAGGTCGGGGGCACGTCCGAGGTTCATCTCCCGCAGGAACTCGACGCCGGGCAGGACGCCTTCCTTGTCCTCGCCTTCGATGCCCAGCCGCCGGCTCTTGTGGGCGCCGATGGCCAGCACCACGGCCTTATATCCCTGGCGCATCAGGTCGTCGATCGTGAAGTCGCGCCCCAGCCGCTGGTTGTACCGGATCTCCACGCCGGCGCGCAGGATGTTTTCGATCTCGATGTTGAGCACATCGCGCGGCAAGCGGTAATCGGGGATGCCCACCGCCATCATGCCGCCGGCCACCGGCAGGGCTTCAAAGATGGTCACCGGGTAGCCGAGCTGTGCCAGGCGCAGCGCGGCGGTCAGGCCGGCCGGGCCGGCGCCCACCACCGCCACCTTGTCCGACTTGGGCGTGCCGATGCGCGGCGGGGTCCAGGGGTTCTTCATCTCCTGGTCGGCCATGAAGCGCTTGATCTGGCGGATGGCAACGGGCTCATCGATGTCGCCGCGCCGGCATTTCGACTCACAGAAAGCCGGGCAGACTCGGCCGCAGACCAGGGCGAAGGGGTTGCGTTCGCGGTGGATGGCCAGCGCTTCCGCATAGCGGCCCTGTTCCGTGAGGGCGATATAGGCGGGCACGTCCACGCCGGCGGGACAGGCGTTCAGGCATCGCGCGATGGTCAGGTCCTTGCACTGGCCGGCGGGGCACTTCTTATCCTCGATATGGGCGATGTACTCATCCATGAAGTAGCGCAGGGTGCTCATCACCGGGCCGGGGGTGAGCTGACCCAGGGCGCAGAGGGAGCCGGCTTCCATGCCCTCAGCGATCTCTTTAATCGTGTCGATGTCCTTCATGGTGCCCTTGCCCTGGGTGATGCGGGTCAGCACCTCCAGCATGCGCTTGCCCCCCACGCGGCACGGCACACACTTGCCGCAGGATTCGGCCTGGGCAAAGGTCAGGAAGAACTTGGCGAACTCCACCATACAGGTGTCTTCGTCCACCACGATCATGCCGCCCGAGCCCATGACGGCGCCGACTTCCTTCAGGGAGTCGAAGTCGACCGGCACGTTCAGGTGTTCGGCGGTGATACAGCCGCCCAGGGGGCCGCCGGTCTGCACCGCCTTGAACTTTTTGCCGTTGGGGACGCCGCCGCCGATGTCAAAGATGATCTCGCCCAGGGTGATGCCCATGGGGACCTCGACCAGGCCGGTGTGGTTGACCTTGCCGGTGAGGGCGAAAATGGCGGTGCCGGGGCTCTTTTCCGTGCCGATGCTGGCGAACCACTGGGCACCGTTGACGATGATCTGCGGGATGTTGGCATAGCTCTTGACGTTGTTGATGTTGGTCGGCTTGCCCCACAGGCCGGAGACCGCCGGGAAAGGCGGGCGGGGACGAGGCTCGCCGCGCCGGCCCTCGATGGAGGCCAACAGCGCCGTTTCCTCGCCGCAGACAAAGGCGCCGGCACCCTCTTTGATATGCAGATGGAAGCTGAAGTTGGTGCCCAGGATGTTATCGCCCAGGAAGCCGTATTCTTCCGCCTGCGCGATGGCGATCTTCAGGCGCTTGATGGCCAGGGGATACTCTGCACGGCAGTAGATGTATCCTTCGCGTGCCCCGACGGCATAGGCGCAGATAAGCATGCCCTCGATCAGGCTGTGCGGGTCGCCCTCGATGATACTGCGGTCCATGAAGGCGCCCGGGTCACCCTCGTCGGCGTTGCAGACCACGTACTTGACATCGCCGGGGGCTTTCTGGGTGAACTGCCATTTCAGGCCGGTCAGGAAGCCGGCGCCGCCGCGCCCGCGGAGGCCGGAGGCTTTTACTTCCTCCACCACCTCCTCCGGCGTCATGGAGCTGAGCACCTTGGCCAGTGCCTGATAGCCGCCGCGTGCGATATACTCGTCAATGTTCTCGGGGTCGATCAGACCGCAGTTGCGCAGGGCGATGCGGAGCTGTTTCTGGTAAAAGGGGATCTGGTGATAATAGGGCACCGCTTTATGCTCTTCGGGCTCCTGATAGGTCAGGCGCTCGACCACGCGGCCCTTGACCAGGGTTTCCTCCACGATTTGCGGCACGTCGTCCGCCCGCACCTGGCAGTAGAAGATGCCTTCGGGATAGATGATCATCACCGGTCCCATGGCGCAGAAGCCGCGACAGCCGGTCTGCACCAGGCGTACTTCCGTGTCCAGACCGCGCCGGCCGAGTTCGGCGCGCATGGCATCCAAGACGGCATGGGAGCCGGAAGCGGTGCATCCTGTGCCACCACATACCAGCACGTTGGCACGATACAGTGGTTCGGCCATTCGGGTCCTCCTTCCGCAGAATAGTCAACCGTGTTTCACGGGGTTGCTTGTCCAGCCGATACGCTTAAAACTGCTGATATACCAGGTCCTCGAACGTGCTTTCCAGCTTGCGCTTGTGGGTCAGTTCCTCGTTGGCCAGAAACTCGAAGAGGTTGCGCACGGTCTCATCACAGGTTACGCCGGCCATGGTGGCGTACAGCTCATGAGATTCCTTCTCACGCCGGATCGCCACCGTCAGGACCGCCTGCAGGTCTGCCTCGGCGTCCAGCGGCTCGGCAACCAGGTGATCGCCCAGCTTGAGGTCCTGGACCTTTTTGAACTCTCCCTCCACGATTTCCCAGGTCAGGCCGCGCTTCAGCAGACCCTCCAGCTTCGCTTTATGCCCCAGCTCCTCCTTGGCCAGCTCTTCCAGCATGGCCCGGGCGTGCGCATCCGTCACTTTCTGGGCGGCGTTCGTGTAAAGGGCATGGGAATCTTCCTCGCCGACAATGGCCTGCCGGATCACCCCTTCAATGGTCTTCCAGTAGTCGCTCATGGTCCTTTCTCCTCCGGTCATTTGTTGGCGCCGGCGTCCATACGGGCCACCACCCATTCTTCCACGATGCGGCTGTTGATCAGGTGTTCTTCGATCAAGCGGGGGACCCGGTCCGGCGTAATCTTGCCGTAAGTGATGCGGCCTTTGCCGACCTGCTCGATATCCACCAGCGGCTCATGCACGCACATGCCGATACAGCCGACGGTTTTGACGTGGGCGTCAATCTGGCGCTTGTTCAATTCCTGCAGGATAGCGTGCATGGTCTCGCGAGCGCCGGCGGCGATCCCGCAGGTCCCCATGCCGACGGTGATGACCGTGCCGGTGTCCATGCGCAGTTTCAAATCCTTCTGCGCTTCCTCCCGCAGTCTCTGCAGTTCCTCAATCGATTTGATCTTGGGCATTGTATTCCCTCCTCAGCCGTCCTTTGATCACGTCTGATCTGTGCCGGCCGGCGGGGCTTCCCACAGGCCGGCCTCTCCCTGGCGCAGATAGTCGTACAGCCACTGACGAACCTTTGGATGAGTCAGGGGGACTTCCCCCAGCACTTCCCGAAGCTCCCGGGTGTCCAGCACAAATTCGCGCCCGTTTACCCGGTGCGCATAGTGCAGGTCGACCGGCCGCTCGGCCAGGAGGATGGTCATCAGGGTGGCCGGCATATCCCCCAGCGGGGCACGGTCAATGTGGCTGTGCTGAAACTCGGCGATGACGGTGGTGCCTTGACCGGGTGCGGATTGCACCGTCAGCCGGCCGGCGCACAGCTCCGCCGCCGCCTTCAACAGCGGAAGGCCCAGCCCCACATGGCGGGTCTTGCGCGTGGTAAAGAACGGGTCGGTGACTCGACGCACTGTGTCCGCGTCCATCCCCCGGCCGTTGTCGGTCACCCGCATGGTCAGGCGGTCTTCCGCCAGGTTCTCCTCTATCTCGATGGTAATGTGCGTTGCCCCGGCTTCCAGGCTGTTCTGGACGAGGTCCAGCAGATGCAGAGACAGCTCGCGCACTATGACAGACCCTGCAGGATTTCCAGGACCTTCTGCGGCGTCAGATGACCGTAGACGGTTTCGTCGATGACCGCGACGGGCGACAGGCCGCAGGACCCCAGGCAGTACACCACTTCGAGGGTGTACTCATAGTCCGGCGTGGTTTCTCCTGGCTTGATGCCGAGGTGGGCCTGAAGGGCGTCGATGATCTTCGATGCCCCGCGCACATGACAGGCCGTGCCGTCGCAACAGCGGACGATGTGTTTGCCGCGGCGGGTGAGGTAGAACTGCGCGTAGAAGGTGGCCACGCCGTACAGGTCGCTCAGCGGGATATGCATTTTGCGGGAAATGTGCTCCAGGGCCTGGCGCGGCAGGTAGCCGAAAACGGCCTGGGTTTCCTGCAGGATGGGGATCACGACCCCTTTCTTGCCGGCGTATTTCTCCAGAATCTCGTCCAGCGGTGCCAGGTCCAGCGTTTCTTGTGCGGCTTCCGGTTTCTGCAGTTCCGCCATGTCTGTATCCCCTCCGTTCGTAAGATGAGTCGAGAGAAAATGCCTGTGCTCCACGGGCCGGCGGTGTCCTCCCGCCGCCTATGCAACCCATACCTTCCTGCCCTCCGCCCCAGCCAGCGCCAGGCGCAGTTCGGCCAGGGTGGGCTCCGCTACCCGGTACAGCGTGCGGTTGTGCATTTCGGACAGCCGGTGGGCGTCGCCGTTGGAGATCAGCGTGAGCCCATCCAGCTGTGGAAAGCGCTCCAGCGCCTGGGCCGGCGTGAGCCGGGGCGTGAGCTCCACGACGGTGATGCCCAAACCCGACGGGATCAATCCCAGGTTTGCCAGCAGGCTGAACGCCGGCCGATCCACATGGGCCGGGATGACCAGCCCACCCAGCGCGTGAACCCTCGCGACCACTTCCTCTACCGAGAGCGCGGCGGAGGTCAGCAGCAGCCGCTCCTGAAACCTCAGGAATTCCCCCTCGGCATCGACCACGAGCTGACTGCCGAACACATCCTCGCGGTTGGGCAGATCCGGCAGGTGCTGGTACACCTGTTCCTGCCACGCCAGTGCCGGCTCCAGCTCATCGAACAGACAGAGCAGATGGGCCTCTTCGCGAGTCTGTACTTCCATGCCCGGCAGTACGGCAATACCCGCACGTGCGCCGGCTTCCATGACTGACCGGACGTTTTCCACCGAGTTGTGGTCCGTCACTGCCAGCCATCGAAGGCCCAGCCTCTGCGCCTGCCGGATGATCAGCGGGGGGATCATCTCGATCTCCGCACAGGCGGAAAGCACCGTGTGGAGATGAAAATCCGCCGGCAGGTACTGCAGGCTCATTGCTCATCGATCCCGGGCACCCCTGCCCTGGCCAATCGTGCGACGATGGTGAAGGTGGTCAGCGGTGTGGCAAACAGGGCAATGTGTTCTGCGCGCGCTTTCTCAATGGTTGCCGGATCGATCTTCTCGCAATCTGCGCATTCGGTGATGATCACGCCGGCCAGGTCGAGCAGGGATGCGACAGCGACGACGTTCGGATGGGTCTGCAGTGTGACCCAGATATTGCCGGCGCCGGCCCGGGCCATCACGCAACTGGGCAGATCGGAGGCATATCCTCCGCTGATCTCTGCATCGGGAGCTTGCGGCGGGACCAGCGTCGAGATGTCAGGCAGTCGTGCGATTTCCCCGATCCTCATAGCCTTCGTCTCCGTGACGGAACGCTGGGCACCCGCCGGCGGCCCCCTGCATCAGGCCGTGCTGGATGCGCGTTCCCCCAATACCGCCTCTTCCTTCAGGAAGAACAGCGCCTCCAGGCGGGTGCCTACCCCGACCTGGGAATCCAGGATCATCTGGTCGGAACAGCGCTTGATGTTGAGCAGGCCCATGCCGGCGCCGAAGCCCAATTCGCGGATCCAATCCGGGGCAGTGGAGTACCCCGGCTGCATGGCCTGCTCGATGTCCGGGATGCCCGGCCCATTATCGATGGCCAGCACGCGCACCTTATCCGGATGGATCTCGGCGATCAGGTCGCCGCCGTGCAGGGTATGGATGATCAAATTCATCTCCGCTTCGTATGCGGCGATGCCCACGCGGCGGGCAATGCCAGGCTGGGCGCCGAGGCGGTACAGGGCTTTTTTGATCTTGCTGGAAGCTTCGCCGGCTTTATCGAACTCCCGGGCTGAGATGTGGTAGCAGAGGATGAGGCTGGTGCGGTCGGAGTTGATGTCTTCGAAGATGTGGCTGGCGCGGTAGCGGCGAATCTCTTCCTGATGGTAATCGAGCCCAATGGCATGCAGGAGCCCCCGCGTGATATCCCCGCTCGTGAGGATGCCGACCAGATGCCCGCTGGAATCCAGCACGGGCAGACGGCCAACACCATGTTCCCCAAAACGCTTGACCGCCTCCACCACCGAGTCCTGAGCGTTCACGGTGATGACCCGGCGGGACATCTTTTCTCCCACGGTTGCCTGCATTTCCCCTTTCTCAAGGGCTTTGATCAGGTCTTCAATGGATATAATTCCCACAAGCTGATCGTCCTGTACGACGGGGACGCCGGAGATCCGGTTGACCCGCAAGATTTCTTTGAGCTGGTCAATTCGCGTCTCGGGGGTGACGGTGATCACCGGCCGGCTCATGACCTGCTCGATCTTCAGTTCGTAGATAAGTTCCTGGATCTTCGTGATCTCGGGTAAGGTTGCCACCTAGGACATTCCATTCCCCTGCGATGCCGGCGCTGAGTTCGATAGGAAAGCCTGCGCCGGCCTCAGCTTGCGGTCCGGTCAGCTTTCTCCCACGAAATCACAGCTTCCCATGCCGGCCTGATAGAGCCGGCCGCACATCTCAAACATGGTGTATTTGGCCGCGATGAGCGGGATGCCCTTTTCCTCCGCCAGGGCGATGGTCTCCTGCGGCGGGAGCTTGCCGCGCACAAACACGATGGCGGCGATATCAGCCATCTCCGCCGTGCGCACGACCTGAGGGTTGGTCAGCCCGGTCAGCAGGAGAGCGCGCTCCTTGGCGAAGGACAGCACGTCGCTCATCAGGTCCGCGCCGCAGGCGCGGTCGATTTCCATATCGAGATCCGTGTTGCGGGTGAGCACTACCCCTTCGACGACCCGGACAATGTCTCGCAGTTTCATGGATCATACCCTTTCGGTTTCGGCGCGGGCTCAAGGCCGGCCAGGATGTGAGCGGACAAGGGAACGCGCGCCGCGTTTCGTCTCGCGATATATGTCACTAGTATATCCGCTGTCGATTATAACAGGTTTCACAATTCTTGTCAACTGCAAGCCGGCGGCAGTTGTGTCGAGGGGACATTCGACCTGTTGAGAATTGTACCTTGCCGGATGCAGAATGGCAAAATCAATGGAAATGATGGAGGAGCCGCCGGCGCTTTTGCGCGGGAAGCCGCTTATGGGGCGGCGTTTTCAGCGCTCAGCACCCACTGCTGGATCAGCGGGGTGAGGTCGCGGCGCGCCAGCTCGCTGGCGATCTGGAAGAAATCCGCCGGCGCAGCGATGCGGAAGCGGAACTGGCGCACATATGCCTTCAAGATGGCGTAGTACATGTCGTCGCCCACCGCACGGCGCAGGGCGTCGAAGAACAGGGCGGCTTTGGCATAGACCATGCTCTCATAAAGCCGCTGGCTGACGAACTGATCGGCCGGCTGAGCCAGCACTTTGTCCTGACCCTGGGCGCGGACATAGGCATACGGCCCCTCCCAGCGAAGGGTGCGGAGCCGCTCTGCCTGTTCGATGCCGAACACCCGGGCATAGTAGGTATACGCCGAATGTTCGGCCAGCCCTTCGTCCAGCCAGGCGCAGTTGTACGGGTCATTGCCCACCTGGGCATACCACCATTGATGGGCGACCTCGTGGATGGTCAGGTAGCGCAGTTCACTGCGGTGGGTGCGGTATACATCCACGCCCAGCAGGTTGAGGCTGGAAAATTCCATGCCCTGGTAGGTCAGAGGGGCCTCCGCGACCGTCATGTTCGTGAACGGATACGGCCCGTACGCGTCGGAATACACGCACAGCGCGGAGGCGGCGTAGTCCAGGGCGGCCTGGCCGGCGGCGCGATCTTCGGGCAGGAAATAGGAGTAGATGCGGCTTCCGCACGCCTCTCGGGCCATCTGCTGATAGCGCGCGTGGCCGAGGATGACAAATTCGCGGACCGGGCCGGCCCGCCAGTGCACCTGTTTGATGCCCCCTTCCTGCAGTTGCTCTTCCACCTGTGTGCCTGTGCCGGCAAGCTGGAGGGAGGTCGGCAGGGTGAGCCAGACATCGAAGAACGAGGCTTCGCTGAAGCCGGCATCAGCATAGGCCGGCGGGATGTCCAGATGCCAGCCCTGCCCGTTGTGCACCGCCAGAGAGGGGTAGAAGTACGGAAGGCTGAGGAAGCCGGCGCTTTCCCCGAACAGCACCCAACCCTCGTCCACCGCCGGCCACTGAAGCGTGAACCCAATATCCATTTCTGCCACCTGGCCAGGCTGGATAGGCGGCGTACAGGGGATCCTGACCGCCGTGTCTGCCCGGTCATACTCGAAGGCCAGGGGAGAGCCGGCGGCCGAGATGCGGGTGACGCGCAGTGTCCCACCGTACTGGGGCAGGTTCGGATAGAGGCGCAGATACAGCTCATGGATAGGATGCTGTTCGCGGTTGGTGAAGCGCAGGTGCGCTGTCCCCCGGAGGGTTCGCTCCGCGATCTGCAGAGTGGCAGTGATCGTGTAGCGAGGCAGTCCTTCCCAGTAGCGCACCTCCTCCGGCTCCCAGGATTGGAGCAGGGGGCGGAACGGCTCCAGCTCGGATGTGGGGGCGGCCGAGCGCGCCGGCCGACAGCCGGCCAGGAGCACCGTCATCCCCACCAGAAGGGCGAGGACGATGCCGCTGGTCAGCAGGCTGATGAACGCCGTGTGACGTGCTGATGTAACAGCTTGCCGGCCGGATGTGCGCATGGCGCTGACCCGAGGATGGAATTCGTCTTCCGCTGGGTTCATT